>Ga0315282_10007909_pt1 | contig 17343 bp, 8 predicted proteins | sample YL17G07_20_MG_FD_203693 | JGI IMG/M metagenome (GOLD analysis project Ga0315282, IMG submission 203693) | Sediment microbial communities from Yellowstone Lake, YNP, Wyoming, USA - YL17G07_20 | ecosystem: Environmental > Aquatic > Freshwater > Lake > Sediment | place: USA: Wyoming | collected... | reverse complement strand
CGCAGGACCCTGCGCAAACAGGACACCTGTGGTCAAGAAAAACACGATCGCCGCTGTCCACTTCATGCTTCGCTCACCTGATGGGGAGCATCTTCCTCGTGAGGGAAGCCCCGTCGCCTGTGAGCGTGTAGCAGTACACGCCGCTCGGGAGCGCTGCCCCGTCAAATACCACCGAGTAGCGGCCGGGATCCTTCGTCTCGTTTATGACCGTCGCGACCTGCCTGCCGAGAAGGTCGAAGACCCTCAGCGTGACCATTCCCCTCTTCGGCACGCAGAAGGAGATAGATGTCGACGGGTTGAACGGGTTGGGATAATTTTGGTCAAGCGCGAACGCAAGCGGGACTCCCTCGGTCTTCTCATCGACGCCGGTTGTTCTCTGGAAACCGGCACGCTGGAGGCCGTCCTGGATTTCCGGATTCTTCATGAACGTGTTCCACACGCTGCCGGTCCGGTAGTTCTCAGCCATGATGATGATCGGCCCCTGGTCGATCCCGATGACGTCTGGATCCCACCAGCTTGCCTTGATGTTGAAGGCATCTCTGAAACCGTAGCCTGTCCATATGTCTGCCCGGAACTGATCGTACATGTACCGGAGCGCAGGAAGAGAGTACTCCGGAGTGAACGGCATTGAGCCGCCCGCCGCTGTCGGAGCGATTGTCCCGTCATCGTTTGTCGCGGGTGGCGCCCCGCGGGCAATGTACCCGTAGAAGCCGGCCGAACCCGGTCCATCGCACGCGGTGAGTCCCCAGACGTTCGCCCCGTAGCCGGGGAATCCGCCGGGGTTCGCGATGCAGTACGCACGCTGAGCAAGCGTCGCGCGGCGCGAGTTTTCCCAGTAGGTGATGCCCGCATTCCTCATGTATGCGTCCGCCTTCGAACGGAAGTCGACCCAGCAATGCGAATACTGATGCCCGAACAGCGGCGGGAAGTTCACGAAACTCTGACCGTAATGCGACTGCCAGCTGTATCCGCTCGTCCAGCTGTCCCACACTGCGGGCGGAAGAGGATTCGTTCCCGCGCCGATCCCGAGGAGGCTCAGTATCATCGCCTCATTGTAGCCAATCCAGCGCGCGTCGATGAAGCCCGATTCGGGATGCCATCCCATCGTGAGCGACGGCGCACCGTTCGTCATCCAGTTCCAATCGATCCGGTTGAAGATCGAGTCCGCCAGGGCACGGATCTGCACTTCCGTCGGATCGGACCCGTTGAAGTATTGCTTGGAGTAGAGGATCCCCGCGATGAGAAGTCCGGTATCGATTGATGAAAGTTCCGATGACCCCGCGCGGACGGCCGTGTTCATCTCGAGGAAGTGATAGAACCACCCCTTGTAGCCGATCATGCCCGTTCCGGCGGGGCCCTGCGGCTTCTCCCAGAACGTCCTCAACGTAGTGAGGGTCCGGTCGCGCCCTTCCGTACGTGTGACCCACCCCCTGTCGGCCCCGATGCCGATTGCCGTCAGTCCGAATCCAATTGACGCAACGCTCGCAGCGGAATAGACGGCGCTCCGGTCGCGGACCAACCCATTCGACGAATTCGTCTCGTACCAGAAGTAGTCGAATGCCGCGTGTTCGAGGTAGTCAAGGAATGCGTCGTCGTTCGCGAAAGGCGCCGGCGTGGCATTCGCGACGGCAGAGTTCTGACTCTCCCCTTGATTCGTGTTCACGGCGCGAATGACATAGTAGTAGGTCTGGCCGTTTGAGACATCCATGTCCGCGTAGCTCTGCAGCGTCAGTGCAGCACTCGTGACTTTCGTGAACGTGCCGGCCGGCGCGGTGGAGCGGTAGACGGCGTATCCGAGAAGATTCGATTCCGCGTTCCTCGCCCAGTGAAGGACAATGCTCCGGTCTCCGGCGTACGCTTCAACCTGTTGCGGCGGCGCCGGGAGGGTCGTATCGATGAGGGACACTTTCGCGATGAGGCGCACATTGTCAAACCACATGGTGTGCTGAATGCTGTCCGCCGCTCCCTGACTGAAGTACACGTCCTTGAAGAACGAGAGCAAGAATTCCCCATAGGGCTCGAACGCAGTGAGAGGGATACCCACGCGCTGCCACATTGTCGTGTCAGCGTCGGTCCCGGACGGAAGATAATTGCCGATGTTTATGGTGGTGGTCTGCTTGTTTCCATTGCTGCTTTCAAGCCCGATCTTCGGCAAGCTCGCAGCCGCGATAGATTCTCGCGAGTTCAGATAGAGGACAACGCTGTCGTATCCACTTGCGTCCTTTGCCGCCCAGCCGATATTTGCAACGTAGATCTGCCACTCTCCTCCAGGCGCCGACTTCCACTCGAGCAATCCGCTGTTGACGCCGGTATAGTGCTGGGTTGTCGCAATGACGAGCTTGTCCCGTCCGGGCCCGGCGAGGGTCAGTGTGCTCCCGCTCCTCGAGAACCCCCATGACGCATCGTAGTAGCCGACGCCAATCGGGTCGTCCTCATCGAAGACGACGATGTCCGGTTTCGGCTGCGCGGCGAGCAAGCCCGTTATGGACATGAATGCCAGCGTGTACAGAAGCATCTTCACAGCCGTTTTCTCTCTCATGGCTCACTTCCCCATCATTGTGTTGCATGCCGAGTGTGACAATCACTTTATGCGTGGCCCCGTCACTATGGGGCGGAATGACGACCCCCCGTCCGTGCCGTGTCGGGCCCGTGACAAGCTCGCCGTCAATCGAAACCTGCGCGACTCCGGAAGACACTCTTGCCGGATTTCTCACCTCGATTTCGTACACCGCATTTCTGAATAGTCTTCTCAGGCTGAAGCCGTTCCACGCAGCCGGAATGCATGGATCGATCACAAGTCCATCGAGGCTCGAGCGTACGCCAAGAATCCAGTCAAACCCAGCGCGCCAGAGCCAGGCCGCCGAACCGGTATACCAGGTCCATCCGCCTCTCCCGTAGAACGGAGACGAAGGCCCCTCGATGTTGCCGGCAGTGACGTACGGTTCAGCAGCGTACTCATCCGGATTCATGCCGCGGTTAATCGGATTCACTTCTGAGAAGAACCTGTACGCCGCCTCCGCTCTCCCAAGCATGACCTCCGCTACCACTGCCCAAGTTGCAGCGTGCGTGTAAACACCGCCGTTTTCCCGGATGCCTGGACCATACCGTGTGAGATACCCAATTCTGTCATCCGGTGCTGTGTACGCCGGATGCAGGAGAAGCGGACCAGCCTTGTACTCAAGGTGCTTCTCAACGGCGTCCATCACCTGGAGCGCTCGTTTTCCCTCTGCGACACCGCCGATGATCCCCCATGACTGGGCGTTGAGGTAGATCCGGCCTTCGCTATTTGCACTGCTCCCGATGGGCTCTCCATCATCTTTTGTCGCACGGTAGTACCATTCGCCGTCCCATGCCTCCTCGTTGATCCGCTTCTTCAGCTCCTCGGCCCTGGCCCGGTACATTTCCTTCCTCGCACCATCATTCGACCGGCGGCAGACCTCGCCAAACTCGTTCAATAAATAGTGGAGGAAGTGTGCGAGCCACACTGACTCGCCGCGCATCTTCAATCCCACAGCGCTGAGCCCATCGTTCCAATCGCCGGCACCGATGAGCGGGAGCCCGCGCGGACTGAATCGCAACAGTGCCCGGTCGATTGCCCGTGTACAGTGATCGTATAGCGTGGCCCCCTCCGCGTCATCGAGGAATGGCTCGCGCTCATCGAGGATGGAGAAATCCGCGGTTTCCTTCAGGTACGAGCTCACAAGAAACGGGAGCCAGAGAAGATCGTCGGTCATCGTCGTGACGTGTCCCACTTCGGAAAGCGGGTGCCACCAGTGATAGACTGTCCCATCCTTGAACTGATGCCGGGCATGAAGCAGGATCTGCTTCTTCGTCTGCGCCGGATCGATCGGCAGGAAGATCTGGCTGTCCTGAAGCTGATCCCGGAACCCGTAGGCACCGCCTGTTTGATAGTAGGCGGTCCGCCCCCACAAACGCCCGCTGATCGCCTGGTACTTCAGCCACGTGTTGAGCATGAGATCCACGGCAGGGGCAGGGGTCTTCACATGTGATGCCCCAAGGAGCCGCTCCCAGCGCTTCCACGTTGCTGAAAGTGATTCCAGGACTGCATTCGGTCTCCGGTACTTCTCGATGAGCGAGGAGGCCTGCTTTCTGTCATCCGCTGCACCGAGGACAAACGTAAGAGTTCGCGTCTCCTTCGGATCGAGTGTGACTGGGACAAAGAGGCTTGCAACCGGATCTGACCACCGCCCTGAGTGTCGTGCCGGCCTTCCCGCCGTCAGGCTGGCGGGCTCGCGCACGGTTCCGTACATGCCCAGAAAGGTCTCCTTGTCGCAGTCAAATGCGGCTTTCCTGTCGCTGGACGCATGGAACGCCGTGTACGGCCAGCTGACATTCCAACGCCCCTTCTCAGTTGGGATTTCCCAGAGGTGCTTGCGAGCGAAGACGGCTCCAAGTTTTGCGTCGTGCTCGGTCTCGACAAACGATTTGTGGAACTCGCGGTGCCAGTCGGGAGCGACTCCAAGTCCCCACTCGAGGTATGATACCACCCGGAGGCGCCGCCGCCGCCGTGTCCGGTTCACGAGCGTGAGCTGCCACACTTCAAGCGGTTCATCGTTCGGCACGAAGACAAGGAGGGAGCTTTCAATGCCGTGGTACCTCGACTCGATGATCGAGTACCCGATCCCGTGCCGACAACGGTACGATTCCGGCTCGGCGCAGACCGGCTTCCATCCAGCGGACCAGAGATTTGCCGATTCTACGTCTTGAATGTAGAGATACTTTCCCCATTCGTCTTTGACCAGGTCCTGCTCCCAGCGCGTGATCCGGCTCAACCCCGCGTGAACGCGCCAGCTGTAGCCGCTCCCCGTCTGAGAGACAACAAGTCCGTACTCGCCGTTTGAGATCACATTCACCCACGGACGCGGCGTGTCAGGCCGTGTAATGACGTACTCCCGTCCGTCTTTTGAGAAATGACCGTATTTCGTCTTGAACTGTCTCACCACCTCCCTTTCGAGTCTCCGAATCAGAATTCGACCGCGAACGAGAATCTTTGAACACTCTTCAGACGGCCGAAGTAAGCCCATGAGTAGTCAGCCTTCAGCGTTGTGCCAGCGAGGTCATACCGCACACCGCCGCCGAGCGTCAGCCCCTCTTCACTGTCGGTCCGGAACAACGACCTATACCCTCCGCGAAGCGATATCATATCCATGAACGTGTACTCTGCGCCGAAGTTGATGCACTCCGTGTTGTCGTTTGCATGGATTGCATCGATCGCAACGATAAGGTGATGAGCATCAGCGGCGACCGGCTCCGCCGCGAGCCCGACACGAAAAGCAAGTGGAAGCGACCACTCATCCGTTCGGATGTCGGCGACCACCTTGTCGTTTGTCCCCGCCTTGCCCGGATTCACATTGATATAGGTGATGGCATCACGTCCCTCATACTTCATCTTTCCGCCGAAGTTCGTGATGCTCATCCCGATCGTAAGTCCGTGGAAATCGGTGCGGTAGAGTGTTCCGACGTCAAGTGCAAAGGTCGAGGCGGTCATGTGCCAGATGTACTCACGGATGTACTTTGCGGTGAAGCCGATGGAGAACCGGTCCGTGAGGTTCCTCGCATATGAGAGTCCCGCCGCCAGATCGCCCACGCCGAATTTTTCACCCGTTCCCTCAGGCTCGTCCACCGTACGGACATCCATGTCTTCTGTTCCCAGCGTCATCACGCTTGCACCTATTGTCCCGATCGACCCGAGCGGAACCACAACACCGCCGAAGTTGTAGTTGATGTCGGCGATCCAGCCTGTGTGGGAGAGGATACCCTCGTTGCGAGTCAGACGGGAGATACCGGAGGGATTCCAGTAGAGCGCCGACACGTCACTCGCCACAGCCGCAAACGCCCCGCCAAACGCAGCAGCGCGCGGTGTCGGGTCGATCTTGAGGAACTGCGCGGCCGTCGTCCCCGCCTTCGTCGTCTCGCCGGATCCCTGCGCGGACACATGATGGAACAGCGACAAGCACAGCAGCGCTGCGACAATCATCTCCACGGCCGCGCGCCGGACCGGCATGTGAATGGAGTACCTTGAGTTCACGGATGCACCTCTTGTATCAAGTGATGATGCATCAAGACCAAAGCCGACCCCGGCTGAGTCATTGCGAGATGCGCAACCCGCCGGTGGCGAGCTGAGTCAAGGAACAAACCCTTCACGAGGTTCAGATGGAGGCCACCTCAAAGGTGGACTCCATCTCCCTTCGTCCGGGGCATTCGTCTCGTGTAGGGGCAATTCACGAATTGCCCGGCGCACCGCAGGGGCGCTCAACTCCCTCGGCCAATCTCGTAATGACAGAGAGGGGGGGCTCATTTTATGATCGCAAACTTTCCCACCTTCTCACCGATGCCCGGCGCCTCAACCTGGAAAATGTAAAGCCCCGCCGCAACATCCATGTTGTCCTTGCTGCGGAGGTTCCACAGCTCTGCACCGTCTGTGATCAGACCGTCGTGCTCGAGGGTCTGAACAAGCTCCCCGCTCACCGAGAAGATCCGGATCGTCGCCCGCTGGGGAAGGTGGATGAACTCAATCCGCCTCTCGCCGCGCCCCGACTGCGTCAGCCGCTGCGGCTCCCATCTCGCCGATGCAACGTACGGGTTCGGGACAACGGCGATCCTGCCAAGCTCTGCGCGGGCGTTCTCGGGACTCACCGCCGCGGCAAGCGTGGTGAACTCGAACACGTCGCCGGACCTGAACGGTGCCTTAATCTTCACGAAAGCAACGTCCCCATCCGCGGGGTTCACAGTTTGTCCCTCGGGCGGAGCGATGATGTTGATTCTCCAGAACTTGATCCAGGAGTTCTCCCCGATCGAATACCAGAGGTCGATATAGTCGCCGGCGCTCAGCATGCCGTCGGAGTGCCCCTGCGGCTCTTTCAGGTAGTACCGCATTTTCACATTCTCGGTGACATCCCAGACCTGGAAGTTCGTTGCTTCCTGCGGACTCGTGTAGAGATAGGACGTGTCGGGGAGGCCGACCCTGATCTCGTAGCTTGAGGGATAGCCGGGAACCCGGTGGGTGAACCAATTCTGTTTTGTCACCGGATCGAGCCCCGCCGTCACCATGACATTCGAGTTGCCGCGTGTCCAGCGCGTACTCGACGGGTCCCACTCGGCCGTATCGTTCTGCACGGAGACACGCATCCCCTCGAACATCGGATTGAAATCCTCGTCGCTCACATACATCGAGTTTCTGAATATCGGGACGGGACTCGACGTGTTCGTGATGTCGAAGAGGGAGTACATCGTCGTGTCGGTTTTCGACGAGTCGTCGAAGACAAGACGGTACGTCCGGTGGTCCTTCACCTTGAGCGGGTCGACGAACTTCAGCGTCACCGGGCCCGTTCCGGGACCGCTCACATGCCGCATGGTCCCGCCTTCGAGCCGTGAGTCGGAGAACCCTGCAACAGGAGCACGCGGCGTGGCCATGCCGGTGTTTACGTCGAAAGAAAGTGTGCCGTAGGCGTTCCGCGATATTACCTTCGTGCACTCCGATGGGAAGATTCCCTTGACGACGTCCCCCCTGTCGTACGATACGACGGCATAGTAGTATGTCTGCCCGTTGACGACACTCGTGTCGACCCATGAATGCTGGAGTCCCTTGTCATCACCCAGGTAGTACTGCACCCCCTGGTAGGCAAGCGGGAAGAATCCCTGGATCCCGTCGCGGACATCGAACTGGGCGACCGGCTGGAATTGAGTCTTTCCGCCGAAGCCGTCCGTGATCACGTACGCATCGTTGAAGCCCGGATCAGTGCTTCTGTAAATCCTGTAGCCCTCAAAGTCGTTCGGCGGCGTCGAGAGAGGATCGTAGGATCTCTCGGCGGCATTGTCCCAGTAGAGGGTAACCTTCCTGTCGCCCGGGACCATGGTGAGGTGGGGCTTGTCCGGCGGCCGGGCGAAGTTGTAGTTGTTGTTGTAGATCTGCTGAACCGTCACGGTGTGCCGGATGAGGTCATCGAGCGTCTGGCCAAAGACGAGAGCGAGTGAGAACCGCTCGGTCTTTCCCGGCGGCAAGGGGAACGGTCCTGAGCCATAGAGGAACGCGATGTTGCCGTTCTGCAGGCGGGTATCGAAGTGGCCGTTCGCGATCCGCTGCCACACAACCTCATCTGCGTAGAAGACCACGCCGCTTCCGATGTAGAACACATCGAACGCCGTCAGTCCGATCTGGTCCGATTCGTCCTTGTCAGTCTGCCCGAAGTGCGGCTCACCCTGGGTCGGCCTCCCATCTCCTTCACCATAGTCCCCTGTGCCGGGGACGCCGTCGGTGCCGACGTCGTCGGTCTCAATGTTCCAGTTGCCGTTCTCGTCGCCGGACCAGTGCTGCTTGAAAACGCCTGGACGCCGGCCGCGTGAATCAGGATCCTTGGTGTAGTCGGGGACCCAACCCGTCACGAGCTCGCCGGCATCGTTGTCGCGCCTCTCGTCGATCATCAGGTCATTCATCCCCTCGCCCGAGATGTAGTTGCGGTACGCCAACCCGAGATGGATCTCCTTGCTCTCGTCGATGAGGCCGTTGAGATTGTCGTCAAGGTTGTTCCCCGCGACTTCCTGGAGCGTGATGCCCGGACGGAGGTCATAGCGATGGCCGAGCGAGTAGACCGTGGTGTCGAGGTTCGGCATCGTGAGGACCGTCCGCTTGTATGTGAGCGGCTCGATGACAACGAACTTGTCCCCGGCGTTGATCGCTCGAGGGAGAAAATCGCTTTCCCGCAGGTGCGGACTTGTCGGATCGACGCTCGAGTTGTTGTCATCGATGCCATTGTACGGGTTCCCCGGGCTCTCAAGGAACGCATAGCCGGCAAGCCCCGTCGGTCCCCATCCTCCCTCGCCAAGGCCGTTTGCATCCCATGTGTATGTGAGGTTCACCGACTTATCGAATGATGCGTTATCGTCGTTCGAATCATACTGTCCCCCCACTCCCGCGTCGCAGTACATGCCGAAGACGACCTTCGTGTAGTCGGTTGTACTCTCGTTCGTGATTTCGTAGTGCCAGAAGATGTTATCCTGGGCGAGGGTGTTCGCCCACTGGAAACCACGGACCTCGACACGGATGCCGAGACCGCGCCGCGTGCGGTCTGTGGAATCGGGATAGTAGTTTTGGCCGTCGTCGCTGTTGTCGTCCATCACGAAGTAGCTTTCCTGATCGGCGTTCGTCCTCTGACCAAAGTAGCCATTCCATCTCCCGTTCCAGGAGGCCGGGCGGTTCGGCCAGGACTCAGGCCAGGAGAGTGCATTATCGCTCATTGCAATGTTGTCCTGTGCCGGATTTGCATAACCGGGGCGCGGCTGGAACCCGCGCTCGACACCGGAAGGCGAGACGTCCATGTTCTCGCGGTACCCCGCCTCGATCATGTGGAAGGTCTGGTTGGTCGTCGCGTTTCTTACCTCCGCAGCCACGATCGGTGTGATCCCGTCCATGTACGAGTGCCCGGTTCCTTTCGGCCAGACGCCGCTCGGCTGTTTTCCCCACCATGCGACCTCGCCGAAATTCCAGAAAAGGGTCTCTACGAGGTTGCCGCTATGGAGCCCCTGCTTCCGGTACTTCCGGTCGCCCCGCATGTTCGGGGGAACGGTGATCTGTGAGAAGAGCAAGGCAGCATCGAGCAGGAGCCATGCCGCCGCCGGGAGAAGGTATTTCTTCAAACGCATCCCTTCACTCCGTTTCGTTAGAACATGAACGAGAGGCCCATCAGGACTTTCCGCGGCTCGGAATAGAAATCGGGCCGGTCGAGATAGTCCGCAAGCGTGTTGACGCCGCGTACATCCCCCGCGTACCGTGAGACAAGAGTGTAGCCTGCGCGGCCGGTGTCATAGTAGACGTTGCCCTCGTTGCGCGTGTCGAGCAGGTTGTACACCTTCAGGAAAGCGGTGGTGCTCACGCCGAAGAGCGAGAGTGTCTTCTGCATCTTGAGGTCAAAGGTGTATTTGGGCGGCTTGCGCCCGCTGTTCTGGAACTCCACGCGGAGATTCTGGACCTCCGGCGTGTAAGGCAGCCCACTCTCGAGCCGGCCGAGGAGTCCGATCGTCCAGTCTGATGGGTCGCCGACATTCACCGAGAAGTTGAGCGTGTGGGTCTGGTCCCAGTCGAGGGGAAGGACCTGCACCTCGTCGGCTCGCGGCGGCACACTCTGACGGTTGTAGAACTGCGCGTTCGGATCCGATGCGTTTCCCTCGGCCACCTGGTACGTGTAGTCAAGGTTCACTGAGAGGCGCGGGGAAATGCGCGCCTGCGCGGCGAACGTCACTCCCCGAACGTTCCCGTAGTCGAGATTCACATACTTCGCATAGCTGTCCCCGAGGATGTAGAGCTCGTGGACTTCCGTGCCGAGGAGGTTCCGCAGATCTTTGTAGAACCCGGTAACGTCGAACGCGATGCCCTCAAAGAGCTGCTGCTGGAGCCCGACCTCGTAGATGACAGTCTTCTGAGGTTTGAGGTCCGCGTTGCCGACGCGTGAGGAGAGCGAACCGCCAATGATCTTGAAGTCTGGATTCACGTAGAGGTACTCGTACTGCGGGATCTGGAAAAAATGGCCGTAGGAGAAATGGATCACGCCGCGGTCTGTGATCGGGTACGCAATCCCGAGACGGGGGCTGAGCTGATGCTTGGAAGAGGCGTCCTTGTACGGATGAGGGTTGTGTGCATACGATCCGTTCGGATCGCGTGGGTCAATCGGGACGACACCGCGGGAATTGAAATAGTCATACCGCAGACCGAGGTTCAGAACAATATCCCCGACCTCGACTTTATCCTGCACGTAGAGCGCGCCCTCGATCGGCCTCCGCACGTATTCATTGTTCCTGTAGGAATCAGGGCGAGGGATCGCTGCCTTCCAATTGGTCTCCTGGTCGATCTCCGTGTCGTACTCGTGGAGCGTGAGTTGGTTCCACTTGAACTCAATCCCCGCTTTCACGAGGTTCTCACGGTTCATCTGGCTCGTGAAGTCCACCTTCGCGACAACGGCTTTCGAGCTCCGCTCGAAGTGCCCCATCCCTGTTCCGCCGACGTGGAAGCTGAATGCTCCCTTCGTGTAGAGGCGACGCGGGTCGACATACCGCAGATCAAGCGGGTCTTCGTACACATACGACTTGTAGGAGCTGTAGAGATCTGAAACCTTGACCGAGTAGAACGCCGAAGGCGAAAGAACATGCGTGAACGACCCGATGTGAGTGTAGCCGTAGGAGTGGTACTGGTAGCTGGCGTCTGGATTGTACTTGAAAGGATGATCATAGAGATGGTAGGCGTCGCGTGTGTAGAGCCCGTTGTAGGCGATCTTCAGTCCACCTTCGAATGAGAGGGTGAGCTTCGCCTGGAGGTTCAGCCGGCGCGTATCGTTCATCGGAACGACGGCGCCGTCGCCGCTTTTCTGGATGTACCACTTCGATGGGTCGGGACTGTCGAAGTTCGATGAGTCCGTTGGGAGGTAGACGCGTTTCCCGTAGAGCCACCCTTCGTTGTAGTCGTGCCGGGTGGAGACGAAGAAGCGAAGGTTATCCGACAGAAAAGGGACTGGACCGCTGAGGCTCCCCTGGATGCTGTTGATGCTGAACGGTTTGATTCGGTCGATGTTGAGGAAGGTGTCGTTGTGCGGGCTTACGTAGTCGCCCGTGTAAGCCGTGATCTGTCCGCTGAGCTTCGGCCCACCGTCCTTCGTCACGACGTCGACGACACCGGACATGACCTGTCCGTACTCTGCGTTAAATGTCCCGCTGACGAACTTCAACTCCTGGATCACTTCACTGCCGACGTCGACGGATGCGCTCCCCGAGTATGGGTCGGTAACAGAAACGCCGTCCACCATGAACGAAACCTCGCTGGCGCGCCCCCCGCGCACGTGGAGGTCTCCCCCGGGACTGATGACGACGCCTGCCTGGAGCTGAAGAATGTCCTGGAGCGACTCCACCGGCATCGCGGTGATCTGGTCCGCAGACACAGTGGCGGATGACGACGTGAGGTCCTTGCGGATGAGCTGCTTCTCCGCGACGACCGTCACTTCCCCCATTCTCACGGAGCTCGGCTGAAGCTTGATATCAATCCGTGTGGTGAAGTCGATGGAAACCCTCACGTCCGTGACGCGCGTCTCCGAGTATCCGACGATTGAAGCTCTCACCGTGTAGAGACCGGGCGGGACGTTGATGATGGCATAGTAGCCGTCGGCATCCGTCGCTGCGCCGGTCCGAAGCTCCATGACGAGCACGTTCGCAAAGGGGACCGGTTCCCCTGTCGTTGCATCGCTCACACGTCCGGCGATCTTTCCTGCTGACCCCGCGTGAAGGAGGACAGGGAGAAGCAGAAGGAGGATCAGGATTCCCCCGACCCTCGCACAGTACGAGGGATGATGAGAGTCCATGGCTCGGTTCTTCATTCGCGAATGCGAAATCGCTTCCGACACCCCAAATACTCAGCACAGGGACGGTCGCCATCGGCGACCGCACCTGTGCGATCGATCAGGGTGGTCACTTCCTATTTCAGAAGCATCATCTTGCGGACGTCGGAGAAGCTGCCCGCTTGGATTCTCACAAAGTAGATCCCGCTCGTCAGCGCATGCCCTTCGCTGGTCCGGCCGTTCCACTCGAGGGAATGGACACCGGCATTCTGAACACCGCTGACAAGTGTGGCAATCTCTTCACCGAGAAGGTTGTAGACGGTGAGTGTTACATGCTGGCGCTCCGGCATCGCGTAGGTAATAACGGTAGAAGGATTGAAAGGATTCGGATAGTTCTGTCGGAGCGAATAGGAAGCCGGAACCGTTTCCTTCTCCTCAACACCGACGGCCGTGGGTGAAAGGTAGATGCCACGGTACATATAGTATTTGTCGAAACCGACATCCGCCCACTCGGAACCCCACCAGCTCTTTGCGTAGATGGGACGATGCGGATCAGTCACGTCCCTCGAGCTATAGTCCGGATCCCACATGATAATACCGATCCTCACCGTGTCGCCGACGACGTAGCCCCATTTGTCGGCATGGATGACAACCTCGCCGGAGTATCCCTTGTCCTTTCCATTGGTCTCGGTCCGTGGTACGGTGCCGGGGAAATTGTACGCGATCCCCTCGGCGCCGCCTGTCGGGACATTTGTGTTTACTTCAAATACCGCTGGTCCACCGACCGAATCGCCGAAGAACATGAGCTTGATCTCCTGCCGGTTCGCGGGGCCCGGGATCGTCAACTTGTCCCGCATCCAGATGAACATCCCGTCAGCCTCCCACCCGCTCGACCAGTTTGTCACCGAGGAGTCATTCGACGTGAAGCCGATGTAAAGGTCGGTCCCCTTGTGAATGAACTTCACCGTTGTTTGGCTTCGGTCGCCATAGTTCGCGAGGGAGTCGGCCCACTGCATGTACCACCAGTTCGTGGCGTCCTTGCTCTCCGGCCCAATGACGATGGAGGGAGCGGTTCCCCAGAATGCTTCATCGAGCTTGCCGTCGAGCGTTATTGTGCTGGTCGTAGGGTTCGCAGTGGCAACCGGCTTGTCGCCGAGAATAAGCTTCCCATACGCGCCGCCCCATTCGCTCCCCCACCAACTCTTGTAGAACTGGACGAGCGTTGGGGAGTTCCCTTCGTCGTTCGCCCTCGTATAGTAGTCAGGGTCCATGACCGTGACGGCGATGGGTATCGTGTCATTCACCGTGTAGCCGAGCTTGTCGAGGCGGATCAGCATCTCGAGCTGGTACCCTTTGTCCGGATCGGAGTTATTGTTCGCTATTGTTCCCGGTTGGAGGTACGACGCCCCCTCATATGAGCCGGCCGGGGCGTTGCCGCTCACCTCCATGATCGCGTGGCTCGTATCCACATCGCCGTTGAACATGAGCTTGTACTCAATGTCCCCTCCGGTCTTCGGCTTCACCTTGATGAAGAGTCCGTCCCCTTCCCAGGCCCCCCAGCGCTTGCACACCGAAGAATCGATCGAATTGACGCCGATGTAGAGGTCCGTACCATAGTGGATGAAGAAGACCTGGGCACTCGAGGTATCGGAGTAACCTTTTGTGCCGGTCAACCCCTTCGTTGGCAGATCCGACCCGGTGACGCTGTAGCTTCCGTCATCGGGCTTGTAGTTTGCACGGTAATTCAGGTGGAAGATCCTCCGCTGCCAGTCCGTCTCAGTCAGCCGGCCGTCGATCGTGATCGGCTTTTCAGCACTCATAACGACGAGCGATACCGGGTCCTTGTGGAGTCTTTGCGCGTTCGCAGTCGTGAGGAGCGCGAACACAACAAAGACTCCTATGCACACAGTAATCGTTCTCATGGCTCTTCCTTCTCCCTTCTTTGTTGACCCATTGGCCGTTGATCCTGCTTCTGTCCATTTCAGATTCAGGGTCGGTGGGCGTTTCCCCTCGCGCGGCGGCGGAACATCAGCTTGCCCCGACACCAGTTCTAGTTGTTCGAGGCCGTGGCATCACCTCCTTTGGCGGAGTACTGGCTTCGTTCCTCAACTGGACAACCGCATGATTCTCGAATAATCAGAGTGGTTGGAAGAATGACTTGATGCTTCGTGTGGCTGTTCTTCTCCCGTACTGCATGGAGAAGTCGTGTCACGGCTTGGACACCGAGATTGCTGATGTCGACATTGACAGTCGTGAGGGTCGGCTTTACGTAGTTCCCGACGGGGATATTGTCAAAGCCGACAAGGGCCATCTCGCCGGGCACCTGGACCTTCGCAAGCTTAAGTGCGCTGAGAGCCCCGATCGCCATCGAATCGTTCGACGCGAAGATCGCGCTCGGTCGGGGCGACAGCCCCAGGATAGTCTCAACCGCTTTATATCCCGAGGCCTCGGAGAAATCTCCCGACACTTCAATGAGATCCTCGGCCTGGATGCCGGCCTCCGTTATCGCAGCGCGGTACCCGCGGAGGCGTTCGATCGCATCGTAGTTCCGTTCGATTCCTTTGATTATCGCGATGCGCCGGTGGCCGTGAGCCAGAAGATGACGGACCATTCCGTACGCACCGCTGTAGTTGTCGATGCTCATCGAGTCGAAGGCGTTTCCCGCCACCGGACAGTTCAGGAGAACCACCGGGAGACTTTTCGGCAGATTCGCGTGAAGTGTCTGCGCATCGATGTGCGGTGTCATAATGACGAGCCCATCGACCCGGCCGTGCATCATCTGGAGCGCGGCCTCAATCTCGCTCCGGTCATTGTGCGAGCTTGAGATGAGCAAATGGTACCTGTGCTGCTGCACCGTCTGATCCGCACCGCGGATGACTTCCGAGAAGAACTCGCCGTAGAGATCGGGGAGGAGGAGACCGATGGCATCGGTCCTCCTGGTGCTCAGACTTCGTCCCACCGGGTTGGGGACATAGCGGAGCTCCTTCGCAACCGTCCATACTCTCTCCCTCGTTTCCTCCCCCACAAGGTTGCTGTCATTGAAGACTCTCGATACGGTTGCGGTTGAGACCCGGGCTCTGCGCGCGACCTCTTTCATGGTGACTGCCATTGAAATGGTTTTCCTCCATGAGGTGTACCAGGAAGAGAAAATGAACATCACTCAGGAAAGTCAGCCACACGCCTCGAGGCCGACGGGGACTGTAAACGTTTACAGTCGTGAAAAAATAGAAAAGGCTGCGTGCCTTCAAGAGATTTTCATTGATGTAAACGGTTACAATATAATCATGCGATCACTATTTGTCAATACCCTTGACAGAGAATCGAGAGATAATCTTGCGGGCTTGGCCTTGCTGTAAGTCGTTACATCGCAAGAACTTTGGGATGATTCCTCGAAGACACCCATAGTTCTTGCTTTTTGATGCGGGTACAATAGCTTAGAAGATGTCTTCGGGGTACATTGTGTTAATTCGATCCGGACTCCGCCATTTCGGAATGACAACTTCACCTGTTCGAACCCTCGAACGGGAAGCACTGCTCGGCCTGGTCTCGATCCTTGGATTCTCATTCTGGTTTTGGATTGGCTTTCCGTTTGCGAAACACAACGAGTCGCACGCGTGGATCGTCGAGTTGAACCAGATGGGTTTCTTCGATGCCATGACTCAACGCATGAAACCCGCCAAGACGTACCGGCCCCCGATTCAACAAGGGTATCTCGACGCATACCTGAATTCCCTTCGACGATTGTCGGAGGGGGACGCGCGTCCTCGTCTCATCGTATGGTTCGGAGAACAACCGGGCGCCCGTGAGAACGAGAAGTTCCGGGTCACGGGGCGTTATGCCGGCGATGCGTTGGTCATTGCGGAACCGCGGTAACAAAGTAGGCACGTCGCTCAGCGTGGACAACTTCCTTGCGTTGATATTGAAAACAAAGATACCTAATTTTAGCCTGCATCTCAGGTCCCTTTCGAAAGGAATCAAGACAATGAAGAAACGGATACTGCTGCCGGTCCTATTCCTCTGCCTCGCCGGCCCCCTCCACTCGCAGTCCAAGTATGATACGATCTACAGCCGGCCGGTTGGGCCGGGGATGATCATCACACGCGTCGTCGAGCGAAGCGTGCCCTGGAGCATCTATGTCCTTACTGTTGATCTGAAGAACCCCTACATTCACCTGGAGACCGCAAAAGCGGGGGAGCGGCTTGCGGGGAACGAGCCGGTAAGCGCGATGGCAGCCCGGCACTCAGCGCCCGACCACACGGTGGTCGCGGGTGTCAACGGAGATTTCTACGACACAAGCAACGGTGTCCCAATCAACATTCAAATCGAGAACGGCGAGATCCTCCGTAGGCCGAATATTCGCCTGTCGACAATCGGCTTTACGGCGAGCAGCTCTCCCATGCTGAATATCGTGAGCTTCAGTACGTCGATCATCATGCAGGATACGGTAGCGGCCGTCCAGAATGTCAACGCACCGAGGAGTACAGATCAGCTCATTCTCTACAACAGTTACATGGGAGTCGCAACAGCCACGAACCAGTGGGGCACCGAGGCCCTCATCCATCCGACCGGGGGTTGGATCGTTAACGATACCATGACATGCGTTGTCGACAGCGTCGTCGCCGGTGCTGGGAACATGACAATCCCCGCAGGGCGGGCCGTCCTTTCAGGCCACGGAAAGTCGCAGCGATTCGTTGACTCGCGGCTCCACAAGGGTGACACCATCCGCGTCTACCAGGGAATCACTCCGGGGTTGCCGAAGCTGAAAGAGATGCTTGGCGGATACCCGAAAATCGTGTACAACGGCGTGAACTACGCGGATCAGGGGGTGAGGGAGGAGGGCGGGCCGAGCCACGCGCCGGAACGAAACCCTCGGACGCTTGCAGGCTTCTCTGCCGACAGCTCGAAGCTCTTCCTCATCGCCGTCGACGGGAGGCAGGAGAGAGTAAGCCTCGGCATGACGTTGAGAGAGGCGGCGGATTTCATGGTCGGCATCGGAGTTTACCACGGG
>Ga0315282_10007906_pt1 | contig 17344 bp, 13 predicted proteins | sample YL17G07_20_MG_FD_203693 | JGI IMG/M metagenome (GOLD analysis project Ga0315282, IMG submission 203693) | Sediment microbial communities from Yellowstone Lake, YNP, Wyoming, USA - YL17G07_20 | ecosystem: Environmental > Aquatic > Freshwater > Lake > Sediment | place: USA: Wyoming | collected... | reverse complement strand
ACCATTATAACATCCGGGTCCTGACGCAGCACGTGGCGAAGCGCAGTCGCAAACGTCATTCCTTTCTTGGTGGCTACCTGAATCTGGCTGATGCCTCCCAGTTGATATTCAATTGGGTCTTCGATGGTTATGACGTTTTTCTCGGATGAATTAATCCTGTTAAGACAGGCATAGAGAGTGGTGGTCTTTCCGCTGCCCGTCGGTCCCGTGACGAAAATCACGCCGTGAGAGCGGTTCAGGAGCGGATCAAATTTTTTCAAGTCATCTTCCCACAGACCAAGCTCATTTAACTCAAATAGTCCCGTGCTTTTGTCGAGCAGCCGCAGCACGCTGCGTTCGCCGTAGCTGGTGGGGACGGTGCTGATGCGCAAATCGATTTCCCGCTGGCCGAGCCGGACGCTGCACCTGCCGTCCTGAGGCAGACGACGCTCGGCGATGTCCATCCCCGCCATAATCTTGATACGGGAGATAACCAACGGCAGGACGTTTCTATTCAGACTCAACACATCGTACAAAATGCCGTCAACGCGATAGCGAATCTGTATCTTGCCCTCATAAGGGTGAACGTGAATGTCACTTGCCCGCAACTGCAGGGCGCGGAAGAGAATATCGTTCACCAGTCTGATGACCGGCGGCCGATTGACCACGTCGAGCAGGTCGTCCGAGGCCGCAACCTCACCAATAAGCTGGTCAAGGTTCTGCGAGTCAAGCTCTTCGGCGACCTCTTCGATTACAGTTGTTCTCTGCTCATAAGCGACATCTATCACGGCCGTGATGGCGGCCCGCGTTGATATTGCCGCCCTGACCGGCAGGGCCGTCATTTTCGAGACGTTGTCCAGGGCGTTGGCGCTTAGCGGCTTTGACAGGACGACTGTAAGTTCGCCATCGTCTGGCTGGCGTTTTATCCCGATAAGGAAATGATGCTGGGCGTATGTTGCAGGAACAGATTCGACAAATTCCACAGGCACATCCTTGGCGGATATTTCGGACAGAAACTCCCATCCAAGGGCCTCCGCGAAAAGCTTCAAAACCGCATCTTCGGTGAAATAAGGACAGCCGAGCAGGGCCTCATCAAGCCGTTCCCGGCCCTTCCTTTCTTCCAGAAATTTGGCTAATTGCTCGGCGTCAACCACCCCCGTCCTCTTAGCAGTTTGTATAAGCAAATCTTTCATCACAAGTAACTATAAGCTCTTGGCTCTGCGTTTTAAGTTCACCAAAACCCGAAGATTCAAAACTGCTTTATTCTGCCTCCAGAACACGGAATGGCTCCATCGGCTTGGGTTTCATCCCCGGCCAGTTCTCGTAGGTCTGAAATTCCGCTTCATGCTTTTCAAAAGCCGTCCTGTTTCTCTCGGATATTTTTTCCAGATCTATCAGACCCGCAGTAACAGTTTCCGCGGGTCTCATGATTTCGGCCTTTACAAACACATACAGTTTCCTCTGCTCGTCGCTGTCTGTAACACTCCTGAAAAGTCCTCCTACAAGAGGTATATCGCCCAGCAGCGGAACTTTTGTCCCGCCTTTGCCTTGATTTAGTTTCAGCATTCCGCCCAGGATTATAGTACTGCCGTCCGGAACCGTGACGACCGTGGTAATGTCGCTGGAGGTCTTAGCCGGCGGTCTGTCTCCCACAGCACTTTTATCAAAATCTGACCTTGTCAACGCTACCTCAAGGCGAAGTAACTTGCCCTCACTGATATGAGGCGTGATATCCAGTGTTATCCCGGCATCGTATGGCTCATAACTGATTGCTGTTTGAATCGTGTTGTATCCCTGGCCTGCCTGCCCGGTAGCAATCGGGGTAGATGATGTCTTGGTAACATACCTGGTATCGGTGGTTTTAATCGTTCCTTTTTCATTGTCATTGACAAGAATCTTTGGTTTGGCCAGAACCCTGCCATAATCTTTCGTCTGCATAGCTTTCAACAAAGCGTTAATGTGTTTATCTCCGTAGAAACCAGTCCCGATACCCCCCTTAGCCTGATAGTCGATAAACCTCTTACGTTCCCCCGAGAGAATTTTCTTGGTTACCTGATTCATATCCTGAATCAGCCCGGATGTCGCGGTCAAATCAGGAAAGCTCTGGACCAGATTAAGGTCGTACTCGAAACTGTCGTTCCTTGTGATTTCAACTAAGGTTACGTCGATAAGAACCTGTGGCCTTCGCTTATCAAGCGTTTTTATCAGGTTGCCTATCCATTCTTGGTTCTTTTTACTGGCATAGACAATGATGGAGAAAGTATTCTTATCAGGGACAATAATGATTTCTTCTTCTGTCTTCTTTACTACCTGCTGAATCTTGCCTTCCTTGTCTTTGACAGTCTCCTTAATGAGCTTATCAAGCACCTCCGCCATATCTTCCGGCTTCTGGTTCTCAAGAGGATAAATTACATAAGGTATCGTGCCCTTCTCAGTTTCACTATCCACATACTTAATAATCCCGGCTATCTGAGTATGTTGTTCTGCTGTAGCGTTAATCAGAAGCGAATTTGTCGGCTCGAGTATTATCACCTGTGGCTGTTCTACAGGGGCCTCCGTTACTGCGCCGGTCGTGCCGGTCGTGCGAGCAGCAGTCATACCAGGCATTGGAGGCTGACCAGCCGCCTCAGGCGTTCTGGCAGGCCCGGTAATCCTCGAAGGAGTCTCTGCAGTGCCGCCAATTACGCCCAGCTCCTGTAGCTTTTTCTTTATCTCCTCAGCACCAACATGCTCGATTTTGTATAATTTCAGGGTCCGCAGGTCCTGTTGCGCCGTGTCAAGAGCATCTATCAAGCTATCAACGACAGTCAATTGCTCTTCCACGCCTATCATCAGGATGCGATTTGTCCTTTCGTCCGCATCCAGATACACCGTTGGCTGGGCCCCCGCAGCGGCAGGCGCAGTTGGTATTGGCAGTCTGGGTGGAATACGGCTTGGCGGCATACCGGGCGCAGGCGGGGCCGCCGTTGCAGCAACAGTGATTGACACAGTGCCTAACTGCTCGGCAAGCGTTTTGACCTTCGGAGCGAGCGTTTTTGCCATTGTATATTTTAGCTGCCTGAACCTGAACTGCCTCGGCACGCCCGGCTTGTCAATCATCTCCAGAAGTTCCTGAATCCTGCTCATACGATAGGCGTATTCCGTGACGATGATTGTGGCCGTGTCAGGAATCGGCGTAACGCTGGTCCCCAGCTTCATACCATTCAAAAGGTTTGCGGCGCTGGTGGTGTCTATATGTTTTAGCTGGAACGCACAGGTGATTATCACGTCACCATGCTCAAGTTTGGTTTTTTCCGTCTGCAGGGTCGGGTCAATATCCAATACCTGTGTCACAGGCACTATGGTCACGAGGTTCCCCTTGCGAGTCATAGCGAACCCCCTGAACTTCAGCACGGATTCGAGAAGGGGATACAGGTCCTTCACCCTCATAGCTCCGCGCAGCTTGCCGTGAAGCTTCAGCGTGACCTCGCCTTTTATCAGGGTGGGGTCATACATATAGTCGAGATTCAGATACTCGCCAACCAAGCCGAGCAAATGCACAATATCGAGCTTTTCGGGCAGACTCAGGTTGAGCACCTCATCGCCATTGGCCAGCGGCTCCGGCTCGTATAACGCGGCGCCGGCGATGGTCCTCACGGTTTTTGTCTTTGGCGTCGTTGCCTTTATTTTCGGCTCCGGTGCGCCTGCCGCGGCGTTTGGCTCATTCGGCCCAACCGGCTCCGTCACGGGCTCCTCAGCCACTCTCTCCGTTGACGGCTCAATAGTAGAAATGGCGGAGACAATCTTTTCAAAAAGGCCTGCCGGCGCGATGGCCACAACGAAGCCTTTGTGCACGTCTATAATTGCTTTAGCTCCTGTCTTATTTTCCGGAGGGTTTGCAAAGGTCCCGATGGATATGTCCCCGACTTTCGCTGCAATCTGCTCATTGGAAGGCAAACTATCGGCTTTCGAGGCGGAGGAAATCGCCTTTACCACAAATTCCTGCTCGGAGTCCACAACCTTCAGGACAACTGCCGCCCTGGTTAGCTCGCCTGGCGTAGCTGTCACCAAAAGCACGCTGGCACCCGGAAGCTGCGAGACCGTTCCGAGATTGGCCTGCGCCAGGTATTGCCTGCCTCGCTCGGGCGATATGTGTTTCAGGGCGAAAATCTTGTACTGTGTCGGCTCGGAAGCCGGCCGCTGTGCGGCAAAGATGGGACCAGCCCAAAATGCACACATTACCGCCGCAAGACAAAGTTTAACGTAAGGCCCGCAACGTAATTGTCCTTTCAGCATCATAAGTTACCCCACACTTCCACAAGGTGAGAATGCAAGTCGCACCCGCCCCCGACAAAAACATTCGGGGGCTGCATTTTGCCACCATAACCCCCTCTAAAAAAACTCCTGTTTAAATATCTCCTCAAGCAGTGGTGCAGGCCGGGTCCGCTCACCGCTTACTCAATCAGACACACAGAATCGCCAAAAGTTCCCCAAATTCGGGGGAAACGGATAGTTTTACCTTGTTACTCTTGCTCGGCGTCAATGGGAGCATTGTCGATTTTCGATTGTCGAATGCCGATTGTAAATCGTAAATCGAAAATGTTGGGCTGGTTATCTGGTGGGAGACCGGTTTATCCTGCGAGGTCTGATTTCCGGCCTGGTTCTTGTTGGTGGTGGTGGCGGCGGCGGCGATGGCGGTAAATTCGGCTCACGCTGGGCATTTTCCAGTTCCTTGCCGAGACCATCCAACTTCTTTGCCTCTTCCGGGCCTACCCGCGTGGCCTGAAACTCGCCCATAAGTTTTTCCATCAATGCCGCAGCACCTTCCTCACTGGTGTCGCCGCCGGTTTTATCAGACTTTGAGCCTTTCTGCAGGCTTGCCAACTGCTCAATGAGCTTTTCGAGGGCGGCTGCCTCTTCCGGATTCGCCTCCCCCGCAGCTTCTTGCGAAGCAAGAGCGGGGGGCGGTAACGCAGACGCCGCCGTTAAAGTGGGCTGGATACTTGTTGCGCCGGATGCCGAGCCTTCCAGAAGGCTTACGTTTGCAGGTTTTTGGTCGTAGCTGACTTCAAATGTCCTTTGCCCATCGCGGACCACGACGACCCCATCCTTTATCTGCTCAATAACCAGGCGGCCGACCTCGCCGGATCGCCGGACCCAATGTAAACCCTTGCCCGGCTCATCAATAAACGCCAGCGACATATCCGGATTTGACTGGTGGAAACTGGTTGCCACCAGGGTAAATTTGGGCGCAACAGAGGCCGGCGGCCTGGGCTCAGTCGGCCCTGCGGACGCCGGCGCTGCCGGTCTTGACTTGGGAGGCGGGTTTATAACCAGCGCAAAGGCCTCGGCCTGCCTTACAAGGGGCGAAACCTGGTTGCCGTTTTCCTTAGTCTTGGTGCCCGCCGTCTCTTTGAACCTTTCTATCACCCCAGGCGAACTCAAAAGCTGCTTAATCTGCCCATCGCTGCGGACGCCGAAGAAGACAGGGAAAACAAAGAGAATCCCCGCCGCAATCACCGCTATAATACTTGTTATCCGTAGTGTCTTTATCATAACTAATTTCCCAGGCTTCCTTCTTTTTTGACACTGCCGGGGGCATTTGGTTCCTGCCAATGGACGATTTTTTCTAAATAAAGCTGCTCATTTCCCGCATAATCCCTGCTTTGCTGCGGCGTATGGCAGTCGAGGCATTGCGACTTCGGCTCGCTGGTTTTTATCTTTCCCAAACCTGCAATATGCTCTGAACCCGGCCCGTGGCAGTTTTCGCAGCCGACGTTATTCAGATGGGGGGTTTGCTCCCCGGAGACAAAGCCGCCTTCATATTTCATGCCGACCGTATGGCATATAACGCACTCCGGGTCAAACTGCGACCCAACCTTTTCGAGCGTTGCGTAGGCGCGGGCGTGCCCCTGGCCGCTCCAGGCCTGGTATTCAGACTGGTGGCAGGACTTGCACGATTCCGAGCCGCTGTATTTCAGACCGCCCGGCAGGCTGAAACGCCCGAGCTTCTCCAGTAAGCTGCTTTCTTTTACAAGCTGCTGGTAGGCCCTGTATAGCTCAACAATCGCCTTTTCCTGCGGTAATTTCTCACTCACGGGTACAGAGGAGAAAGTAATCCGCAGTCTGTCTCCCCTGCCGGCGTCTATTATTTGCAGTTTACTTATGTATCTGCCGAAGCGGCCGACAGAAAAGACCAGCGGCCTCTTGTTCGGGTCGCCAATCACGCCCGGCTCATCAGACTCAGCCGGACAGACCAGACAATCTACGCCTGTTATTGTATTTGCAATGGAATCAACAACAGCCGCATTGCAGCGGTTCAGGATAACAATATTGACATTTCGCGGGCCTTGCGGGGACGGAAACAGTCCGCCAATCCGGTCAACCTGGCCTGATTCCGCGTCAAAAACCGCAACTGTTACATCCACAGCCGTATTTCTCTTATGCAGCCGCTTTGTAAATTTCGCCGGCAGATTCGCACCGTCTTGCCTGCGAGAACTTATGATATTGTAGGGCGAACTATGACTTCCCAATAGGCCGAGGCTTTTGCCTGTTTCAATGTCCTTATCCGTCAGGCTGACCACGTCATAGCCCAGCAGGCCGAAGGCCTGCATTATTATATTGAACTTGATGAGGTCTTGTTCGCTGTCGCCTTTGACAAGGCCGCCGGTGTCGATAATAAGGCGGCTTGCTTTTGGCACGGCGTTGAATACAGCCGGGCGCCTCTCAAGTCCTCCAAGCTGGCCTCCGGAGCAGCCGCAGGGCTTCAATTCGCCCAGCTCGTTGCCGGTAAGAAAAACCACAACCTCCTCACCGCCGGTCGGTGTCGGTGTGGGTCCGCCCTGCGGCAGGCAGGTGGGCATAGTCAGCAGGCACAAAACGCCAACCGTCAACGCAGAAGTGAAACCTGTTATCCGCGCCATTTTTCCCGCTCTGTCGATAGTCCCTCGGCAACTCGCAAAGGTACGTATTTTCTAATCCTTTTAATCCGCGTAATCCGCGATTAAATAATTGGCCGTCAACGATGAACTACGAACTATGAACCACGAACTTACTACTTTCGCTGATAGAAGCCGCGGCAGGCAATTGTAAGTTTGTCCCCGCCCTTGATATTCACTGAGAGCATATCCGTGAAAAGTCGCCGACTGGTTTCCGCGGCGGGCGGCGTTATCTGGAGCTTGAGCTGGTAGCCGTTGTGAATCTTCTGCTGATTCAGGACCTTTATCATATTGTTCTGAGATGAAGCCGACTCGATCTCGAACTCCTCGCCATAGTTACTCAGCACCCACAGGTCTCTTTCCATCGGCTTTTGCGGCTCAGCGTTGAACAGAATAATCTGCGGCGGATTGACCTCAAAGGGCGACAGCGCCGTGAACGGAATCGTAATCGTCCCGCACTCCGGGTGGGTCAAACTAATTTCAATAAATCCGCTCATCCCTTTTCGCAGCTTCTCAACATCAACTTTCGGCCGCAAGACAAATCTCGTCGCCTCCACCGAGGAATCGACATCGGCGGTTATGCAATCGCCGGTGGATTTGAACTGCTTAATCGCAAAAGGTTTGCCGTCCAGGCCGGCAAGCGTAATACTGGGGCAGTTCGCATCTTCTTTTTTTAACAGCAAATTAAGTCTGTCCGGCTGGTAGCTGACCCTTTGTTCAATCACTGCCTTTATGGTCAGCGCAACACGGGGGGACGCCTTATCGTTACTATTGACGGACACCTGCCTTCTCAGCGTTCCGGGCTGCAGACCCGAACGGCACTCCACCCGCAACACGCCGCTTTCTCCGGGCGCATACCCTCTTTTGGTCAACTCGCTGCCATTAGAGGTGCAGCCGCAGCACTCCTTGACCTCCGTGATTCTCAGGGCGCCTTTTCCGGCGTTTGTGAACTTGAACTCGCTGGCCGTCTTCGTCCCCGGCCCTATCTCGTTGAGGTCATCCACCACCTTTTCAAACACAATCTTCGGCACCGTTTCATTGGCCTCGACCGGCTTGACCTCCTTCGGCGGCCCGGCCGCTGTTACAGGCGCAGCCCCCTGCGGCATCTCCACCTGCTGTCGGCAGCCAAACCCCATCGCCAGAACGCAACCGATAAGGTTAATCAGAATAAAGCGTTTGTTCCTCATATTCTTGTCTCCAGATTTAACTTTAATAAAATCTTCAGCCAAATTAAAGCGTTAAGTCTAACACAAAAAGCGCTCTTTCGCAAGGGATTTCCTTCTCGCGATTGACCCATTTTGGGGTGCGTGTCGAGTTTGCAGGCAGGATTCTATACCCCGGCTTGGGGCCCGCCCCGCCACGAAGCCGTGGTGGGCTGCTGTGCGGGGGGATATGTGAATTTTTTTGTGTTTGTTGCGAAAACGCATTCTGAGGCTCTAACAAAAGATAAATCCGCCAAAGACGTCGTGGCCGGACCAAAGACGTCGTGGCGGACCGATTATAACCGGCCAGCAGGTCTGCCTGTGCCCACAGAGCGTGCTCATTTTTGGGCCAGCGGTCTATAACGTATTGGTCAAGCTCGTTAGCCCTGCCGTAGTTTCCTGCCTTGCGATACTCCCAGGCAGTGTTGTGAATCGCCCTTGGTTTATACCTATTGCCGGAAAATTCACTAAGCAGTTTTTTCACAGCAGCCTCAGTGTTGGGATCGTCTGAACTTGTCAAAGAGCAAGTGCGTCTTTAACCCCCTATTGTAAAAGCAGGATGGAAAAAGCGCGGATTATTTAATGAGACTATTTGCTGTTGGTACTTTCCAAGCTACTTATTTTCTATCACATTTAATAGATAGCGTTGTGGCACTCAAAATGCCCAGAGAAGTTACAGTAGGAAGCAACTATATTCGCCCGGAAGCATTTAGCTGAGCAAATATAGATTGTTCAAATGGGGTCAGAGACAGAATCAACATGCCCTGACTTGTTCTCACTCGGGTTTAACGACGTACTCCAGGTACCTGATCTCATCCCGTACTTTTGTTCCCGGTGGGAACTCTATATCAAAATGTTTGTCAGTAAGCCCCTGATTCAGAACGATTTTGCTTGCCTCATAAACGTATACCGGGGTGCCGCGCACAGAAGACGTAAGGCGCCCCTTTTTCGGAAACCACAACAACCCTTCTCCCACCTTTTCCAGCTCAAAAACTTCAACTGCTAAGGCTACCTTGCTACCATTGAAGTATTCAATCTTTACAGGTGTAAGATAGTGGTCAACTGAAAAATACACACGTTCAGAAAGAATTTTCCTATCATTTAAGTCAACAAATAAATCGACATGAATAGTCTCGAATCCATTGACCGTCTTGATATTGTTATCAAGTTGTACCAACTCCTTCTCTCTTAAACGCTTCGAAAGAGGCTTTTGCTCAAATCGGAGAACAGTGAATCCCAAAGGCGTAATACCGCGTTCTGGCATGAAATGTTGCCTCTCGGTAATCGTTCCAAATGAAACTCTCTTTGGCCAGCCGTCAAGCTGGTGACGTTTGGCGATCTTACCGTTATAAGATTGTGTAATTTCGCTATCCCACGAATGCCCTTGTGCGTTCATAATAGTGACCTTTTCAGTTGATTTGGATCGCCATAAGGGTGCTCTTTTTAGTTGATTTGGATCGCTTTCCATAGATGGTCGTGCCGTAGACCACACATGTTTTGCTCGTCCCTTTTGAACGCCAAAGTTGGTCCCTGCTATGTTCTCCAGCTTAGGAGCAGGATCGTTGTAAGTTTCGTACTCAACAACAGCATCCAGAATGGAAGATTCCATGGCTTCACAAATATCAGCCACGAAATCTAAGGTTATATCCATAGAATCGGCTAATGCTAAAGGTGCCGCAAAAAATATCATAAGAACACAAGCACATATTTTCCTGTTGAACATTTCTAATATCTCCTTAAAAATAAAAGTTTTTGTAGAACCTTGCCTGGTGTGTGGCTTTATTGGCCACAACACGACTAACATTTAGCCAGTTAATCCAACAATATCATTAAGCACCTCGCTGCCTTTCTAATTCCGTAGAAGCCGCATAGGCTGTATTGGATCTCCAAGAGTGGTGCACATTGTTCCATAATCAGGTTGAAACATAAACATTAAGCAAACGCAATTGCCTCTACGGCCTGACCTAACACCAAGATCTTAAGCAAAAATAACCTAGAGGGACGGCATCAGTGCACCGGCAGCCAGCAGGATCAGCCTGTATACGGCAGATTGGCTGCTCCCATTGGGCACAATTCACCCACGTAGGTGTACATGAACCAATTAATTCCATGCAAGCCCAGTGGTCGGCCGTCGAGGGACATCTACGGTGACAATCTCCAAATCCTTCACCGCAACCGCTGCCATCCCATATGCAGGTGCCCATCTCAGTAGGATAGCCACAGTCTGTAAAAGTGCTGAAACACGGACCACTGCACCCATAGGTATGTGAACCAACGACGACTGAGACTATAGTACCAAGTAGTATAGCCTTTTTCAAGAAGCACTTCTTCATACGAATTCCCTTTCAGATAATTACTCTTGGTTTTGATTAAAGTTCCAGCGTTTCGAAAGATTCCGCGCGGCTTCAACTGCTCGGGGGTCGGAATGATTGGCAAGTCTCTCACACGCCTGCCGTATTTGTGCCGCGGCGTCCGCTGTTGGAATGCGACCGGAGTTTGCTAATTTCTCGTAACAGTCAGCAATGAGAAACTGGGCATACCAGGCGTAATTATAATGAGGCCAGTTATCAACTGTTTTTTTACAGTAGTCAATGGCTTTCTCGTACTCGGCCAGATGATAATAGCAAAGAGCCACCGAACAGTAACCCTGTGGGGTAGTATCAGAGGCTGGCAATTCTTGTATGATTCTTTTCAGTACAGATATGGCTTTTCTGAAATGTTCTTTTGCTTCGGCTTCTTGCCCCTGGTTTTCATACTGAAAGGCTTTGTTGTAATATTCCTCTCCCAGCATAAATATCGCTGTCGGCAGCTCCGGATGGTCGTTAAAATCGGCGATTAAGATATCAATCGTTTTCTCAACAGCGGCGTCATTTCCAAGCGCGATATTTAACCTTGCTATGCCCGTTTTTACCCACATCATGTCTTCATTTCCGGACTGGTTATCGACGACGTATTGATAGAGCTGGTCGGCCTTGTCATATCTTCCTGCCTTGCGATACTCCCAGGCAGTGTTGTGAATCGCCCTTGGTTTATACCTATTGCCGGAAAATTCACTAAGCAGTTTTTTCACAGCAGCCTCAGCATTGGGGTCATCTGAACTTGTCAAAGAGCGAGTGCGGCTTTAACCCCCTATTATAAACAGTGCGGAAAACAACTGCGGATTATTTGATGAGACTATTTGCTACGGCTACCTGGCCTTTTCTCTGTTCTCGGTGCGAAGTTGCAAGATAAACACGCAAGTATATGCTGCGATGCTAAATAGCAATATCAGGCATGCACGAATTAGAGTCGAGTAACCTATAATTCCTGCATCAGACGGCCCGAAGCAGCCGCAGATAATCTCAAGGTCTCGGTACAAGGCTGATGCGATGACAAATGTGAACATTGCAGCCATTCCAACACTGGCCAGCAACGCGCCACTAACAAAAATTCCGCCAACCAAACATACACCAACCAATAGTTCCAACCACGGAAGTGTCATTGCCGTCAACATTCCGAGCTTGGGACCAATGAGTTCGTAATTGTACACGCTGGAAAGAAAATCATAGGGCTGACGTATTTTTGGTAAGCTGCTCCATAGGAAAAGGCATCCGATCCCTAAACGCGCAAGCAATGTAAAACCATTTAACAGCCATTCTCGCTTTGACATACCGAATTTCAGTAAGAGTATTCCCATTACTTACCACTTTCTGCTTTCCATTCGCGCCAGCCACCTTTGAATATAGAAACGCTGGAGAAGCCGTCTGAAATAAGCTTAATCGCTGCCTTTTCAGCGAACTTACAACCGGCACTTTGAGAGTAAACCACGATGGAGGCATCTTTCGTAAAAGCAGCCATTGTCTTTTGACGCTCATCATCGCTGGCATTTACAGGGATATTGATTGCTGCTTCCAAATGTCCCTCCTTAAAATCAGGAGGAAATCGGGCATCAATAAAGACGGCATTGGTATTAAGGATTCGCTCGACTTTTTTCTTGTTTATCTTCGGGATGAAATTGCCCAAGTGGGCTTGTTGGATTGAAGCTGTGGCATTGGGATTAGCCAGGAAACCTTCGTCATTTGCAAAATGATAAAGCATCCCGAAAAACAGAGCGGCAATTGCAAATCTCACGCCTTGTGCTATCGAGAGCCGCAACAGTCGACGCCGGGTCATCTTACCTGCTGACGCCAGCCACCGCCGTCTGCCCCAATGCACTATCAAAACAATTGCTGCGGCAATCGCCGCATACATTATAAATCGCTTCCGGGCAGGGGCTAAAATAGGGCCGAGGTCGATCGGGGAGGCTGAGACTATCAGACCAGTACCATCCCAACGTGGTGCCAACTCGCGAAACGGCACCAACCTGACCGGCTCAGGCGGATCATATAACCTAGCCTGACCTTCCTTTGTTTCTAAAAATAGCTCGTAGTGATCGTATTCTTTTTTGTCCGCAGCAGATTTCACGTGCAAAATGATTGGATAAGGCGATTGACGAAGCCCTCTACTCGTCAGCTTCCCAACCGGCACCGCATACATCCCGTTGTCTTCCGCTGCCTTTTTTAGCTCCGCCAGTGAGCTTCCTCTGGGTGAACCGATATATTCTGGTTTGAGTAATTCCTTGGGGTCAACGTCTATGTTGGAAAGCCTCATCACGGCATAGAGGCAGTAAATGCCACAATAACCGCCGGATGACCTACGCTGCTTGATGGGGGGATTAGCCGTTTTCCCGGTCTCTTCTTTTGTCGTAGTTACATCATTTGCAATTGCCAGTCCCGGCAAACAAACTAAAACCACGGCAAAAAAATACAGAGCTTTTACCATACGAAAGATTCACGCTGTCGTCTTGTCCCTCCGTTAGTGCCGTTACCTACTTCTTTTCCTTTTTTATCTCGTCCACCATTTTATCGATTTCTTCGAAAGTAGGAGCATCCACATCAGGCACTATCTTGCCGCTTTGCCAGATGTAACGGACGCCTGGGTATTCTTCTACAGACACTCTGGTCCCATCCGGCAAATTAAATGCAAATGCTCCCAAAGCCTCAAAGTCAGGATTCAGGTCAACTTCACTAACTTTGTATTTGTGGTGAGAAACATTAGTACGCCCATCGGCGAAATTGACTGTATAAGTCAAGCAGCCCCCTGTGGTGACGAACACGTCGTTTACTTTCTGCACCTCAACTGAATCAAATACGGCAAGACAGGAGTCTGAATATATAGGCCTTTTGTTGAAAAGGTCGCCGCTGGTCTTGTGAATAGACCATTTCAAGGCGTTATGGCCTTTTTCAGGAGCGACCCAAGCAGTTACTTTGCCATGTTTCGTCGTTGCCTCAAGCACATAACAAGATACACCACTGATATTTTCCTGCTCGTCACGCAGATAAAGACCAGCAGCTTCGCCAAGCAGTTCGGCTATTCCTTTGTGACTATTGCCGAACATCTTCCCAAGTAAAGCTCCACCGTGTTCCGGATCGTCAAACTTCCTCTTTTGTCTTTCTTTATAATCCTTGCGTATCGTGGCAAGGCGGGGAAACTCGTTTATAGTGCCGATAACGCTACCGTAGTATTCTCCTGTCATAACCTCATTGAGAACGAAGCTTATAGAAGGATCCACACGCCCGTCCTTGTCTAGGACTAATGACTCCCCGATCCATTCGGTTCGGTCATGATCGCGTCGGAAGACAAATATTTCCTTACGGGGCGCATATTTTCGGTCTGACTCCGACGCTCTAATCTCGATATCAATTTTCATTGATATCGACTGAAAATATGAAAGCGATTCCTTGTAACGGCGAAGGACCTCGGCTGCATTGGGGTCTTTGCCCTGAGCAAAAGCACAAACGCTAGTCGACACTATAAAAACTACACCAAGCAACAAGTAAAATTTCTTAGTCATAGTAACACACACTTTCTTTTTGCCAGATTATACTTCCTCAAAAACCAGAAATCCGAAAAACACGTTACAAAGAAATCCACGCTGTTATGCCTAATTCGATGGCATTGTTAATATGACGAGCAATCTTGATTGTACCAACTTACGCACTGGATACTGGCAGAACAGCCACTCTTGTTAATGTTGGAACAGGTTAAATCCCCTGTACCCTCACATCGTTGAGCTTGTCTATCGCATGTGTAATCTCCCTTGTCGGGGCAGGTTTTAGCCACAGTCGTACTGCAAGGAGGAGGACACCCACCCACTTGTTCTCCATTGATTAGCTGTGGTGTTGCAACACTCCACACTACCCAAGTTACAAACAGTCCCAGCATCAATGCGCCAACAAGGCACACATTGGAAATACTTAAAATTTTCATAATAAAGCTCCTTATTAATTATAATCAATCATCACTTGTTATACCCAATTTTTCAAGCCTGGCTTTCACAGTTTCTATACGGGGGTCGCTCGGGTCAACGCTCTTTATAAATTCGTGATAGACCTGTGCGGCCTTATCTGGTTGACCGATTTCTTCATAAGCTCGGCCCAAGGGGTACAGTATATGGGGTGGCAATCTATTCTCAGGGTCTTTCTTCAAGGAGAGTTCCCAACACTGAGCAGCCTCAGCCCATTGTCTTCTGCTGCCTTTTTTAGCTCCGCCAGTGAGCTGCCTCTGGGCGAACCGATATATTCTGGTTTGAGTAATTCCTTGGGGTCAACATCTATATCGAAAAGTTTCATCACCGAGTAGAGGCAGTAGAGACCGCAGTAGCTGCCAGATGGTCTGAACTGCTTGGTAAGGGGATTAGCTGTTTTCCCTGTCTCTTCTTTTGTCGTAGCTACATCATCTGCAATTACTGGTTGCGATAAAAGAGCTAAAATCAGGGCAGAAAAACACAGACATTTGGTATACGAAAGATTCACGCTGTCGTCTTGTCCCTCCGTTAGTGCCGTTACCTACTTCTTTTCCTTTTTTATCTCGTCCACCATTTTATCGATTTCTTTGAAGTTCGGAGCATCTACATTAGGCACTATTTTGCCGTTTTGCCATATATAATGGACACCCGGGGATTCCTTAACATGAACTCTGGTGCCATTCGGCAAATCAATCTTGAAAGCTCCCAAAGCCTCAAAATTAGGGTCTATTTGGATGTCACTGACTGTGTAATCAGACTGGTCGCCCGAATTAGTCCCATTGGTGAACTTAACTGTGTCAGTGAAACGGGCTATCTTGGGAACGAACACAGTATTGACGTCTTTTATTTCCTGCATTTCTACACAATCAAACACTGATGTCCCGCCTTGTAATTCGGGCCATTTGGCAGAAAGTGGAGCGTCATCAAAGAGGTCGTCGCGACTGTTTTCAAAGACCCATTTCAGAGCATTGTATCCTTTTTCAGGAGATATCCAGGCGGTTACCCTACCATATTTTGTCGTTGCTTCGAGGACATAACAGGATACGCCATTGAGATTTTCCTGCTTATCGTGCAGACGAAGGTTATTAGATTCGCCAAGTAGCCCAGCTATCCCTTTGTGGCTGATGCCGGGTAGTCTCCCGAATAGCGGCCCACAAAAGTCCGAGCTATCGAGCACGTTTTCTTGATGCTCTTTGTAGTCCCTGCTTATCACTGCCCCTAAAGGAGCGGCATTTAAAGGATTAATGAGGCTCATATATTGTTCCCCCGTCATAATCTCTTTGATAAGGGAACTTTTAGAAATATCCACTTTTTCTTCTTGGGCCCAAAAAAGGGCCTCACCGATCCATTCGGTACGACCGTGATCCCGCCTGAAGATAAAATGCCGCTCAATGTGCACAAAATCTCTATCTGCATAAGGTCCAAAATCACCTTTTGCCTTAACATCAGTATCAACTTTCATTGATACAGATTCTTGCCAGGAAAGTGATTGCTTGTAACGGCGAAGGACTTCGGCGGCATTGGGGTCTTTGCTTTGTCCAAAAGCACAAACACCGCTCGACACGGCAAAAACTACAGCAAATAATAAATAAGATTTATTAATCATGATTGGCTCCTAAATTTATAACATTATTCTGGACAACTCTGATGTTTCATCCACTGGCAATTAGCACCACTAGTACAGGCCCAATTGTTGGTCGGATAGCACTCCCTATCGCCACTTGTATCACACTTGTAATATGTGAACGTGCATGTTTTACTGGGTTTGTTCGGACAAGTTACTGGAGGTGCATCGTTGCAGTTCTTCGGGCAACCTGCCACCAGTTGGTTCCCACTTATCTGTTGCGGCCCAGTAGCACTCCACGCTACCCAAACTCCCAGTATCAATGCACCGACAAGGAATACATTGGAAATACTTGAAATTTTCATAATAAAGCTCCTTATTAATTATAATCAATCATTACTTGTTACACCCAGTTTTTCAAGCCTGGCTTTCACAGTTTCTATACGGGGGTCGCTTGGGTCAATGCTCTTTATAAATTCGTGATAGGCCTGTGCGGCCTTATCTAATTGGCCGATTTCTTCGTAAGCTCGACCCAACGCGTATAATACATGAGGCGGTCGGTATTTCTCGGGGTATTTCTCCAGGCATAGCTCAAAATACCCGACGGCCTCAGTCCATCGGCCTTTTTTGAAGTTCAGCCAGCCTAGTTTCAGCGACGCATCTTTGACCGATGTGCAATCCGGATATTTTTCAACAACTGCCTTGTAAGCATGTTCTATTTTTGGGTTCGCTTCTGATTCTGACAAACTGCCCGATTTTATTAACGTCTCATAGCATTTGCCTATTAAGAATTGGGCTTGCCCGGCATACTGATAGTCAGGCCAGTTATCAACTATTTTCTTATAGCACCCGATGGCTTTTTCATATTCGCCCAGCCGACGATAACAACGAGCTGAAAAATAGCAAGCCTCCGGAGTTATAGCAGATTCAGGTAATTCTGTTACTATTCTTTCCCATACCGCGAGGGCTTTTCGGTAATATTCTTCGGGTCTGGCATCAGGCGAGTTTGTATCGCCTTTAGTGTTAAAAGCCTTGTTGTAATATTCCTCTCCCAGAATAAATATCGCTGTCGGCAGCTCCGGATTGTCGTTAAAATCGGCGATTAAGTTATCAATCGTTTTCTCAACAGCGGCGTCATTTCCAAGCGCGATATTTAACCTTGCTATGCCCGTTTTTACCCACATCATGTCTTCATTGCCGGACTGGTTATCGACGACGTATTGATAGAGCTGGTCGGCCTTGTCATATCTTCCTGCCTTGCGATACTCCCAGGCAGTGTTGTGAATCGCCCTTGGTTTATACCTATTGCCGGAAAATTCACTAAGCAGTTTTTTCACAGCAGCCTCAGCGTTTGGGT
>Ga0315282_10007905_pt1 | contig 17346 bp, 11 predicted proteins | sample YL17G07_20_MG_FD_203693 | JGI IMG/M metagenome (GOLD analysis project Ga0315282, IMG submission 203693) | Sediment microbial communities from Yellowstone Lake, YNP, Wyoming, USA - YL17G07_20 | ecosystem: Environmental > Aquatic > Freshwater > Lake > Sediment | place: USA: Wyoming | collected... | reverse complement strand
GCCCTAATCGGTCCTCTAGAGCGAAGAAACCCATAGACATGACCGTATGACGGAGGTCGAGGGTTCAAAATGGTTCCCCCCAGAACCATGAGAATCCCTTCGGCCCCACCATCATATGATAGAGAGTCCACTCTTTATATAGTGGAAAGGCCACAGACGTTGATGCGAGGCCAACTTGAATCCTCCTGATCCAAAGCCTGTCAAAGAGTATCGTGGAAAAAGGAAGGGCAGCATCTACATCTACCTCTTCGACGACCACGAGTTCAAGAAATGGTACCAAAACGAAAGACGAGGCTCAGTAGCCACCGCAAACGAACGGCTCAGACGCTTCGGACAACTCCACAAACGCTACGCCAAACTCCCGGCCGACTTCGTCGCACTCGGAGCCCAAGCAGCAACCGACTTCATCGGCAACATGATTGACGAGATGGAGAAAGAGGGAGTGTCTCCCAATTATGTAGCGAATTTCAAAAAGGCGCTCGTAAGTTGGCTAGACTGGAACTCAATCCAGCTAAAGCGACGACTGAAAATCAAAGATCGAGGACAGAACGTCAAATTCATCGACGAAATAATCCCTCTACCAGACGAAGTCCAGCGAGTTCTTGACCCCGCCAACCTCAGACAGAAGACTTGCATCAGCTTCATCGCCTACGCCGGATGCCGAGAAGAAGTACTAGGCGACATAGAAGCTGAAAACGGAATTAAGCTGAGAGACCTGCCCGAAATGAAAATCGAAAACAACAAAGTAGACTTCACTGCAATGCCAACACGTGTCACAGTTCGAGCCAACCTCAACAAAAGCAGGCACCAGTACGAAACCTTCCTTAACGAACACGGCTGCAACTACCTGAAACAGTACCTTGAATGGCGAATGAGCGAGAAGACGGTCAGAATAGCGAAAGGCGGAAAGAAAAAGACCATCCCACCAGAAATACTCTCGCCAGAGAGCCCCGTGGTGACCCCGGAAAGACTCAGCGTCGGCAAATTCCTCACCTCCAACCAGATCAGCGGAATAATCAAGAAAGCAATTGTCGCAGCCGGATTCAACTGGAGGCCCTACGTGTTCAAAGCCTTCTTTGCGGAAAACATGACCTCGGCAGAGCGAAAACGAACAATCATAGAAGAAGACAGAGTATGGTGGATGGGACACAAAGGAAGCATAGAAACAGTCTACACGAAAAACAATAAGCACCTCAACCCCGGGAAACTCACCGAACTCAGGGAAGCGTACAAGCAGGCGTCAGACCTCTACCTCACACCGCATAGAGCAACCTACGTCCCACTAGAACAAGCAGGAAACGAACTCAAACGCCTCTACCTCGCAGAATACGGAAGAATGACCGACGACGAAATCGGCAAGCTAGGCGACCTAACCAACTACTCCTTCCCGCAGCTGACAGAGATAGTCGAGAAAACGAAACCACCCGCACGAAGAGAACAAGGTAAGCTTCCTCAACAACAGATCATGATTCCAGTTCGCAAGATTAACGAGATCAACAGATATCTGAAGAAAGGCTACCGAATCGGAAAGGAATACAGTAATAGACAGGTCGTCCTCGAATTACCAACGACTCCTTAGACAAACCATCAGTACGAACACCGGCAAGTGTCACTTCGTAAAAGCCAGCGGATGCGTTCAACTATCCTGTTTAAGTTGTTGCACTTTTGTGGGGCCGGTGGGATATGAACCCACGACGTAGTGGGTTCAGAACGATAAGTACGTACCTTCTCAAGCACGTTCTCGGAGGACCGGTTTTCGTAAACAGTTTCATCAGGATTTTAACGGCTAAAACTCCTGTTTCTTCTCCTTTGAATACAAATAGATGCTCCTAATGGTTGCCGGGACCAAAAGTGTTGTCAACAATGCGCCCTGCTTACTGATAGTCCAGGCAGATCCTGATTCCTTGTCGGGATCATGATGGGTCATGTTTCTGATTCCACCTATGCCGTGCGAAATATGAGTATGATTTGACAAGACGGACTTTTGTTTTGCGAGAGTATCAGCCAATTGAATAGGTCCATTTCCAGTGATTGGACCGACTCCCGAATCTTCCAAAAGTCGCCATAGAAATAATTCAAAAGTCTGTGTGGCTTTCGACGCTGCACCTTTTGAATTAGTTTCGTACTCCAAGAGAGCATCAGTCAGATCGTCCAACTTGATCTGCTTCTGATCCAAGTATGCAAATACTTCTGGTCCAAGCATATCGATCATGAAGACTTTAGCTTTCAATTCAGCCTCAAACGCTTTCAGGAGGCGCATTACGTATTCCGCAGAAAGCCTATCCACATCTATCTTCAAGACCGGTTTTCCCGATTTCTTGTCAACCTCCATTAGCTTTGAGTAAATGCCCCATCTCCTCAGCGAGGCTTCGACAATTTTCAGACTTGACGCAATCTTGAAAATTCCCTTCGTTCTAGCGGCTGATCCGACTGAGTCATACCCCTTGCTTGTGAAATCTACGTACAGTAAGAACGGAGGATAATTCTTCAGGCAGGCTTGGAAGGGAACGAACAATTCCTTTTTTGAAGCCCGTTTGACATCACTTCTGAGCAGTTCAGCCCCGGAGTAGGCTCCTCCTCTCTCTTCTGCGAGACCTAATTGCGAAGACACAGCCAGAGCGGAGGTTATGTAATTGGGTGCGTATGGTCTCTCAAAGCACGCACCAACATCGGTCTCGTTCATAGGAGTTGCCGAATTCGCCAGTATCTTAGCAACGTCCATCACTATCTCCGCAGAGACGTCGGGAATAAAATATTGATGAACCAATAGAATCGCCTCGGGTAACCAGTTAGTGTCGCTGATTCATTTCCGCTGGCTGTTCCGTGAACCGTATACCCACGTAATCAAACCAGTTTACTATCATTTTCAATATTTCTTTATCTGTACTCGGTCGCCATTTTCTTGCTGCTGGAATCTTAGCCTTGACGAAATTCAATACCTCGGCTGAATTCAATCCCTTTCGATCTCTGAAAGCTCTTAGTATCGTCGCAAAGGGCTCCACGGCACTCAGCGTCTCTTCGAATAATTTTCTCTTGGATTCTTCATCACCTTGCGCAAATTGGTTGCCGATGTCTGTTAGTTTAACCTCTCCTGACGTCAGGGAGATCAGGCCCACAAGTTCTGCTGCTTTAAGCGGGTGACCAATACTATTCTTGTTGATACCAAGTGCGTAAGCTAGTCCTTCTCGATCCGACTGACCACCTAGTATCGAGAGTTTGTTCACAAGCTCTACTACTTGACCGATCTTTGCATTGGGCAAAGATGGCTCCTCCTTGGGTTGCTGTTTCAATTCCTATCACCAAGATCATGCTCTTCTGAAGGAAGTTTCTTGCCCTTCTCCACGACGAAGTCTTTCAATGTCTGACGAGGTACAACGAACTTGTCGCTTGCGATAACAAAAGTAACAAGATCACCTTTTTCCTCTGCCAATTCAATCGAGAGATTCGGCACCGCACGGGATACGCACGTGAACGATCCGTCCTCTTGTCTTGCCACGAAGCGACACTTTTCCAACAGCTCAATCAAGCGTTTTAGAGAGCTTTCTGTGGCTGGGGTCTTCTGAACGCCGATGGCTGATGCAAGCGACCTTTGGAGGTCATCCTCAGACGCATTTTGACGGACGGAAAAAATCATTTCAGTCTGCCTGACAAACCACGAATCGGCAATTGCTTCCCCTAGCACTCGCCATGCGTCGTCCGGCGCGCCCCAGCTGAGTTTGTTGCAAAAATCAATCAAACGATCCGATGGAAGATATTTCCGACCACTCGGAACCAGAACACCTATTGATGCCCAGAATTTGAAACAACCACTAACCATTGAGCCACTTATTCCGGCGAGTGGAGCGATGTCAAGATACCCAGCCGGTTTTCTCTCCTTAGAGTGGAATGCAACGCACCCCTTGAGAACATCCAGTTGTTTCTCCAAGCTGACCTGGTCGAAAGGCATTACCTTACTTTTAGATAATTCTTCTTGTTTTTGGGCACTTTTTGGTTCCGACAATCGATAATTCACGTATGAAAATTTTTCTCTACCATAAATAGCAGGAAACTCATTAATATTCGTTATGTCCGATACTGACTCTCTGAAGGGTCAGGGCAGACTATCCTTTAATTAGCGTGTTTTTTGAGCCCTTGAACCTGCCCTCGGTTGTCTTGCGAAGTCCAGCAGGGTCTGATGTCTAAGGGGCTTCACCGTCACTTCACCGTTCTTGGCTACAAAGAAGTGTCGAAGAACACTCCCATTCCTCTCCCCAAGTAGCCAATACGTGCGCTGTTAAGAAGACATTATCGGTCCAATCACCGTCATATGACTATAGTGGATTACACTAGGACGAAACGAAAGTCAGAGACAATCAACATTCCAACTGATTACACAGTGAATGCTAATCGGAACAATCATCATAAATTCTTAGTGACGCATAACAGCTTTATCCGTCGGCAAGAACCGTAATATGGCTTGTCTCTTGACTAGGAATCTAAGGTTTAAGATTCGACGTGGGAATTATGAAATAGAGTTGGACGGCGATTTCGACTACGTTAGGGAGAAGTTCGAGGAGCTACTGCTGAAACTCAAATGAACTCAAGTCTAATTCACGAATGACCCTAGAACCGATCAATGCTTTTTCTAGAAGCATTTCGAGCCTGTCAAAAGTTGGAATTCAGCCGCTGTCCCTTGGTCACCGTTACCCTGCTGAATTCGCCTAACATTTTTGCCAAGGTGTATTTTTTTGTATAATTCAGAAGCTAGGTGGGAACATCAGAGTGATAAAGCAAATCAGTAGAACCATATTGCGTTTAGCATTTGGTTGACTCTTTGTCGGCAATTATGGCAGTACACGTGCGCTTTTCGACGGTCACGGCTTGGTTCGTAGTTGCTGAACGTTGTGCACATAGTTCACACTTAACCAAAGACAATCACCCTTAGGTATCAAGCCCGTTTCTTTAGTCTTTTGACAGCTTTTGCCAACCGCATAAGCCTGCATCGAGTTGTTAGAGCGGTTGGTCTTCTCCTTTACGATCTCATATCCATACTAAAGCCACTAAAAGACCGGGAATGGGATTTGAACCCACGATAGCTCAAATCGATACTATGCACTTGCGACAACTCAGACACGTGTTTCATCGCTAACGGAAAGGTTAGACTCTAATATGTCCCGTAGCGGAAGCACTGTTGGGAAGGTTGTTTCAGTGTCCGAGGTTGAAGAGATCGCTGTCCCAGAGCAGATTGGATGGGACGCATTGACAAAGATTCTAGTAGCTTATCTTAAGGCAGGCGGCGAGAAGGAAAAAGTGAGCGGTCAGGCAGTGCAGCAGATCTCGAACGTCAGTCAAGGCAACATCAGCGTGAATAACAAGTTCTTTGTCTCGCTCGGCCTCCTTGAGGGTGAAACGGGTCAATACAAACTAACGGAGACAGGCGCCAAATACACCAAGGCCTTGGACTGGGGTCGCATTGATGAGGCAAAAACTGTACTTGCACAAACCATCAAGGACAAACCGTTGGTCAAGAGGACGTTGAGCTATGTAGATCTCAACAAACCTGTTACAAAAGATGATTTGGTTGCCAAAATCGCCACGATAGCCGGAGTTACAAAGGAATCACGATTCAGCACAGGAATTAGAGGGTTTGTAGATATGCTCAGTACATCTGGTTTGTTGCACGAAGACAGCGAAGGCAGAATTACGATAAGTAAGAAGGATATCGCAGAGCAAGACCTCTTGACGGATAAGAGAACGGTTGCGACGACAGCAACGGAATCGAGCAAACGGACTAGTATAGCATTCCCAGTAACATTCACCATCAATGTTGATCAAGGCACAGATGTTGCCAAAGTCAAGGCAGTAGTAAGGGCTATCCGAGAAGCACTTTCGGAAGTCTGAGAGCGAGCTTGAATGTCTGGCAACCCAGCAGACATTATCCAGCGGTTACAAACTGACAGAGGAGAACAGTTCGAAGGAGCGGTGATAGACGCCTTCAATTACTTGGGTTTCGATGCGAGTCTGACGAGAACACAAGAAGCGGAATCAGACGGAACCGCTGAAGCACTCTTGGCAGAATCACCGTATTTCGTAGTAATCGAGTGTTGTGCGGTGGATCAGGGAAATGAAGTCGGGTACGAAAAAATCGGACAAATACGAGGCAATTTTCCTGCTTACTTAGATGAGAGAAGACAGCGCATCTTCAAGACAGGCTACAAGCTGTTGGTCGGCAAACCTGCATTCTCCTCGAATGCACGAGCTAGAGCTGACCCAGATGTATGTTTAATCCAAGCTACCAGCTTAATCAAGATGATTGACTTTCACTCTAAGTACCATTTTTCGCAAGATGAATTGGAGCTGGTCATGAGTGTAGCCGGTGAACTCACTGAAGAGCATTTGCGAAACATCGTCAACATATATCAGCGTCGGATCTCGATCTACGCTCTTGTTTGTTTGAGTCTCATTATGGGGCATGCTATTGAATCCGAGAATCGCAGAAGACCCTTCATACCAGCCGAGCAGGTCGTTGGTCAGGTTCTAGGATACAGCGAAATGCTGCAAATCGATAATGTGCAAGATTACGAAATTCGAGAATGTATTAGAGATATGAGTAGTCCGATCCTAAAGATTATCGATTCGAGAGATGATTCTGTACGTCTCACCAGCGTTTCCCTCAAAACAATAACGGCTAATCTCGGGGAAATGGGAAAAGAGTTTTTTTCGAAGTTGGAAGATTACAGCAACCGGCTTCGTGCCAGACTTTAGTTTACCGGTGAGTTGGGATGAACGAATATCGCAATCGATATTCGGACAGGTCACTCCGCAATAATCCACGATTGTTGTGGATTCGCAAAGTCGATGAATTCTAAGCCTCTAATGCTCAATAGGTCTACGGATGCGCCTCCTCCTACCGGTTGATAGAAGCAGATAGCCACTTTTCGACCCTGTCTCTGGTAATCGACGAGCATTCGTTCATAGTCCTTATCACCGCTCACAAGAAATAGGTCGGAAGGAGCTTTCTTCTCGATGGACAGAAGCCGATAGGCGTCAGAAATCAAGCGAGGATCGTGCGTCAAGACCGAAGCGAATAGAGGTGTTATCGAAGAAGGAAGTTGACAAGTATTCTGCTCAGCACACGCCTCAACATAGGATTAGAATTGCGTCGAGGCTAATAACGGATTTGAAGCGTCGCCGCATTGGTAGGATTATTCCCGCTTCGCATACAAGGAAAATCTCGAACACGGACTGAAGAGCTAATTCGGATCTCCGTTTGTTATGAGATCTTAGCTATCCTTATTTCGTTTGACAGGAAAGAAGCTTTGTCAATTCTGCTTTGACACCTTCCAATTCCTCACGCAACCCTTCCAGAGCGTCTTTAAGAATTTCCTCCTGGAACAGGTTCAAGGAACTACTCCTCGTCCGAGTTTCGAGAGCAAGAATATTTCTCTCCAGCTGGCTTTCCCTGGCTTCAAGTTCAACAAGGTGAAATGCCTGAGTCAAATCAAGACCGCATTTGCTGCAATAGCTCAACTCGGAGGGCAGCTCATTACGGCATCTTATGCAAAGCTTTAGCAACGGTGTTCAACTCTAAGGTTTTCTAGTCACGCCTCAGATTTGAATTATCTTAACCGGTAACAAGATACCTCAACCCGGGGAAACATGAAATATGCACGCAAGATAATGTGCTCGCATAGCTTCCTCCCAATGTCAACAAGAAACTAACGACGCCGTCAAGCGGTGTCAATCCTAATCCAGAAATATGCGAATTTGACAGCAGTCTATCTATGGGTGACTAAGAGAAAGCGCCGAGCACACTAAATATGGAATTGCGAATGACCGATCAGACCATTTGAGCGCCAGTGGGGCGCCCTCCGGCTGAAAGAACTCGGCTGCTCATAGGGTTGGGCAGAGCCCCTCAAAGCCAGTCAAAGTGAGACGAATGGGGCAAAGGGAAAAGTGTCAAAGGAATGTGAAAAGAAAAGCGAGAGAAAGCGACAAGAGCGCCAAATGAACCTGAGAGCGGACAAGCCGGAAAAACCGAATTGGAAGAGACAACCAAAACTCTCAACCGTATATCAGCGACACCATGCTTGGCATTAGCCAACCAGCGCACATTTGACCTTCACGCCTGTAAACGACCTGCTGCGACAGTAATGGCCCTGAATCAACCTCAATCTATCCGTGCGACAATTCAAATGCGACACTGCTGGGGAAGAATTTGTTGGAGCGGGCGGTTTATGCGGTTTATCGTCTCTTGAGCCCGAAATGTGCAAGTAGATTCGCCATCGTTGTCAGTTCCAAGTTGTGCCGCTTGCAGGCATCTGCGTAGCGGCGCTCAACTGCCACGCTAGGAACAACCACGACAGTACGCTCGTATCCTAGTCTCCTGTCTCTCTCATTCACATTTCTGGCCCATTCATCCAGCTCTTCAGGTGGCAACTTCTTGCGGCCAGTTTCTACCTCGACACAAGTTCGAGGTATCGAGTTCTCCAGACCAAGATCAGGATTATTCGGGTTTGTTGGTCCGTATCGGGCAGGGTGAAGATTAGCAAAAGCCTTCTCGATCATATCCAGCATCGAGCGGTGTTCTATGCCTTCGGACTGAACCCACTCCTCTCGGAGAGCAGCGTAGTAAATTGTGCTTTTGCCTTCAAGGTTGGCTACACGTTCAACCTGAATCAAGTCCAGCTCGTCTAAATCATTCAGTATATCCAGCATCTTCCTGTATTCTATTTTGGGAAAAACCTTGTCAGAGAAGTCTTTCATTGTAACCGGGCCTGAGGTTAAGGCGTTCAGAACTCTCGTTTCATCAGGAGTAAGTTCCCTAGGCAATTCTGATTCTAATGGAAGTACGGGAGGAGGCACAGGAGAGGATACAGCAGGGGTCTCCTCGGGTAAAGAAACGGTCTTCTCACTTGCGCTTAGGAATTGCAGGAGTTTCTCCTCAGCTGTCATCATTGGCTTGGGTGATAATGTCCCAACCGTTAGAATCGGGGGAGATCCACTTGGTTTAGTTTTCGGAATCCCAACGCTTGCTGAATCTGAGTCTATTTTTGCCGCCTCGAACTCCTTCTCGGATGGCATTTGTACTCTTACCAGAGCGGGGTACCGTTCTCTGCTGTGCTTCACAAAGCAGCCTCCTAGAGGAAGTTCTGCATATGTCTCCAACTCCGGTTTGCTCACGTTCAACCATTTGCGAATGTAGCGGAGTTCATCAGGTTCTTCGAGTGTGAGGAGGATGACTGTGGCTGCGTTGACTCGTATTTCTTTAGGTACAGTTGAGGCAAGATGAGTGGAAATCACAATCCCTAAGCCGTGCTTCCTTGTGGTTTCGACAAGCCTGACGGGCAATGGTTTCTCCGGTATCCCTCGAATTCCAGTGGTTTGCTTTTCCGTCAGTATAAGTTGAGCCTCGTCTAACACAATTAGCAAGCGCAGATCGGAAAAGCCAAGCTTCTCGCATTGATTACGGATTCGTTGGAGAACAGTGTAACTTACCTGCGCCTTCGCTGCGTCGTTTAGGGAACTCAAGTCAATGCAGGTGGGTATCCGGAGCACGGTATCGAAAAAATCGGTCTCCTCCACCCCGAATATTCTTCGAACGGAGTGGAATTTTCGTATGGTCCAAGTAATGCTGTTGAGATCTTCCCCCCTATAGTATCCAGCCTCGGCCCTAGTCCTCAGCATGTCAACGATTTCTGCAATGGTGGGGGGTGGACGACTCCAAGTTGAAGGGTCGCCTTCAACAATCCCCACTCTTTCATATGCTTCGAGAATTGTTTTGCCTACCTCAACGGTCTGGAGTGGAGTCAAACCGATTGAGTGGAACAATGCTTCTTCAACATCCTCGGTCCTCCCGTCTGGACTTGAACCAAGCAACTTCAACGGATTTATCGTAAAGTTCGCAGGAACAGTCCACACGACACCGCCAACATCACGAATGAATTTGGCATAATCGCTGGTCCAATCGATGATTAGGCTAGGAATCTTCTTGGCCAGCCAATAGCGCAGCACAACACTCTTTACAGACTGAGTTTTGCCGATCCCACTTGCTCCAAGAACGACCACATGCGGATTTATTTCCTCTGCAAGATCGAGGATGTAGGCGCCATCTGATCGTGGTCCAATCAGCTGAAGAGTAGTTTTCGCCACAACTTCTCCTGGAAGCGTTTGAGGGGAAGCGCTCGGAATGTCAGGTCTGGACTGGATCAGATGTTCAAATTGGTGGCCAAGCACAACATTCCCGGTACTCGCAGCCTTCAACGTCGAATGCTGAACTGCAATCTTCCAAACCTTCTGCGCATCCCTAATCTCAAGATGGAACTCCCGACTTTTCAAAAGTGCCATTACTGCGATTACGATGAAAACTACGCTCAATAAATGGAGGGCGGGAAATTGTGCATAATTGGAGCTGATGCCAATCTCAATAACGACCACGGCGAATAAATCGCCTACAGCAGATGCAATGAGTAAGTAATAGCTCCATCTAATCTTTCTGTCAATTGGATAACCTGGTCGAACCATCACTGGTTCTGTCTCAGGTTTTCGAGGCGAGACATGGTACAGCGCTGCAGCCGCCGATAAGATCCAAAGAAAGAAAAGGTATGGGAAATATTCGTACACTGCGAGGGAGAATGGCATGAATAGCATTACGAAGAGAACGAGGACTTGAGTTCCGCAGGATAGCGCCAGAGCTTCAGTAAAATTATTTCCCGTATGTAGAATAATCGGGCGGGGCTCTCCCACACGGCTCAATCAGAATTCCCTCACTGAGCTGAAGGCGGACCAGCTCAATTCAGTTCGCCATTCCTTGCCAGATTCCTGCAACAACCTGTGACGCCATGGTCATCTTTTCCCTTGTGTTATTGGGTGACCCTGAGATTTCAATAACCTGTAACTCGTCTGTGTGTCGAACAATGTCGAGCCAAGAGTCGGTTCCCAGAGGCAGGCTAGGATTTCCAATGTTCGCGGATGTATTCTGCGGCTTCTTGAACGTTCAATGGTTTGCAGGTATTACCTGACCTGATGAAGAGTTCGGGTATTTTGTTTTCATTACGACAGTAAACAGGATAGTTACTAGCGTCGATCCTGATCACTGCTATGGTCTTCCCGTTGAGTTCAGCCCAAGATAAGTGGATTTTTGTACTGTCCTGGGAATTCAGAGGACATTGATTCCCAAACAAGTTCATGAGTTTCTGTTCGTATCCGTCTTTGTCTGGACGTTTTGTCAGACATATAAAGTCCTTGTCGAGACCCAGGAGGTCGCCATTGTTTGCCACTCCGATTATTAGCGTGCCGCCTCCTGTGTTCATGAATGAGCTGAGGTCTTTTGCAACTGCAAACTCAAGCAGCTTGTTGGGTTTGTTGAGTTGGTAGTCCCACATAAGCGAAGATTTGAACTCTAGAAGCTCTCCTTCGCCCCTTTTGATAATATCTTCAATTCGGCTTTCTCGTGGTAGTTGTAGGGTTGTCTGTGCTTTCCTGTTGACTATGACTCGGTCACGTAGGCTTCTCATTGTTGGGATTAGAGCTTCGAAGGAGCCACTGCTTTGCTCGTATGCTTTGTCTGTGATTAAGAAGTATTCCCATTTCAATGGCTGGGTGACTCCGTCTGGAGTTGGAGTGCCACTTGCACTCTTTGCCCAGGTGTGTGCGGCTAAAGCTTTTGTTCCAACGTTCTCATTATCGATATCCTTGTCGGCTTTTGTTTCAACAAGATACATCGAATCCTTTGTTTTTACCAGGAAGTCTATTTCATAGTTTCTCAGAATCCCAAACTCGTCTCTATAGGGGACTTTTAAGCGATGCTTCTTGTCAAGTTTAGCGTATGCTATTACATCCACGGAATTCTCTAGTGTGCGAGTGATGAAGTTTCTCTCGAAACCGCCGCCCTTCGCAGCCACCGCTTGCTTCGGATAGATACACTTCCATGAGTCTACAGCAGTCTTTTCTCTAATGTGAAGTTGGCTCACGTTGGAGAGCTTGTCCCATTGCCCTGTCTTCTCGTACCGTATCTGCCCCATCAATTTGATTAGGCGACTTCGAACTTCCCGGACGATGTGGTCGTAGACCATTGGGTCATTTAGTACGGGATAATTTTGTGGAAGGCTGAAGTCTACTTCCTTCCCAAAGAGACGCTTTGTTACGTATCCGTCTAGGACTTCGGTGATTTCAGTTAAATGCCCCGTGAGGAGGACGGATTTTCCTTCTTTAGCGATTGACTTAGTGGCGTTAGCGAGGAAGTAGTTGTAGTCGAAGTAGCGGTTCTCCAGCTTCCATGTCTTAACATGTTTTCCACTATCCATTTGTGTTTCGGTCACGAAGAGTTTGTTCACTGAGTCTCGGAACGTTTCGAAAGAGTCTAGCAAGGGATATGGTGGGAGGGTTTCGATGCCGATTTCACTTATTTCTGGGAATTTTCCTTGTTCAAATATCTGAATTGGCCAAGCTAAGTCGAATTCAGGTATCCTCGACGGAATAGCATCGATGGGTACGACTGATCCTGTTACTGACCCAGTGGCTCCAGTCCCGATTAAGTATCCTTGTTCTTTGAGCCGGTCGTAAAAGGCTCGAAATCTGGGGTGCTCCACGATGAAGAGGAAGTCGAAGGATGAGTTAGGCGGCTTGTTCGTTTTTATTTGTTCTAGCGCTTCGACTTTTTCTTGCCAAATGGCTTCGTTCTCGTAGGGCGGAAACATTAGGCGGAGTCCACGCCCAACGATTTGTTCAAGCAACAGATCAGCTTCGGCAGCTCGAAGAACTACGATCACGCAAATGTTCTTTCTATCGAATCCCTCACGGAGCATCAGCACTGAGACTACTGTGTTGAGTGGATCGTTGTTGTCGTCAATCTTGTTTAGGCGTAGTCTTGCGTCGTCCAGGTCTTTATCGCTGAGTCCTGTGTGGATTGCCATAACTTTTGATTGATTGTAGGGTTTGTTTTCTGGAGTAAACAGAGTTTCCATGTGATTTACAACTAAGTCTGCAACTTCCGTCTCCTCACAGAGCACGAGCATCACAGGTTTCTTGTCGATTCCTTTTTCCTTGAATTCCGTAGCTATCTGTTCGAGCTTGGTCTTTCCTATCAGAAGGAGTGTTTTCTGACCAGCAGAGAGACCGATTAGTTCTCCCACCTTCTTGCCTGCTTCAGGTTTTTTTCGTGCCGCTCTCCATTCCTGACCTGAAAGTGATCTCAGTTCAACTGCTTCTCCGCCAATTGCTTGTTTCTCAACGAGGAAGAGTTGTTTGACCAGCATGTCACGGCTTGCTCGCTTCAAATCATAATCGTATATGATGTGCGAGAAGTAGCGTTTTTGCGTACCCGAGCCGAAGAAGGGAGTTGCGGAATAGTCGATTTGGATGAATAGCTTCCTTTTTGCACCGTACTTGTCAATCATGCGTTTGTTCAGCATGGTGATGAATCGGCGCCAGACAAGTTCGATGTCGCCTTTTCCAGTGACGGACACGGAATGCACGTGGTGCGCTTCATCATTCATGATTACGATGTCTGGGTGTTCGGTTAGAAACTCTAAAAGGAATTCGCCTCTTGGCTGTTCTCCAATTTCTTCACCAGTGATTTGTTCCCAGAGGGATTGCTTGTCTGTTTTCAGTTGGAACTGTTGCCAATTCGTTATGAAAATGAATGCTCCTTCGGGCGATGACGTGTTTGATCTCACGTCGTAAGGTTCGAGTAGCTCGAAATTGAAGTTCTTTCTCCATTCTGGCGGAACGAATAGAGTTCGACTAACGTCAGCTTTTTCCTTATCTCGAAGTTCGGTGGTAGGATGTCTTGGCCCTTCGAATGCGTCGAAAATGCGATTTAGAACCTCATGTCCAGGCGTAACTATAACGAACCTGTTAGAGTACCAATCGTTTGCGACGCCGCTCGCTCCTGCTGGTTTTTCGTTTCTTAAGAGATTGAAATATTGCCAGACTATTAGACCGATAAGCACCCATGTCTTCCCAGTTCCTGTCGCCATCTTTAGGCATTCTTTGCTGAACGGCGATGCTTCAATCTCGTCCACGAAGGTCTTACTTAGATTGAGGGCGTCGGCTGCTATCCGCTGGTATAACTCCTTTAACGAACGGGCTTGGAGAATTTCATGACAATAAATTACTGTCTCTATTGCACGTCGTTGACAATCGAAGAACCTTTCATCTGCGTCCTCGGGTCTATCAAACCAGTAATGAAGTAGGTCGTGAGTCACCTGCGTTACACCTGGCCAACCACTGTCAACCCAACCGCCCACTTCTCCCTCTTTTCCATTCTTCCCGTTGAGTCGCTCTGCCAAGAGGAGTTGTTCTAGAACTGCAATTTCACCTGACAAAGCACCTCACCTCAAGTCTGCTGTACAAGTGCCAGTGGCATCGTTTCCAAAGATGTCAACTGCTCGGACAGCAATCGTGTATTTCTTTCCAGTAGGAAGAGTGTGAGTAGCGCTCAGAGGGACTTGTAGAATTTCTCTGCCAAATCCCCTAAACGCTTGCCAGGACGACTTGAACGTAGTACCGTCGTACTCCCAATCTACTGCCCAATAATCCAGAAGAGCGGCAAAGTTCTTCATGACAATTTGTTGAACTTCGTCTTTCTGTTTCTCATTTTCGATGGGCAAGTCATAGACAATATACCGCTCAATTCCCACATTGACTGTACCTTGTCCCTTCGACCGCTCAATTTTCGGTTTCGATAGTTTCAGGAATGGTTTCTCGTGAAAGACAACTTTCCCAGCTAGGGACTCGATATCATCACTGCTACTGTGGGTCTTCAAATACTCGTAAACTTCTGGAGGAATGATGCGCTTAAGGAGGTCGATTTTTGTTTTGCGCAGAATCGGAGCCATTATTGGGGCAAGGAGTTCTTCGTAATTGTATTCATAATCCCATCCTAGAATTACTAAGCGTCGATATCCAGTTCCGTCGAGATTTTCAGCTAGATGGGCGAGTTCTTCAGTCCTTTTAGCAGTGACCGCTCTGTCAGGATAACCTACATAGACCAGTTCCATGACACCGTCGTCAGCTTTTTTCACGCCAAGCTCTGGAAAATCTTTGCGAGGTATGGCACCGTACAGTTTCAAGACAATGTGCTGCATTTCGAAAATTCTGCCGCCTGAGAGATAGATCATGTGTCTCTGATAGTTCCCAATGTTCTCCAAAAGGAACGGACGGGAATCCTCGATAACCAGCCTGTTTCTTGCAATTTGGATTGCCGTCTTGGAGAAGTCGCATCCAATCCATTTTCGCTTCAGCTTCTCAGCTACGGCGAGAGTTGTCCCCGAACCACAGAAGAAGTCAGCTATTACACTAGTTGGGCCTGATGCCGCACGTATTATCGTATCAAGAATTCCTTCGTTCTTTCCAGTAGGGTAAACTTGCTGAGATACATCCTTGAAATCCGTCCAGACATCCTGAAACGCATATCCTCCGCTTTCGTCTGCGTATATTTTTTCTCTAGGGTTTCCAGTCGAAGACCAAACTATACGATTCTCAGAAGCAAGTTTCTCAAGATTATCAGGAGTATACCGCCAATGGTGACCCGCAAGAGGGCTTAATCCACGCCAGCTCTGTCCAGTAAGACCTCGTCTAAGACCAGGAGCATGCAACGGGGCTGTTTTATATTTCCTGCCTGTCTCCGATTCTACGAGTGGAAAGTCCTCTTCAATCTGCTTCTCGTCACGAGATTGAAAAATCCGATTCCAATCATAATCCTCAGTCTTCGAATAGAAATAGATCACGTCATGGATATTGCCGAAAGCATTGCGTGTGTAGTTCTTTGGGTTGGATTTGACCCGCACGATCTCGTTGCAAAAATTGTCCAACCCAAAGATTTCGTCGAGCATAACCTTCACGTAGTGTCCAACATGCCAATCAGTGTGAATAAACAGCACACCTTTTTTGCTCAAGAGACGTTTCATCAAATGAAGACGAGGATACATCATATCGAGGTAGGAGTCTACTCCTCCTTCCCAGTAATCCTTGTAGGCCAATCTTTCGATTACTGACGGGGATTTGGTTACTCCTTCACCGCCAATGTTCACTGTGAGGTAATAATTCTCATCTGTCCAAAAGGGAGGATCAATGTAGATTAGTTGGAGTTTCTCTTCGTATCCTGAGGCGAGCAAAGCTTGCATGGCTAGTAGGTTGTCTCCCCAGATCAGTCTGTTCATTTTCGTTCGGTCGATTTCGACTTTTGATAGATCAGGGAAAAATGTTGAGAGTCGCTGTTGATCTCTATTCGGGTTTGGGATGACAATCTCGGCGGTCTGGAATTCTATATCTTTCGGATTAGGTGCTCGCTTGGGTTTTGTATCCCATTTGAGTCTAGCTGAGTCTTTCTTTCTTTTTTCAGGAAGCAGTTCTGTCTCGATGGGTACACTTGATGTTGTCATTACCCATTTCTCCGTCTGTTCTTGTAGGCATCCATTAGCCTATTGAGAACATCATCATAGGTTTCTGATTTCTTCCCAAAATCTGAAAGACGATCTCTTGTTGCCTTCTTGACCTTGATGCTCGTCATCTCTCCCAATTTGGTGTGCTCCATGGATACTCAGTATACGTCGGTAGGTATTCTTAAGCGTCTGCCCCAGCGTAGGCTCACAAGGCGGACGGTATTTTCAGGTATTAGCAGTCTCCCCCCTCCGAGAGTTCATCACTATTTAGGAACATGGGAATCACTACCGCTGCAAGGCAAATAAGAGACTGACAACGAGTATGAACTGCGGTTTTACCTTTGGCAGAGGGAAATGTTGCCAAGACTGGAGAGGAAAGGGCGAACGAGCTGTTGCGGTCGGGGCGGCTGGTGTTTCTGCAAACGGTGGGCTATACGGCGGTGGAAATTACGGGGCTCGGTGATTTGGCTGTGCTTCCGTCTGAAAGTATGAGTTCACTTCTACATCGCAAGGCGGAAGGAGCCATCGCAAAAGCACTCGGGAAATCAATACAAAAATATCACCCACGAGTCAGAAAAATCGGCGGAAGAAAGAAGAGGTGACCACTTATGGCTGAAGAAAGCAGCTTCGTGCCGGTCAAGGAGTGGGCCAAGAGATACATCTCTCCCGATAATGAGCTCCGTGATGCGATCCTCATGGAACGGGACAGCATGTCAAGAATCGAAGTCGGGATGAAGATCGCAGCTTACAACAATATGCTCGACGCAAAGGCCAGACGGATGAAGAGAGGAACTGTCACGTAATGGTGGGGCTAGCTCCCGAAAGCGAAAGCGACTCATTTTGAGGCGCTAGGAAAGTGGCTTCTCCATCATATGATAGAGAGTCCCTTCGGACCCACCATGATTTCGTTGTGAACCCTTCTATTTTCATCTGGTTATGAACTAGCTGGTCAAGTCAGGCGACGATATCGGCTCAACTTGAG
>Ga0315282_10007904_pt1 | contig 17347 bp, 15 predicted proteins | sample YL17G07_20_MG_FD_203693 | JGI IMG/M metagenome (GOLD analysis project Ga0315282, IMG submission 203693) | Sediment microbial communities from Yellowstone Lake, YNP, Wyoming, USA - YL17G07_20 | ecosystem: Environmental > Aquatic > Freshwater > Lake > Sediment | place: USA: Wyoming | collected... | reverse complement strand
CGTGCTCAAGCGATCCGGCATCGAATACGTGGCATCCTTTGTCACCAATATTTTGCTGCCCTACCTCGGGCTGGCAGCGTTTCTGCCCTGGGCCGCGGCCGGCCACCGCCGCGGGGAACGGCTGCTTCCGCTCCTCGGCGGAATCGCCGCCTTCGCCGTTTACCTGCTGACCCTGTTTCCGCACCAGGGCCATCTCTGGCGTTACATCTTCCCGGTCTTCCCGGTCCTAATGCTGATCCTGGCCGAAGGTTTCTCCTCTGGGCAAACTAAACCCGCCAGCCTCCGCAGCCGAGCGGTGCAAATCCTGGGAGTGCTCGGTTTCGCCATCTGGACCTTGCACCTTTTGCCCCTGACGGACCTGGCCACGAGCTTGCGCCCCATCCGGGACCGGGAACTGGCTGGCCGGGCCTTGGCTGGCTTGACCGGGACCATGTTCGTGAGCGAGTCCGGCGCGCTGCCCTACTTTTCCCGGTGGAACTCGGTGGACGCGATCGGGCTGACCGACGCCGCCATCGCCCGCCGGGGTTTGACCCTCGCCGACCTCGAGTCCTTGAACCCGGACCTGGTCATGATCCTGGAGGTCTCCGGCCGCTACACGGTGCAGGAGCGGTTGGGCCGGATCATTGACCAATATTTGAAAGAACGCGGTTTTGTAACGGTGGCCGCGATCCACAAGAGCCAGGGGGCCTATCACTTTTACTTCGCGCGTCCGGACTCGCCGCTCTATCCGGAAATTGTGAGCAGACTTACTAATATCCCGGGCCTTGAATACGGAGACTTCGACCGGCTGCTGACCGCGACCGGGATTCCGGTCTGCCCCCGGCTCTGATGGCCGGGCGTCGGCGGGGCGGACCGAAAAAATTGTTTACAAGCCCGATTGAGTATGGTATGGTTTCGCGGCAAAGGAGTAGAGGGATGGCCGAAGCGAGGAAGTTGCGGATACTGGTGGCCAAACCGGGCCTGGACGGCCACGACCGGGGGGCCAAGATTGTGGCGCGGGCGCTCCGGGACGCCGGGTTCGAGGTCATTTATACCGGTCTGCACCAGACGCCGGAGATGATCGTGGAAGCCGCGATCCAGGAGGACGTGGACGCGGTCGGGCTTTCGATCCTTTCCGGCGCTCACTTGACCTTGTTCCCCGCGGTGGTGCAGTTGCTCAATGACAAAGGGCTCGCCGACGTCAAGGTCTTCGGCGGCGGGATCATCCCGGCCGACGACATCCCCAAGCTCAAGGCCCAGGGCGTGGCCGAGCTGTTCACGCCCGGGGCCAGCACCAAGGATATCGTCCTCTTCATCAAGAACCACATCAGCCCTCGACCGATTTAGTTCAATTCGTCCCGGCAGTTTCTCAATCTCGCTGCAAGGAGTACCGGAAGATGATTACTTTTTCTGAACGCCAGCTCAAAACCCCCAGGTTCCTCCGGCCGGTCTATCTGGTCACCGGGGGCAACTCCCAGTTCGCGCGCGCCTTTCCGCACCAGCGGACCGAGGAGTTGTGCATCGCCGCCCTGACCATGGCCTGCGACCTGATCGGCAAGGAGCCGGCCGAGGTCAAGCGCTACATCCACACCTGCTACTACGGTCATTTCGCCGACCACTTCGGCGACCAACTCCTGGGCGAGGCTTTGATCCATGACCGCCTGGGCCTGGACCCGCTCGGCAACGCGGGGATCAAGACCGGCGGCGCCACCGGCGGCTCCGCCATCTGGGAAGCGGCCAAGGCCGTGGCCTCGGGCTATTCGGACTGCGCCCTGGCCATGGGCTGGGAGCGGATGGACGAGGTGCCCACCGACGAGGGCAATCACTACATCTCCTGCGCCGCGGACAAGGATTGGGAAACTCCGCTCGGCCACATCTACACCGGCTACTACGCGCCCATGGCCCAGCGTTACTGGAAAATCTTCGGCAAGGAAGAGGACAGCTTCCGCCGGACCATGGCCGAGGTCGCGGTCAAGAACCGGGGCTACGCGCGCTTCAACCCGTTTGCCCATGGCGCCAAAAAGATCACGGTCGAAGACGTGCTCGAGTCGCCGGTGGTGGCCTATCCGCTCCGCGCGCTGGACGCCTGCCTGATGAGCGTGGGCGCGGCCTGCGTGATCGTGGCGGACGAGGAGACCGCGAGGAAGCTCTGCGACAACCCGCTCCGGCTGTTCATCACCGCGGCCTCCCACACCCTGCGGGTGGCGGACCGGCGGCACATGGAGGTCCCGCTTCTGCCCAACGAGCGGCCGGGCCAGTACGATGACCTGGACCAGCGCTTCCCCGGCGGGCACCGCTATCCCGGGTTCCACAGCTTCTTCGCCTCGCGCATGGCGGCCTATTACTGCTACCCCATGGCCGGAGTTAATGACCCGTGCGAAGACCTGGACCTGGTCGAGTTGCACGACGCCTTCACCATCAGCGACATCCAGACCTACGAGGACATCGGCATCCGGCCGTATGGCGAAGGCCGCACCTACGTGGAATCCGGCGACTGCTACCACCAGAACCCCCGCACCGGCCAGCCGGGCAAGCTGCCGGCCAACCTGTCCGGCGGCCTGATCGGCTGCATGCACGCGGTCGGCGCCACCGGGATCATGCAGGTGGTGGAGCTGATGCTCCAGATCTGGAACCGCCATGCCGAAGTGCATGGAGACCCCAGGCGCTGGAAGGCGTTCGGCAAGACCAAGCCCAAGGACTGGACGGACCTGCAGGTGAAGGGCGCGCGCCGGGGGCTGTCCATCAGCCACGCCGGGGTCGGCTCGCACGTGACCTGCGCCATCGTCATGCACCCGGATCATTTGTTGAAAAAAGATGAGTAGTCAGTAGTCGGTAGTCAGTAGTCAGGGAAGAGTAAGGAAGGATGAGAAAATGAAGACCGGAGAAGTGAAAGTCAAGAAAAACGCTTACGCGCTGAAGGGCAAGTTCCATGATGCGGACCCGAGTAAGCCGATCTTCGACGAGAAGGGCAAGCTCTGCGGGGTGACCAATCCCCGCCAGATGACCCATATCCACTCCTACGGCGGCGAGGCCCCGTTTTTCGCGGGGATCGCCGCGGGCAAGCTCTTGGCCACCCGCTGCGACAACTCCAAGTGCGAATTCAAAGGGACGATCTACCTGCCGTTCCGCATTTATTGCCCGGACTGCCTGCGCCGGAACAAGGTCATGGACGTGACCCGGCTGGCGCGCAAGACCGCGAAGATCCATACCTTCGTGGTCACCTCGCGGACCGGCGCTTTCAATGACCTGAAGACCCCGATCAAGTTCATTGACGTCGAGTTCGAAGGCGTCGGCACCATCTTGAAAAGCGTGCTCCTGGTCGGCGAGCCGGCCATCGGCAAACGGGTGGCGCCGATCTTCCGCAAGAAGGCCCCGACCTACACCATCATGGACCTGGCCTTTGTCGAGGAAGGCACGCCCAAGCAGAAATTGCCGGCCGGGTTCAGTTATTGAGTTGCGCCGGCTAGACGCCAGATGAAGGTCGAAAGAATTGAGGTTCCCCGTCCCGAATGCAACCATACGTCCACCTTGGTCACAGCCCGGGTGACCGTGGAGCGGGACCTCTCCGACTTGTTGCCCTTTCTGAACGCCACCCAGGAACAGGCCAGGTATTACGTCAAAGGCAAATTCCTCCGCTTCGCCTACCAAGGGCTGGTGGTGGTAGTAGAAAAAGACCAGGTGCGGATTTGCTGCTTCGAGGAGGCCGACCAGGCCCGGGCCGGGGCCGAGGCGGTGATCGCACACCTGGCCGAAATCGAAGCCGCCAAAGACCGGATCACGCCCGACTCGACTCCCTATCACCCGCCCACGGTCATGGAAATTTTCAAGCTCCTCCCCCGAATCAGCGCTTGCGGCCGCTGCGGCCACCCCAGTTGCATGGCTTTTGCCGCGGCGCTCTGTTCCGGCGCTGCCCAGCCGACAGCGTGTCTGGACCTGGCCGGAGATCCCACCCGAGCCGCCAACTACCATAAACTGAAGGACCTGTTGGGTTGAACCCGCGCCCCGGCGGGAGCGCGTCCCTCCTCGGATTTCAGAGAAATCGAGAAACAATCAGGGCGGCCATGCCCACGGCCATCGCGCCTTTGGCGAGGAGGCCGGCGGTCCGGCCCAGGAACGCGCCCCAGCCGGAGCGGAGGGCGCGGTTGGTATCGCGGTCAAAAAGGTATTCGACCAGGAAGGCCCCGATAAAGGCGCCCAAAAACGCGCCCAGCAAGGCCCCGACCAGGAAGATCAGCGGGCTGAGCAGGATCGCGCCCAGGACGGCGCCGCCGAGCGCGCCCAGGACCGCGCGGCGGGAAGCGCCCCAGCGCTTGGCGCCGTAGACGCCGGCCAGAAATTCAACGCCTTCTCCGACCAGAGCCAGGCCGAAGAGAATCGCGAGGATGGGCCAGGAGATTTTGGCGAACCCGGTGAAAAGCGCGTAAACCGCGGCATCGGCCAGGATGATCCAGCAGCCGGGCAGGCCGAAGACGATGCTGACCAGGCCTGCCGCGACGACGATGAAAAACAGGATCAGGCCAAAGAGTTCCAGCGCCGCCACGTCAGGGCATTTTTCCGTCGGGCTTGAGCGGGGTGGCGGTGCGTTGCTTGGCGCGCGTCATTTCCAGCAAGACCACGAAGGCGGTGGCGATGTAGATCGAGGAGAAGGTGCCGAACACGACGCCCACCATCATGGCGAAGGAGAAGTCCCGGATCACGCCGCCGCCGAGCGCCCACAGGCAAAAGACGGTGAAGAAGACGGTGAGGGAAGTGAGCAGCGTCCGGCTCAGGGTCTCGTTGAGGGCGGTGTTCATCATCTCGCGGAAGGGCAGCCGGCGCATCCGCTTGCTGCCCTCGCGGATCCGGTCGAAGATGACGATGGTGTCGTTGATCGAGTAGCCGAGGATGGTCATGATCGCGGCGATGCTGCTCAGGTCAAACTCCCGCCGGCTGACGATCAGGGCGCCGAGCACGATGCTGCCGTCGTGGAAAAGCGAAAAGATGGCGCCCAGGGCGTAGCGGAACTCGTAACGGAAGGCGATGTAAATCAGCAGGCCGATCATGGTGTAGACCATGGCGTAGATCCCTTTCATCCGCAGGTCCTTGCCCACCCGGGGCCCGACGTAGTTATTTTCCAAGACTTCAAACGCGGCCGCGCCAAACTTATCGCCCAGCTTTTTGGCTACCAGTTCGGAATTGTGGCTGGCCTGCTCCGCGCCCGCGCTGGCGCTTTCGCCTGTGGGGGCCGCCACCCGGATCAAGTATTCATTGGTCGTCCCGCCCAGGCCGCCTCCCTCAAAAGCCTGCACCTGGGTTCCCCCCAGCTTCAACTCATCCACCGCTTGGCGCAGTTGATCAATGTGGACCTTGGGATCGAGGCGCAGATGAATCTCGGTGCCGCCGGCGAAGTCAATCCCCCACTGGATCCCCGGCCACCAGATGGACATCCAACTCCCGATCACCAGCAGGCCGGACATGATCGCGGTATAGGGCATGAACCGGATAAAATCAATCTTGGTTCCAGGTCTAATCCACTCCATGGTCCGCTCCTCTCAAGCCTCGATACCGATGCGCAGCTTTTGCACTCTGCCCCGGCCCATGAACATCACATCATAGAACACCCGGGTGACCACCACCGCGCTGAACACGGTCGTCAGAATCCCCAGGCTCAAGGTCACCGCGAAACCTTTGATCGGCCCGGTCCCCACTTGATACAGCACCACGCCCGCAAGCAGGGTGGTAACATTGGAGTCAATGATCGCCGACAGCGCCTTGCCGTAGCCGGCTTCCACCGCCGAACGAGGGGTCTTGCCGCTCCGCAATTCCTCCCGCATCCGCTCAAAGATCAGCACGTTCGCGTCCACCGCCATCCCCAGGGTCAGCGCGATGCCGGCAATGCCGGGCAGGGTGAGGGTGGCCCCCACCGCGGCCAGGCAGGCCATGATAAAGACCAGGTTGAGGATCAGCGCCAGGTCCGCGATCAGCCCGCCCAAGCTGTAATAGAGGACCATGAAGATCACCACCACCGCAGTGCCCCAGAAGGTGGCCACCTTGCCCTTGCGGATCAGATCCGCCCCCAGCGACGGTCCGATGGTGCGCTCTTCTTCGATCTTGATGTTCACCGGCAGGGACCCGGCCCGCAGCACAATCGCCAGGTCCGTGGCTTCCTCCGCGGAAAAGTTCCCCTCGATCTGGCCGCGGTCGTAGATCCTGGCCCGAATCACCGGGGCCGACCGCACCGCCCCTTCCAGCACGATGGCCAAAGGCTCGCCGATATGGGCCCCGGTCAGCTTGGCAAACTCGCGGGCGCCCTCCGGGTTAAACTGGAAGCTGACCACCGACCCTTGCAGCGCCTGCTGGCTGAAGCTCATCCGCGCGTCCACCAGGTTGTCGCCGGTGACCTTGGTATCCTCGCGCAGCAAATCCCAGCGCTCGATTTTTCCTTGCTTGTCCTTCTGGGGGACCAACCGGGTCCCGGCCGGGGTCTGGCCGTTATACTTGGGCTTGGCCAATAATTCTTCCTTGGTGGCGGCCGCGTCCTCGACCAGCATGAACTCCAGTTTGGCGGTCCGCTGGATGATCCGCTTCACCCGCTCCGGGTCTTTCACCCCGGGCAGTTGCACCAGGATCCGGTCCTTGCCCTGGGTCACGATGCTCGGCTCGGCCACCCCGAACTCATCCACCCGCGACATCAGGGTCTCGCGCACCTGCTTCACCACGTTGCCCCGCAAGTAGTCCGCCTGGCGCTCGAGCAGGGTATAGACCGGATTCAAGGTTCCCTTGCCCCCGGCGGGCACCAGGATGGTATAGTTCCTGGCGATATAGTCGGTCCCTTTATCCAGCGAGTCGGCGTCCGCGAAGCTGGCTTGGATCCCTTTGCGGTCCTCGGTCAGCTTCACGTCGCTGAACGCCAGCTTCTGCTCCTGCAGGTCTTCATGCAAGCGCTCGCGCAGCCGCCGGATCTCGTTTTCCACCGCTTCCTCGGTGTTGACGCCGATGACCAGGTGCATGCCGCCTTGCAGGTCCAGGCCCAGGGTGATCGGGCTATGCGGGAGCACCTTGGATTGCAGCCACCACTCCGGCAGCATGCTCTTGCCCGTGTCATAGTCCCAGGCCAAAGTCGGGACCAGCAGGAACAGGCTGACCACGGCCAGGCCCGCGATCAGGCCGATCCGCCATTTCAAGCTTGCGTTCATGATCCGTTACTCCTTACGATTTATCCCGCCGCTCGGGCCGATCGCACAAGTCCCCACGGCCTTCGCGCCAGTTTGAGGGCCGGCGCCGGATTTTTGAGGGGCGCGGAGGTTTTATCCCCAGACGGATTTTTCGCTTTCCGGCCCAAAGCTGGAAAAATGCTGAGGGAGGCAGACAAAAGCCTGCCTCCCTTCCAGCTTCGGGCCCTGCCCCGGCGCTCAGGTCGCGTCCCCGCGTTGCCCTATCCTCCGGGCAGGCAGAATAAGAAATACAAGAGCCGGGCTGGCTTGTCAAGACCATGAATAGGTCCTGTCGCTCCACAAGGAAAATGTCGCCCCCTAATTCCACAGCGAATATGACGCCCCTGCCGGAAAAGTACTTTCTTTTCTCGCGGCCAAGCTGAAGCACCGCGGTCGGAGGGTCAGCCGGCGGATCCGCTTGAGGCAAGCGCCCAGACCATCCCCCAGGCGCGAGAAGAGCCTCTGACCGGGGACCGAAGCTCCCGCTCAACGTGCCCTGGAGTCCAGGCTGTCGCCTCCCCCCGCTTCGGGGGGACGGGAGGGGGGTGACATTTTCCCTGTGGAATAACCGCGACATTTTCCTTGTGGAGCGACAGACCATGAATAGGTCCAATACCTGGTAAATACTTTTCACCCTTCTCATGCCTCCGGTCCGGCCGTTCCCGGAAGAAAAGACGGCGGTTAAAGGGGCGAGGACGCCAGGCAAGAAGGCGTCAAGCGCCTTTGGGTGTTTGCGCTCAAACGGCGCGCGCCTCACCTGTTTTGGCGCGCTCGTTGGCGCGCCCAGGAGGGATGATGGCAAAGTGTTTAACATGTATCTAAACCTGGACAGGCCACCGAACTGACTCCTTGTGAAATTCCAGCTTTGGGCCGGAAAGCGATAAATCCCTCCGCGCTCGAATTCCCAGGCGCGGATGATCGAGACGCCAGCGGCCGGGAGCGCTGGAAGTTTTCATCCAATTGAACGTTAAGCCGGCGCCGGCTATCATCCCCCCTTCGAAATCACCTGGTCGGAGATTCCGGATCAGCCTTCATGATCCGTTCTCCGTTTTCGATTTTTTCTCGCTGGTTTCTTCAGCGCCGGTTTTGCTCACCACCTCGGTCACGTGGGCCTTGGCCATCCGGATCCGCACCTTGGGCGCGATCTCCAGGGTCACGATCTTATCCGTGATCCCGGTGATGGTGCCCAGGATCCCGCCGGTGGTCATCACCTCATCCCCCTTTTTCATGGCCTCCAACATCTTCTGCCGCTCCTGCTGCTTCTTCTTCTGGGGCATATGCAAAAGAAAATAGTAAAGCGCAAAAATCGCGGCCAGGACCGGCAGAAAAGACATCAATCCACCCCCGGATTGATCGCCCTGCTGCGGGAACATCCCCGAGGACGCGGCCAGATACAGGATCCACTTCATGCTTCGGTCTCCTTGGTCCGGGACAAAAACTCCCGGCGAAACTTCGCCCAGGTTCCCTCCAGCAGCGCCCGGCGCGTCCGCTGCATCAAGGTTTGATAAAAATGCAGGTTGTGCCAGGTGTGGAGCCGGGGCGCTAACAGCTCGCCCGCCACGTACAGGTGCCGCAGATAAGCCCGCGAAAAATTGCGGCAGACCGGGCAATCGCACTCCGGGTCGAGCGGGCTTTCATCCTCGGCGTAGCGCGCGTGCTTGATCGAGAGCTTGCCCTGCGAGGTGAAAAGCTGGCCGTTGCGCGCGTTGCGGGTCGGGATCACGCAATCAAACAGGTCCATCCCCGCGGCCACCGCATCCACCAGGTCTTCGGGCGTGCCCACTCCCATCAGATAGCGGGGCCGCTCCCGGGGGAGAAGCGGCGCCAGCTCCGCCACCAGGCCGTCGCGTTCCGCCTTGCTCTCGCCCACGCTGAGCCCGCCCAGCGCGTATCCGTCAAAACCGATGACCACCAACTCCTCCAGGCATTGCTGCCGCAATTCCAGCTCCAGTCCGCCTTGCACGATCCCGAACACCGCCGGCCCGGAGCCGGCCGCGGCCCGCGAGCGCCGGGCCCAGGCCACGCTCCGCCGCACCGCCTCGAGCAGGCGCGAGCGCAGGCTCGGCAGGGGCGGGCAATCATCCAGCACCATGGCGATGTCCGAGCCCAACTGCCGCTGAAGCTCCATGGCCCGCTCCGGGCTTAACTGGTGGAGCGAGCCGTCCAGGTGCGAGCGGAACTCGACGCCCTCGTCTTCCAACCGGCACAGCCGGGCCAGACTATAGACCTGGAAACCTCCGCTGTCGGTCAGGATCGGGCCTTCCCAGGCCATGAAGCGGTGAAGCCCGCCCAGTTTGGCCACCACCTCCGCCCCCGGCCGCAGCATCAGATGGTAGGTGTTGGCCAGCACCATCTGGGTGCCCATGGCCTGGAGCTCCCAGGGCGTCATCCCCTTGACCGAGCCGGCCGAGCCTACCGGCATGAAGCAGGGGGTCAAGACCTCGCCGGCCGCGGTCAGAATCCGTCCGGTCCGGGCATTGCCTTCCGCGGCGACAATTTCAAAGCCGAGCGCCATCACAGGATCAGCATGCAATCGCCGTAGCTGAGGAACCGGTAACCCCATTCCAGCGCCCGGGCGTAGGCCGGCTGGATCCGTTCCAGTCCGACCAGGGCCGCTACCAGCATCAGCAGGGTGGAACCGGGCAGATGGAAATTGGTCAGCAGCCCGTCCACCACCCGAAACCGGAACCCCGGATAAATAAACAACTCCGTCAGCCCGGCCCCCGCCTTCACCCCGCCGTCCTCGCGAGCGGAGTGCTCGAGCGTCCGGGTCACCGTCGTGCCCACCGCCACCACCCGGCCGCCGCGGGAGCGGGTCTCGGCGACGGCTAAAGCCGTGGCTTCCGGCAACTCGTAGCGTTCGGGGTGCATCCGGTGCCGCTCTACCTCCGCCACCCGCACCGGCGCGAAAGTGCCCAGGCCCACCCACAGGGTAATCGCCGCGCGCCGGACGCCCCGCTCTTCCAGGACTTGCAGGGTCTTTTCCCCGAAGTGCAGCCCGGCCGTGGGCGCCGCCACTGCTCCCGGCCGGCGCGCGAAGATCGTCTGGTAGCGCTCGCGGTCCAGGGCCGGGTCGCCTCCGTTCTCCCGGCTGAGATAAGGCGGCAACGGGGCCCGGCCTTCCCGCTCGATCAGCTCCGGCACCGGGCCTTCGCCGGACAAGCGCACCCGCCACAGCCCGCCTTGCGCCTCCGAATTCTCCGAGCAATCAAGCGCCCGCTCGTCCAGGAATTCGGCGCGCAAGGACCGGCCCAGGTTGACCGCCAGACCCGGCCGGGGCCGGCGACCCTTGACCAGACATTCCCATTCGTTCGCCGCGGGATCGAGTTCCTGGAGCAAGGTCAGTTCGACCCGGCCGCCGCCCGGCCGGCTGCCGCGGAGCCGGGCCGGGATCACCTTGCAGTCGTTGACCACCAGCAGGTCGCCCGGGGCCAAAAGCTCCGGCAAATCGCGGAAGCGGCGATCTTCGATCCGGCCGGAGGCGCGCTCGAAGACCAGCATCCGCGAGGCCTCTCGCTCCGGGAGCGGCGCCTGGGCGATCCGCTCGGCCGGGAGCGGGTAATGGAACTCGCTGACCTTCATCGGTCGGCGCGTTTCTCCTCGGGGACTTCAGCCGAGACGCGGTTGCGGCCCTGGGCCTTGCCGAAGTAGAGGGCCTTGTCGGCCAGGTCCAGGAGAGAGAGGGCATCCAGGGCGTCGCGGGGCAGGCTGGCGATCCCGAGGGTGATGGTGACCTTACCCGACTTGAGCTCGGGGTGATCGGCGTGGAAATCGTATTCCTCCACCGTGCGGCGGAGTTTTTCCGCGGCCTGGAAGGCCTGCTCCTTGTCGGTCTCCGGCAGGAGCACGAAGAACTCCTCCCCGCCGTAGCGGGCGATCACGTCGGCCTTGCGCAGGCTTTTTTCCAACAGGCAAGCGAGCTTTTTGAGCAGCGCGTCGCCCCGCAGGTGGCCGAAGGAGTCGTTGTAGTTTTTAAAGTGGTCAATGTCAATCATGATCACGGAGAGGATCCGATCGTAGCGCTTGGCCCGCTCGACTTCCTTCTCGAACCGCTCAAAGAAATAGCGCCGGTTATAAAGCCCGGTCAGCTCGTCGCGGTTGCTCAGCTCTTTGGTCTGCTGATAAACCAGCGCGTTTTCGACGGCTATCGCCACGTGGTCGGCCACCTGGGTAAAGAGCCGGACGTCCCCCGGGCTGAAGCCACGCGGCTCGGGCTTGTGGGCGTTGAGCACCCCAATCAACCTGCCGCTATTCAGTTTCAGCGGGACCCCCAAAAAGGAGCCTTTGGTGATGTTGCTGCCCGGATAATAAAAGAAATCCTTGACCTCGCTGATGTCCGGCAGGTGGATGGGTTGGCCGGTCTCGGCCACCTTGCCGGAAACGCCCACCCCCACCGAGACGTTGGCATTGACCAGCAGGTTCTCGGGCAGCCCGTGGCTGGCGCGGATGATGAGCTGGCCGCTCGGCTCGTCCAGCAGCATCAGGCAGTATTCATCCACCCGCAGCGACTCGCCGATGATGTTCATCAGCCGGTCGAACAGCTCGCCCACGTCCAGGGACAAGGCCAGCGTCTTGGAGATGTTGTACAACGTGTAGAGCTCGAGCACCTCTTCGTTCAGCCGCTGGTTGGCCTCGGCCAATTGAGCTTTCTCCTCCCGGAGCTGCTTCAGTTCCTCGGCTAGCGTCGGTTCTGGTTTCGACATCGTTTGTCCTCAGTCCAGCTTCTGGATCTCGGTGCCTGGGAAGTAGTGCTGCAAAATTTCCTCGCTCCTCTTGCCGGCCGCGGCCATGCCCCGCGCGCCCCACTGGCACATGCCCACGCCATGGCCCGACCCGGAACCCATGACCCAAAAGCCGGCCGGTTCCGACTGCACATCGAACAGCGTGCTCCGCACCGCCTCCCCGCCCAACGCCTCGCGGAACTCGCGGCCGCTCATCACCTTGGCCGAATGCCGGCCCGCCACCCGCAACTGCGCCGCCCGGCCCGAGGGAGTCTTCGTTAAAATCTTCAGCTCGAGCACCGGCTCAGAAAGGCCCAGTTTCTTTCCCAGCTCCGCCGGGTCCGCCGCGCCCGAGGCCGGATACCGCCAGAAATAGTTGGGCGCTTCCTCGCAATAGCCGCACGCCACCGATTGCTGATACGGCTTGGCCGTCCCCCCCCAGACCCACTCCGGGCTCTCGGTCCGGCCCCCGCAGGCCGAATGATAGAGCGCCTCGATCGGCTCGCCCCCATAAGTCAGGATCAGGCCCCGCGTCTCCGCCACCGCGCTCCGGGCCGCGTCGTCCTCGCTCGCCACCCCTTGATAAACCTGATCGCGCACCGTGGCTTCCACGTCATAGGCCAAGTTCTGCCGCTGCCCCATCCGGTAAACGGTATAGGTCCGCGCCAAAATCGCCTGCGCCTTGACCGCTTCCACCGGCCAGGCCGAAGAAATCTCGTTGTTGATGACCCCGGCCAGGTAGTCGTCGAGCCCGACCACGTTGATCAGCAGCGGCTCCGGGCCGCCGGTGATCCGGATCGAGCCCCGATAAGGCCGGCCTTCCACTTCCAGGAGGCCGTTCTCGGACCGGCATTCCACCGGCCGCGAGCCCGGCTTCCGGGTCTTCAGCACCACTTGCACCTGGTCGTGACCCCGGCCGCTCCGGCCCAGGCCCTGGCAGCGCAGTCGCGTTCCTTGAATCTCGATCCCCTGGTTAAAGGCTCCCAGGCTCACCCGCACCAGGGGTTCGGCCAGCGCCGTCGCTCCCAGGCTCCACAGCAACAAACAGATCCCGCACCCGCTGATCCGCGCGACCCGCAATCCTCGCTTCCTCAACTGCTCCGCCGGGCACTTTGCTCCGGCCAAATTAAAACAAATATAAACTGCTCCGCCGGGCACTTTGCTCCAGCCAAATTAAAACAAATAATCTTAATCCAATTTCATAAATTTTACAACTCCCGCGCCGCCAAGAAGCCCTCGTGAAACACGTCCATGACCTTCATAAATTTTACGACTCCCGCGCCGCCAGGAAGCCCTCGTGCACCGCGTCCATGATCTTGAACAATTCTGATTGTAACTGGATTGCGCCCTTCGGGAGGATAGCGCCTTTTCAACGCCAGCGTGTCACTGCTTCAAGAAAGTGTTAATCATGTTACAAATATCTTTTATTTCGGGATCTATTTCATTGTCTTCAAAGGCATCAATAATCTCTTGGTTGGAAAGAGTAAGACGGTAATTTTCTTGAAGCCAGGAGCGGAGTCCCGGTAGGATCGCCTCTTTGGCATCGCATAAATGATAACGTCTCTCGCCTACCCAGTTCCGCACCAGAAAATCTTCGGCCCTTTGGGCCGCAGTGGATGCCTGGAGACCTTTTTCGGCCTTCACAAACTCATCCATTATTTTTCCCTTAACCGCTTCTCGGTTTTCTTCAACGAGTCTCTCCAACTCTGCATGCAACTGGTTCTTCCGAATGGAGAATAGCGGCTCTTCATTTTCTTTGTTCAGGTTATCAATGGCACGCCAGATGGCTTCAGGATTAATCAAATAGTTTTCCATTTCAACGCGTTTCCAGATATGCCAGGTCTGGCGACCAAAACGGTCTCCCCGATACTTTTCAAGTTCTTCTTCTACTGCCGGCTCAGGCGCATAATCGCGATCTGCGATAACCAGGGCCCTGATCTGGAGGTCAGCTCTGCTTCGGAATACCTGCCGGATCGCATCCAGCATAGCATTGACTTTGGCTCCATCAGGCCGGCCGTGGGCATGGATAAAAATCAGGCTTCTCCTCTCTGAGAACCCCGCAACCTTTTCTAACCACTTGGTCATTTGGCGCTCGGTTTCCCGATCTTCCACCACCATGACTCGGCGATGAGCTTCAATCAAAATCAAGCTGATGTTTTCGAGGGAGCCTAGACCTTGAATGGTTGACAGCATTTCCCGCTGATAGTTAAGCGGCGCCGCGGTCCCTCGCTCAACTAAAATGATTTGTCGAACTTCGGCGACTGAAATTAATTCGCTGGAGTGAGTAGCGGCGATGATTTGCTTCCCTTCCCGACTTAAATCAAGCAAAACCTTATACAATTCTGACTGAAGCCTTCCATAAAGATGCGCATCCGGTTCGTCCAGCAGGATCGTGGTGGCATCTTCATGAAGAATTCCCGCCATGATCTGAAGGAATTGGTGGAACCCGCTGCCGGCCGAAAAAAGATCAAATTCAACAGGACGTTTCTTCTTCGGTAAGACTTGGGCCCCTTCTTCCCAATATTGAACTCGAACGTACTTATCCACTTCTTCATCAAAGGCCGGCTTATTAATATGAATTTCTTTAAAGATTTTCCCCATGAGCTCGACCAGCTTTTGCCATTTTAAGGGGTCATCTTTCAGGTTGAGAAGAATGTTGCGAATAATGCCCCCATGCTGCCCTTGGGCAACCATGTCCTTTTGCACTACCGGAGTTCTTTTTTCCTCGCGTGGCCATAAACCTGTAAATCCAGGAATCAAAGCAATCCGGAAAGGGTTCAGAGTGGAAGGGTTGGGGTTTTCAGAGACGCTTTGAATAGTGAACCTGTTGTAGATGATCTTTATTTCAAAGGCCAGATGAGTCCCGTCACTAAACTCGCACTCCAAATGGATTGGAACCAGCTCTTTGCTCCCCTTTCTAGCAATTCGATTAGTCCATAAATCCAGAGGATGAGCAGTCGGGATGATCCCGTATTCTTCAACGCCCACCGTTTTATTTACAAATTGGAGCTGGCCATTTTTCTTTTCCAGGCAGGTTCTATAACAATGATCGAAAAGCGCGCAAGCCTGGAGAAGTGTAGATTTACCGCTGTTATTAGGCCCTACCAGGAGATTGAATGGACCCAGGGGCAGTTCGAGCTTTTCGAAGCGCTTAAAATTTCTCAATATGAGTTTTCGGATTCTCATGAAACCAATCCAGGACTCAGATTACCTGTTTTTTTTTCTGATTACAAATCCTTTGCGGCCAGGAAGCCCTCGTGCACCGCGTCCATCACCTTGCGCGGGCTGATGGTATCCCCCACCTTGCGAACCAGCAGGCCGCTCTGCTCCAATTCCATCGCCAAGCCATCCACCGACCTCGATCCCAAGGCCAACACCACCGAGTCGCAAGCCAGGCTCCTGGTCTGGTCTCCGCTCTGGTAGAGCACCTCCCCGGCCTTGATCTCCGTGACCTTGGCCCCGGTCAGAGTGTCCACGCCCAACGTCTTCAACTCCTTCATCAGCACCCAGCGCGAGGTCTGGCCCAGGTCCTGGCCGACCCGGGGCAACATCTCCAGGATGGCGACTTCGCGGGAACCATGGACCGCAAGTTTCTTAAGTGTTTCAATATCTTCGGCCTCATGTATAAAGAGAAACTTGAGCACCTCCGCCGGAAGCGTGCCCTTGGCGGCAATGAAGATCGCCGTCTCCACCCCCACCGCGCCGCCGCCGATCACGGCCACCCGCCGGCCCAACTCGGCCTGGCCCGAGAGGGCAGCCCACGCGGTCACCACCTCGGGCCGATCCACGCCCGGAATGGGCGGAACGATCGCCTCCGATCCCGTCGCCACGATCACCGCGTCCGGCTTCATCCGCTTCACCATGGCGGCCGTGGCCGGCTTGCCCAGCTTGACCGCTATCTTCAAGCGCTTGACCTCGGCCTGGTAAAATTTGAGCAAGGAGCCGAACTCCTCCCGGCCCGGCGGAGCCGCGACCAGGGGCAGTTGCCCGCCAATCGTTTTGCTCTTCTCCAGCACGGTGACCTGATGCCCCCGCCGCGCCGCGGTGCAAGCCGCCTCCAGCCCGCCGGGGCCGGCGCCGATCACCACGATCCGCTTTTTGGTCGCGGCCGGCTCGAGCTTGCGCTCGGCTTCATAACCGGCCTGGGGGTTGCACAGGCAGGCCAAGGGCTTGCCCGAGAAAATCCGGTCCATGCAGCCTTGCATACAACCTACGCAGGGCCGGATCTCCTCCGCCCGCCCCTCCCGGGCCTTGTTCGCCCATTCCGGGTCCGCGATCTGGGCCCGGCCCACGCAAAGCATATCGGCCAGGCCGTCGGCCAGAATTTCCTCAGCCTGGGCCGGCGCCACGATCCGGTTGCTGGCCAGGACCGGCACCGAAACCGCCCGGCGAATGCCCCCGGCCAGGTAAACAAAAGCGCCTCTGGGCACCATCATGGGCAGTTGCGGCACCTGGGTCTCGTGCCAGCCGCCGGTCACGTTGATCGCGTCGGCGCCGGCCTTCACGAAAACTTTGCAGGTTTCCGCGGACTCCGGGTTGCGGTTGCTGCCGGGCATGAAGTCATTGCCCGCCACCCGCACCGTGACCGCGAAGTCCCGGCCCACCCGACCGCGCACTTTTTCAATCACCTCCCGGCCGAAGCGGACCCGGTTCTCGAAACCGCCGCCGTAGTCATCGGTGCGGAGGTTGGTAAGAGGGGAGAGGAATTGCGAGATGAGATAACCGGCCGAGGCGATGACCTCCACGCCGTCAAGCCCGGCCTTTTTCGCGCGCTCGGCCGCGGCCGCGTATTTTTCCTCGATCTCCAAAATTTCCTCGCGCTTCAATTCACGCGGCTCTTCTTTGGTGTAACGCGAGGCCACCGCGGAGGGCGCGACCGCTTTCTGGCCGTTGATCAGCATCGAGTGCTGGTAGCGGCCGGAGTGGAAGAGTTGGACGAAGACCTTGGCCCCGTGGCGAAGGCAGGCCTGGGCGAGCTTGGCAAAGCCGGGGATATATTCGTCGGCCTCGAGGGTGGGCATGGCCCAGCCGGAGCCGAGGAAGTCAATCCCGATTCCGCCCACGATCAGCAGCCCGCAGCCGCCCTTGGCCCGGGCCTCGTAGAAGTCAACCATGCGTTGAGAACACTGCCGTTTTTCGGCGTAAAGCAGGCCAAAGGCGGGCATGGCAATCCGGTTTCTGACTTCAACCGGGCCGATCTTGATCGGCGAGAACAGCTTCGGGAACATGGTTTGACTCCTTCGGGGATTGAGGTTGGGAAAAGTTTGAGGGTTATCATCGCATGGGCCGGGGGAGAGGTCAAGGGACGAAAGAACCCCTAAATCTCCGGCTAAGCACAACTGTATAGCAGTTGGTGGGGAAGATCTTTTTTGGAGTGCGGCAGCTTGCTGCCGCGTTCGCTTCTGCGCCGGGAGCTCGCCTCGGCTCCATGCTTTCACCAGCCCGGTGCGCCCG
>Ga0315282_10007903_pt1 | contig 17348 bp, 13 predicted proteins | sample YL17G07_20_MG_FD_203693 | JGI IMG/M metagenome (GOLD analysis project Ga0315282, IMG submission 203693) | Sediment microbial communities from Yellowstone Lake, YNP, Wyoming, USA - YL17G07_20 | ecosystem: Environmental > Aquatic > Freshwater > Lake > Sediment | place: USA: Wyoming | collected... | reverse complement strand
CAGAATCAACTAAAAATTCGAGTCTCTTCGTAACTTCCGGATTAGCAGGGTTACCAACTTCGACCTCCAACACAGTCAATCCCATAATGCCTCCCTCCCCATATCAAAAAATACTATTATGAAATGCCAAAAATTTAAAGCCCCTTCCTTGGAACGTTTGTATTCTTTGAAAACCACCTTAAGTTTTGATAGAGTATGGCAAATTTATTCAAACCATAGCAGCCAAGCAAATCCATCAAGGGCAAAAAGAAGACGACGGTTTATTCTGGGCCGATATTGACGAAGCAGGAACATTAGCTGTTGGCACTTACACAGCAGGCTTTTTCTGGCAAGAATCTTAAGAGATGCCAATTTGGAATAGGTTCTCAAATAGCATCGACGAACGCATTCCCCGCGTAAAGTTGCATTTTCCTTTGTGTCCCCGAATTTTCTTCTTGATCGCAGAGGTTGATTTCTGGAAAAATTGGACATCCTCCCCTGCAAATTGCGACACAAGAACCACCTTGGCAGAGGGGGTGTCTGAGTTTGTTTCGAACTTGTTGGAATAGCGAGGCTTCCTGCCAAATTTCGAGAAGGTTCTCTTCCGCCAAACGGATACCCTCATAAGACGACTCCATAAACGAACATGGGTAAGCGTTCAGTGTTTCTGAAACATACATCGAGAATCTTGCAGCCTCGCATGCATCGTACCACATAGAATTTGCAATACCGTTAGAAGCTAACCCAGAGACCATACAGCTATCAAAACCTATCTTGAAGTTTCTTTGTTTGCTCAACGCCGTTTCAAGAAATGCTTGGACTTTGTCGTTCCGGCTTAGCGTTCTCTTTGGAGAACCTCCCCGACCCACAGGTTTATAGTTTAAAAAAATGATGGCATTCACCCCGAGAAGAAATGACGGTGGGTCTATTAGCCAATTAAGCGCTGTACCAACACTCTCTGAGTCAAGAACAAAATTGATATTTACCTTGATTGCATGGCTAGTGAGCTTCCGTAGTGCCTCCGCCAACTGTGTGTATGGTTCATATGCACTTACTGCTACAGCGCCACAAAAGACAGCAGTAGCTTGAAGAACCTCCTCGGTCAGCCCTTTTCCATTAGTGGTGTAGTTGGGAACAATACCATATTTCTCTCGGGTTACTTTCAGGATCTTCAAAAAATCTGGATGCTGATTTGGATTGCCTCCGCCCAAGGCTACTTGGCAAACGTTCAGCCGCGAGGCTTGGCGAATCACCGTCTCGTAGTCCGAAAGCAACATGTGGCGTCTTTGGGGAGTTGATGATCTGTAACATGTGCCGCAATGCCTATCGCACCAACCAGTTACAGAAATGTCTATCAATTCCGGCCCATGTTTAGCCCAAAAGGGCTCAGGATATCCCGGCTCTTCAAATCGGGCGAAGAACCCATTTTCAGGGTTGAAGATCGTTGCGTAGTGTTCGTTTGCGTAGCGCCGACAAACGAGTGACGTCATCCCTCTTCCTACCACACACAATTGAGACCATTCACGTAAAGTTTATCATTCTCCCATTCGAAGCTATCACAGCAGAAAAGAAGTTCTGTCATCGTTTCGTCGCTTGCCAATGACCCAACGTAAATCTGTTTTCCCTGCTTGTCAGCCTCCTTGACTTTGTGCAACACTTTTTCTGAAAACTCCTCTTTGAGATACGCCTCGAAATCGCCTCCATATTTCTCATTTACCCCTGTCAACCGACAGGTAAGTGTTGAGATGACCCTCAGTAATCCGCATTATGGGAAGGCACAGAAACGGATAACCTTAGCGAAGTGGTGGCCTGGTAGCAAAACCTCCTTTCACATTCCGAATGCTGCCCAATGGGAACGGATTGAGGAAATAATAAATCATCAACTTGCTCCTGTACTCGGATGGAGGAAGAAATCCGAGGTGATAGCTGAAATCAAAAACGTTAAGAAGGCAGAAGAGGTTGACTTCAAAGCGATAATTGAAGGGCATCCTGATATCCTGAACAAAATCGTTTCTGCGATAGACCCGAAAAAAATTGGTAGTCAGGAATTGGAATCCATTCTGACGACATTTGGCGAAATATCAGATGCTCTGACAAATGCCAATGCTGGATTCAGGGAAGCATTCCTTAATATCGTGAAGAAACTGCCTCATCAGAGACAACGTGCCTTAGAGGATCTTGGCATTCTTCTAAAGGGTTGGTCACTCCATACAATCACGAATGTGGCCCAACAAGTCCGAACAAGACTCCAGACAATCGAGCTATTCGAAAAACAGCTCCAAGACCCCAAAACCTTTGAGATTTACGGGGATAACTCGATTCATAGGATTCTTGAACGAGCAATGTGGCTTATAGATGAGCGTTACTGGTTGCTTCACTCTAATGCAACACTCCGAAAGTTCATAGGAGATGGTCTAAACAAAAATGACAAGAAAAAATATGGGAAAAAGCGTCCTGATTTCGTTTGCGGCACAGTGGGAGAAAAGCTTATCATACTCGAACTTAAACGCCCCGGACACACTCTTTCCGTCGAAAACCTGAATCAACTAGAACAATACCTCGTCGTAGCAGAACAATATAAGAACTTTTCGTCAGATGAAGGTTACTTGGTAGGTTCAGAGACAGATGACGAGCTAAGACGTACTTTGAAACACAGGTCGAATCATTTCAAGGTGCTTTATTACAGTGAAATAATCGACCATACAAAAAAACGATATACTGAGTTCTTGAAGACCATCGAGTGAGCAGATACCGAACAGAATATCGCTCATCAATCAATGGCCTCCATACCATGGATGTGAAAGGGAGGAATATGCCATGGTTAAGTTGGTAAAACGTTCAAATCGCTTGCCAGGAATAGGCATTATGTTTCACGGCAGCGGGAGAATATTGACCCCATTCCCGGTAGGGGAATCAACATTCATTACCCTCCATCACGAGGATGGGCCTGAGAACAGGACAATTATCGTAAAAGATGTATCACGGAAAGCCGACGGCACGTTTATCGGTACCGTTCTCGGATTCGAACCGCCATCAATGAATCTCGGAGACCTGACCGTTGATGATACCATCACATTCGTTGAAGATGAGATATTTGGTGCAATAAAGGAAGATTGAACACCTGCCCACATCAAGGTAATCAATTTTGGGGACGTACTTAAGTTATTTAAATTTCCTAAGAACAAATGGCTGTGTAGTAACCATGGAGAGTTTCGTCGTAGAGTACGTGATATAAAGCGGTCAGCCCCAATAGCCCTTGTAACTCCCAATTCGATTTAGGTTTGCCAACCTCTGCCAGTTTCAACGCCCGGTCGGTGCGTTCTTTTTTCTTTCCCAAAAGAATCCAGTAGACCGCAGCCTCTGTCTTGGTCAGATAAGTCAGCTTCTCATGGACGGTATTCTGTTGGTTTAATAGTTGTTTCCCCTTCTCCAGGAGAATGCTGGAGGGGACGTAGTTAAGTTATTTAAGAAGTAAAGCCTAACAGTATCGAGTTGCCAAGAGCTTAAAGAATGAAGCGAAGGAAAAACAAACAACGTAGACTTATCAAAATTTTCAACCTTAGGCATCATCAACCGTTTTCCAACCTTTCAAGTATCCTTGTGATTATGTTTATCGGTACGCCTAATCTCACGACCCTCTCCTTGCCGTATCTCTTGGAGGAAATCCTGGAGATCGTGAGTCCGGTGTTGTCGAGCTCCCAGATGTAATCTGCAATCCTTCTGTCCGTGAGTTCCTTCGCTCCATAACTTCTCACCACGTCCAAGTATTCTTCATAGATGGTGGACGCGGCCACATCGACAGCATGGAGTTTCTTGATGGAATTGCAGAGGGCGATGAGCACGTATCTCGCTTGAGGTAGCAACAAAAACAGAATTTGGGCTCCGTTAATTCCGTATTGACATGGTCTCACCCGCGAAGAATCTGCTATGTCCTTGGGGACCCGACTTCCCCGGCAAACCCTTCCGCGTCCTCAAAAGGTTTTTTAACAAATAATTGCGAAGATGTGATATAATCAGACCAAAAATTGATTGGGAGGTAATTGATGAAAGCATACGAGTATTATGGCGAGATTCTGCCCGATGGACATCTATCTCTTCCTGAAGATCTAAAAGAGAAACTAAAAACAGATTCTAAGATAAGAGTCATGCTTCTGCTTGATGAGGATGAAAAGGCATGGGGTAACCTAGCCATGTCCCAATTTTTGAAGGGATACTCAGAAAGAGACGCCATCTATGATAAGCTATAACCTTGGGGATATTGTCCTCATTGGATTTCCACATACGGATCAACAGGGAATTTCAAAAAGACCGGCGATTGTCTTGTACGATTCCGGCGACCACACTTTGGGGACGGTTCTCATATTGTTTTTAAAAAACAGATAGATACAAACTAATTATTCCAAAGTCAGGTTTCATCCATAAAAAAGTTGCCCGTTCCAAATGCGGAATGCGGAATTCTAAATACTGAAAACAGGATAGAGCAAAGCGCTTAGCGAGAAACTCACTTTTTCTTCTTGCAAAACATCTTTCTTACTTCTATCTTAGAAAAGAGAACGTTTTTTTGTTTGATCTTCCCCCCTTCAGAAAAAGGAGGAATACCTATGGCGAAAATGGATGAATTTATCTCCCTCGACGCGACTGCCCTAGCCGCATTAGTGCGACAAAAGCAGGTCAAGGCGATTGAACTCGTAGAGGCTGCGATTGAGCAGATTGAGCGCCTGAACCCTACTCTCAACGCGGTGGTGACGCCAATGTATGAACAAGCTCGCGAAGCGGCCGTCGGCAAATTTCCCGATGGTCCTTTCGCGGGAGTGCCTTTTCTGCTGAAAGACCTGGGAGCCCTTTATGCCGGGGTGCGAATGACTATGGGCACAGCCTTTCTTCGTAACTTTGTACCTGATCATGAAAGTGAATTGGTAACCCGGCTGAAACGGGCCGGTTTAATCATCGTCGGGAAGACAAACACACCAGAGCTGGGCATCCTCCCGACCACCGAGCCCCGTTTGTTTGGTCCCAGCCATAACCCCTGGGACATCCATCGGACTCCTGGCGGCTCAAGCGGGGGGTCAGCAGCGGCGGTGGCTGCCCGTTTCGTTCCGATGGCTCATGCCAATGATGCCGGCGGGTCGATCCGCATCCCCGCCTCGTGCTGCGGTCTCTTCGGTCTCAAGCCTACCCGGGCGCGCAATCCCTTTGGACCCGATCTGGGCGACATTTATAGCGGATTGGTTATCGATCACGCAGTCACCCGCTCCGTTCGGGATAGTGCTGCCCTTCTCGATGCGACGGCGGGTCCTGACGTGGGCGATCCTTACTGGGCGCCACCCCCGACACGTCCGTTCCTTCAAGAAGTGGGAGCTGACCCAGGCAAGCTGCGTATCGCTTTTACTGTCACAACACCCACAAACGTTAAGGTGCACGCGGATTGCATCAGCGCGGTGCAGGATGCGGCTGCACTCTGTGCTGACCTGGGGCATGAAGTGGTGGAGGCAGCCCCACAGATAAATGGGGAGTTGGTGGCCCGGGCCTTCATGGTGTTGTTTTCAGCGGGATGTGCCTGGACAATCGAAGGCCTGGGACTTGCAATGAGACAGGCTCCCACCCAGGAAAAGTTTGAACCGCTCACCTGGGCTCTGTATGAGATGGGACGCCAGCAGAGCGCATCGTCCTATTTACTTTCCGTGACTCTCCTTCAGAGGGTGGCTCGAGACATTGCCCGATTTTTCCTCAAGTATGATGTCTTGCTCACCCCCACACTCGCCGAGCCTCCCGTGCCTCTGGGAACTTTCGATTCGCCTCCGGAGAACCCTCTGCACGGTCTCCGGCGAGCGGAGGCTTTCGTTCCCTTCACGCCGATCTGCAATGCCACCGGCCAGCCGGCCATGTCGGTTCCTCTTTACTGGAATGCTCAAGGACTTCCTGTGGGCGTCCACTTTGTAGGGCGGTTTGGGGACGAAGCAACCCTTTTTCGTCTGGCAGCACAGCTTGAGTCTGCCCGGCCATGGGCTGGCCGGCGTCCAACAGTATCAGCTTGAGACGGCTCTTAGGTCAGGCCGTGGACGAATAGGAAGATCCGGTGTCAGGTTTTGAATTGTGAATTAGCGAAGATAAACAAAGCGGTATCATAACCAAAACTCCTCCTGACCTTCCTTCTCCCTACGGGTATTTCGGAAACAAATCCCATTCAGGCCAGCGTTTAACCGAGGCAATTTCGGAGTCGATGGCGGATTTCACCTGCGCTAAGAACCCGCTGAAGTCCCCGGGAAGCGAGTTGAAGATGACGGCATAGGAAATCCCGTCGGCCCGGTGGACGATCCAGGAGCCACAGCATTGCTCGAGAGCGCCCGCATGGTTCCACTCCTCCTGGCCTGTCCCCGGGTTCAGGACATTCCATCCGAGGCCGTAGTATGCATCCGGGTTCTGATTTTTATGAAGATGGGGATCATAGAGATTCTGAAAGGCCGTCATCTGCTGGATCATCGCTCCCGACAGGACGGGCGTTATACCCCCGGAACCCTCAACCCCCCGGAGGAAGCGCACCAGGTCGACGGCCGACGCGATCCAGCCCCCGTGGGCGTCGAGGTCCGGGTGGCACCACGAACCGTAGGCCATCTGAACCTTACCCATGGCAGGGTAGACGGAATCAACGAGTGCGTCCCCAGGCTGTCCATAATAAGCCGCCTCTCCCTCGGTCCTCTGTTCCCGGAGGGTCTTGCCGATCTGCATCCGGCGGATTCCCATGGGGATGAGGATCACCGAGTTCATATAGTCCTCGTAGGTTTGTCCCGTGACCTTTTCGATGATGCGGCCGAGGATGTTGTAGCCGAAGTTCGAGTAGACGTAATTGGTTCCGGGATCGTACTGGAGCATGGACTTGCCCGTCCAGTACCGGATGATGGTCCTGGTGTCACCGGGAGACGGCAGGCCCGTATCGCCGGCGATTTCAAGACTCATGAACTGGGGATCGTCGGCAATAGTGGAATCCCACCCGCCGCTGTGCCTCAGGAGGTCGCGCACGGTGATGTCCGCCAGGCGAGGGTCAGGAGTGGCCCCGGGGAAAGGGGAGAGGTCGTTGAGAATGGCGAAGGCTTTATCCTCCAGGTGGATTTTCCCCTCTTGGACCAGTTTGAGGATGCCTACGGCGGTGAAGGGCTTGGAAGAGCTTGCGATGCGGAAGAGGGTCTCGGGTTTGGCGCGGGCCCTCGCCTCCTTATCCGCAAGACCGTATCCCTCGGCCAGGACAAGCCGCCCGTCTTTCATAACGGCCAAGGTACCGCCGGGGATATTCCATTTCTTCATGAGTTTCGGAATGATATTGTGGAATCTACCCACTTTCGCGGAGCTTTCACACTCCGGGGCGAGGGCGAAAAGAGGGATTAGGGCGACTCCCATGAATACCAGAAAAATGCGACAGCGGTACGCCAGAGTCATGCTGGTCGATCTCATCTCTTTCTCCCTTCTCAGAATACTGAAAAGAATTTGCCTTTTCGGCGTGAGACGACATTAACACGAGAAAAATAAATCGTCAATGCGAACTTGGGATCGTAAGGGAAATCGGGGGGGGGAAATCGGGGGGGGAAATCGGTCTTGACGAAAAGTCGAAGAAGTCGTATCTTTCTAAATGAAGCGCCCATAGCTCAGATGGATAGAGCGTCGGACTACGAATCCGCAGGTCGGGCGTTCGAGTCGCCCTGGGCGCGCCAATCATACCAATGGGTTACGGCATCGAGGCCGTAGCCCTTTTTTCGGTAGTGTCCAGATTTGGTTTCCACCGTTTGGGTTTTCATCTGCTGCGCATTCTATTCTGTTTTCTCAAATTCACATCCTGAACTCTTTTGGGCTTGATCCGTAGCTAAAGGGGCTGTAAGGAGTTAAAAATGGGGACAAGGGAGCAAGAGAGAGCCTTGGGAAGGCTCCTGGTCGAAGATAGGCGAATACCTAAACGGATATATCCACTTTTCTAAGTTATAAATTAAGAATTCAAACAGGTTTTATTTTAGCGATAAGGAGGACAGGTTAATCCTATGAACTTCGACCTAACCGAGGAACAGAGAATTATGGCCCAGACGGTGAACGATTTCGGGAAAAAAGAAATTCTTCCAAATGTAAAAAAAGAAGAGTTTAATCGGCAGTTAGTAAGTATGATGGGATCTCTTGGCTTTTTTGGGTGTGCATTTCCTGCTGGGTTTGGAGGATCGGATCTCGGTTTCTTATCCCACTCGATCGTCTGTGAGATGGTCTCTACTTATGATTCTGGATTGCGCAGCCTGTTTAATCTCCAGGGTCTTACCGTTCCCTATACGATGGTGGAATGGGGCAATGATATCGTTCGCAGAAAGTATGTCAAAGCCTTGGTGGCAGCCGAGAAACTGGGTTGTACCTGTTTCTCCGAACCCAATGCCGGATCGGATATTTCGGCCGTCGAGACCGAGGTGGTAGATAAGGGTGACCACTACCTCATCAACGGAACTAAAACATGGATATCTAACGGAACGGTAGCGGATTATGCGGTGATCTATTGTTCCTTCGACCGATCCCTCAAACATCGTGGTCTCTGTGCCATCGTTGTTGAGACAGACCAACCTGGCTGGCAAGCCCAGGAGATTCCGAAACTGGGTGATAAATCCTCACCTATTGCTGAAGTCTTTCTCGAAGACGTTAGAGCACCTAAAGACAATCTTTTGGGTGAGTGGGGGGCCGGTTTTAAAGTGGCAATGACTGCTCTGGACAGAGGCCGGATCAGCGTCGCCAGTGGAGCTCTTGGAATTTGCCAGGCCTGCCTCAACGCCTCGGTGGAGTATGCCAACAAACGCGTGCAGTTCGGCCAACCCATTCGCAATTATCAGATGGTCAAGCATATCATTGCCGATATGGTAACCTATACGGAAGCCGCCCGCTTACTGGTCCGGTGGGCAGCTTGGCTGAATGATCAGGGCAGGCCTTTCACTCGAGAGATCGCCATTGCTAAGTACTTTGCCGGGGAGGCCGCTGTTCGTGCCGCGGGTTGGGCTATGGAGATTCATGGTGGTATGGGGTACTCTTTAGACCTCCCAGTGGAAAAATATTATCGCGACTCCAAGCTCTACCAGATCGGGGAGGGAACGGCAAATATGATGAGGCTCATCATCGGGGATGATTCCTTAGGAATAAAGAAGGCAAATCGGCCGAGATTGAAAGTCCCTGAGGACTTTAGAGATCTAAGCTGACAAGGTTCGGGATATTTCTTACCCCAGAATTCCTGTTTTTGGAATCCTCTCAGCGAGGGCAAAAAGAATCCTAACCGGATTGCCGCAGTTTATAATGATTGTCCATATACCTCAAAGGGTTTGAATGTATCTTCAAATTCTTCGGCCCTTACTTCATTAACCTCGAAATTAAAAAGAACGAACGAATCATCATTAATCCTAAGAACTTAGACGTTGAAAAACCAAAGATATTGGGTCAGTTGAAGTCCAAGAATTTTTAGCCGGGGTGTTTGGTTTATTTAAATTAAAAAATGCTTGACACTATTTTTTAACTATTGTATACAATCATACAATATACAATACTAAGAGATCCCATTGAAGCAATTCAGAGAAAAGCCCACGTTGGTTGATGATATTCGCGATTACCTCAGAGATTGCATTGTAAATCTTTCTATCAAACCCGGGGAACAGCTCAATGAACTGGCGCTCATTAAAAAGCTTGGTGTAAGCCGTTCACCGCTGCGCGAAGCTTTTCGGCTCTTGGAAGGAGAAGGGTTTGCAGTTAGGTTCCGTGCGAAGGGTGTCTTTGTTCGGAAAATTACCAAAGAAGATATCCTTGAACTTTTTCCCATCCGTGCAGTTCTGGAGAGCCTCGCTGCCGAACTAGCAGCCACGAAACTTTCAGAGAAAGAGTTGCAATCTATTGAAAGAGTGACAGAGAGAATGGAGCAAGCGGCTCAAAGTGGGGATATAAAGGCCTATGGAAAGCTGAACTTTGATTTTCATAGGGAGATTGTTAAAGGGGCCCGCAACAAGAGACTTGAAGAGATGATCAAGAATGCAGGGCGACAATCATTGTGGTTCTTTTTTGCCACTCTCTATTTCAAGAAATCTCTCAATTACGCTATGAGCAGCCACAGGGAAATCTATCTTAGTCTCAAGAGTAGGGATGGAAAGCGAGCCGCTGAGTGCATCAAAAATCACATCAATGACGGGGCGAAGAACATCCTCGAGAATTACCCTCTGGATGAGGCGGGTTGACTTGAAGAAGGTTCCAAGGATCTTCGTAAACACACAGCGGGATATCCCCTGCTTAAATCATTTTGGCAAAATTTGATGAAAATCATCAGACACTACTCTTCTAAAACAATGCTGTGACCCTTTTTGGATTCAAGATGGCTTTTGAAACAATTAGCATTCAACGGGACGAGAATGTTGGGGTGATCAAGCTGAATCGCCCGGAGGTGAAAAATGCGTTGAACAGACAAATGGTTGAAGAACTGTTGACCGCCCTTGGCGAGCTGGAGCAAGATAGTGAGATCCGGGTTATTGTGATCACTGGAAACGGATCGTCTTTTTGTACAGGTCGCGACCTTGGGGACGCAAGGAAAATCGGGAAGGAGGATGTCATCGGACGGCGGTCCGCCTACCAGAGGATGGCTCGGCTGATGGTAAAAATAAGTGAGATTCCTAAACCAGTGATCGCTGCCGTGCATGGATATGCCCTGGCTGGTGGCTGCGGTTTAGCAGCCTCGTGTGATCTCGTGGTCGCCAGTGAGGATGCCGTTTTTGGAATACCCGAGGTGAAAATTGGTCTAACCCCGGGAACGGTGACCGCTCCTCTTTTCCGCTCGATAGGCCGTAAGAAGGCCACTGAAATGCTTCTTACAGGAGAGACTTTGGATGCAAACGAGGGATATAGGATCGGCCTCGTCAATAAAGTCGTGTCCAAAGAAAAGCTGATGGATTTGACCCTCCAGTTGGCAAAAAAGATCGCCGGGAATAGCCCTGTAGCTATTAAGATTTGGAAGGAAGCTGTTCATGCTCAATACGATGCGGACTATGCGAGATTAATGAATCACTTTGCAGAGATTGTGACTCTGAGCAGCCTGACAGCAGATGCCTCTGAAGGATCAGAGGCATTCTTCGGGAAAAGAAAGCCGAAATGGCAAGGTCATTAATCCATCATTCGTCATTAATTCTTTAGCTGTTCGACTACCGATTAAACTTCTGCTTTTGAAAGGGTGTAACAGGATGATCGAGCAAAAGCTTCAGGCTTATCGGGATTTTGATAAGATTTACAAAGGATTTTCTTGGAAGATTCCTCAGTACTATAATGTTGCATATGACATTTGTGACAAGCATTCTTCCGATCCAGGGAAGGTAGCACTTTATTATGAAAGTGAAGATGGAAAACAGATCAGTTACACATTTTCGGAGCTTAAGCAAGCCTCCAACCGCTTGGCCAACGTTCTTATTGGGCTCGGCCTCCGGCGCGGAGACAGAGTGGGCATTTTTCTTCCCCAAAGGCCGGAAGCGGCCCTTGTTCATCTTGCAACACTAAAAATCGGCGGAATATCCGTGCCAATGACTCCCATGTTTGGACCTGAGGCCATTTCACATCGTATGAATGACTGCCAGGCCAAGATACTGGTCTTCGCTATAGAAGATAATGAAAAAATCCTCGACACACAAAATCAATTGATGACCATTGAACATTTGATCGTGGTTGGAGGTAAACAAAAGGGTACGAGGGGATTTGATTCTCTTTTAAACGAGGGCTCAGAAGATTTCAAGATCGCTGCGACCTCTGCGGATGATCCGGCATTTCTGGTTTATACGTCTGGAACGACAGGTCTCCCAAAGGGAGCCCTTCATGCGCATCGGTGTATCCCCGGAAGACTGACGGGGCTCGAGATGGCGCACAATTTCTTACCCCAAGAGGGTGACCTCTTTTGGACTCCTGCCGATTGGGCTTGGATCGGTGGACTTCTCGATAGTCTCATTGCCCCATGGGCCTATGGCATCCCTGTGCTGGCTGCCGAAAGGAGACGATTTGATCCCGAGAGGGCCTTCGCCTTGATTGAGAGATATAGGGTACGAAACGCCTTCCTTCCTCCCCTTGCTCTAAAGATCATGAGTAGTGTAACCAATGCATCCAGCCGATACAAGATTTCGATGAGATCAGTCCACAGCGGTGGAGAGTCACTTCCCTTAGATGTTCTGGATTGGGGGAAGGAGACGTTTCACAGTCTATGTGAGATGTACGGGATGACAGAAATGGGCTTTGTGGTTGGGAATTGTCCTGCCATCCTCCCCATTAAGCCAGGTTCCATGGGTAAGGCTTATCCGGGCCACCCGGTTGAACTCGTTGACGAGGCGGGGCAGGTTCTTCCTCCAGGGCAGTTGGGTGAAGTGGCGATACATCGAAGTGACCCGGGTATGTTTCTTGGTTACTGGGGGAATCGCGAGGCCACAGAGGCAAAATTTATTGGTGACTGGATGCTTTCTAGTGATTTGGCTATCAAGGACGAGGAGGGCTATTTTTGGTTTAGAGGCAGAAAAGACGATGTTATTACCAGTGCAGGCTATCGTATTGGTCCCGAAGAGATCGAGAAATGCATCTTCAGGCATCCCTCAGTACAGGATGTAGCGGTGACAGCCAGTCCAGATCCAATTCGAGGTAGTATCGTAAAAGCCTTTATTATACTTAAGAAAGAGATCACCCCGTCCGAAGTGATTCGAGATGAGGTTCAGGTCATGGTTAAGAAGAACCTGGCTGCATATGAATATCCAAGGGAGATAGAATTTTTAGAAGACTTTCCCAGGACGGTAACGGGAAAGATCCAGAGGCATGTCCTTCGGGAGAGAGAAATTCAGAACAAGCTGAAGAAATTATGATGCTTTCCGATCTACGCGTCATCGAATATGGTGAATTTGTTTCGGCTCCTTACTGTTCCCGGCTTTTTGCCGATTTAGGGGCAAAGGTAATTAAAGTGGAGCCACCTGATAGAGGTGATATGGCCCGCTCTTACGGCCCCTTCCCCGGCGATGTGCCCCATCTTGAGAAAAGTGGTCTTTTCATCTTTCTTAATACCGGAAAACAGTCTGTCACCCTGAATCTTAAGAATCCGGAGGGGCGTAAGATCTTCGGGAAACTCTTGGATGGGGCCGATATTTTCATTACAAACGCTCTGCCAAATGTTATGGAACCATGGCAATTGGATTACTCCTCTCTGGCAAAGACCCATCCCGGGTTGATTTACTGTGCCATTACACCATTCGGTTGGGAGGGACCATACAGAAATTACAGAGGATTTAACCTTCATTGCTCTGCCTTGAGTGGAGCAAGCTGGGCCATTGGAAGCCCTGGGAGGGAACCTCTTCAAATTCCCCTTAACCAATGTGATTTCCAGGGTGGGATTAATGGAGCTGCAGCCATTATGATTGCGGTCATAGCACGGAAGAAATTTGGGTATGGACAGTTTGTAGATGTCTCCACATCGGATGTGATGGCTACTTATGTGGGTACCAATGCCATTCTCTACCTATTCTACGGACTTAAATGGCAGCGAGACGGGAGACGTGCGTGGGGTTCCGGAGGCCCATATCCTTATGGTCTCTTTCCTTGCAAAGATGGATTTGTTTGTTTAATCGCACGCACTCCCAGAGACTGGAACCGTTTTCTTGATGCCATTGGGCGGCCTGATTGGGCGGATAACACACGGTACCAGGACCAGTTCAAAATGGGGCGTGAATATCCCGACGAGGTGGACGCTCTCTTGATCCCTATTTTAAAGCGCTACACAAAAAATGAACTGTTTCAAATGGCACGAAAATTTGGGTTTCCGTTGGCTCCCGTGAGGTGTCCCCACGAATCCTTAACGGAACCTCACTTGAGGGAAAGGGAGTTTTTTGATTCTATTGAGATGCCCGGAATTGGGAAGTTAGAGCTTCCCAGGCTTCCATTTCGATTTTCAAAAGTAAAGATTCAACCTCTGCGACCGGCTCCTCGCCTTGGAGAGCATAATGAGTCTATTCTTGTGGGCGAGTTAGGGTTTGGCAAGGAGGATGTCGCAAAACTTCGAGAAGGAAAAGTCATCTAAGGTGACCCTTAATGAAACCATTGCCGCTGGAAGGATTGCGCGTTATTGATCTCGGTTGGGTTTGGTCCGCGCCTATGGTTGGCTATATGTTGGCGGACATGGGAGCAGAGGTGATAAAAGTTGAACATAGCGAGCGGCTGGATAATACGCGCTTAAGAGGAAGCCCTATTATCGATGGTAAGAAAGTGGAAGGAAAATCGATTGAACTCGGGCCGTATTATCACAATCTCAACCGGAACAAACTTAGCATCAGACTCAACCTGAAACACCCGAAAGGCGGAGAGCTGTTTAAAGCTCTTGTAAAAAAGGCTGATATTATTATTGAAAACTTCACGCCCGGGACTTTGGATACATTGGGGCTTGACTATAAAAGCTTGAAAGATTTGAACCCTGCCCTTATTGTACTTTCTTTGTCAACGGCAGGCCAGGAGGGGCCTATTTCTGATATGCTCGGGTATGCTCCAGTGATTTCAAGTTTGTCAGGTCTTGAATCCCTCGTGGGTTATGAAGGAGAGCCTCCGCTTGGGATGATGACATTTGGCCTGAGTGACCCAAATGCAGGCACACACGGCCTTTTTGCCCTTATGGTAGCACTTTATGGCCGGGAGAAGACAGGTGAAGGTCTCTATATCGATATGTCTCAGTTTGAAGCCTCCTGTGCATTGCTCGGGGAGGCTATGCTTGAATTTCAGATGAGCGGAAGAATCTTGCAATCGTGTGGCAATTTTAGCAAAAGCCAATGCCCACACGGAATCTATCCTTGCGAAGGAGACGATCGTTGGATAGCCCTCAGCATCGACTCAAATGAAAGTTGGGAGGAATTGATTGATGCAATGGGAAATCCGGATTGGGGAAAAGATGCAGATCTTCAGAATCAAAGTGGTCGGTTTAGGCGAAGGGAGGAACTGGACAAACGATTAGCGGCATGGACATCTCAATTAAGTAGAGAAGACATTGTCAAAACCTTACAGAGTCGTGGCATTGCCGCCGTCCCTGTTTTGTCTATGGAGGAACAGTACGCGGATGAGCATTACCAACACCGAAACATACATCAAGAGGTGATCCATCCGCTTTTGGGAAAGGAGATACTCTTCAACATCCCTTGGAAACTGGACAAAACGCCCGGAACTATTCGAAAGTCAGCCCCATTATTGGGTGAACATGACAGGTATGTCTACGAAACCCTATTGGGGCTATCCTCAGAAGATGTCCAAAAACTGAGAGAGGAAAAGGTCATTTACTGAAATTCTCACAGAGGAGTGAAGTATGAGTGCGAGAGAGTTAGACTTGTCAAAGGTGAGAGAGCATTTCCCGGTTATCACAGAAGAGGCGTTAGGAGAGCTTCGCAAGAGGATTGGAGTAAAAATCACTAAGACTGTGGAGCCTTGGGTAGAAGAAGCTAACCGAGATGCCATCCGTCATTATGCTTACGGCACCGGGGATGACAATCCTTTGTGGATAGACTTAGAATACGCACGAAAGACCCGGTTTGGCACTATCATTGCCCCCCCTTGTTTCCTATACGCTACAAACCGAGTGATTAGCGGTTATGTGGGAGGGCTTCCGGGTATTCATGCGATGTTTGCCGGCACGAATTGGACCTGGTATCTGCCGACACGGCTTGGGGATAGAATTCAAACTGAGGTCTATTTGAAAGAGCTCGTGGAACATCAAACCCAATTTGCTGGCAGGGCCATCCAGCAGATTTATCATGGCGATTTTTTCAACCAAAATGGTGAAAACATTGCAGAATGCGATTCATGGTGTTTCCGGACAGAAAGGCAAACAGCACGTGAAAGAGGGCAGAAATATAAAAAAGGCAAGGAAAGAAAAGTTTACTCTGATAAAGAAATAAAACACACAATGCAGATGTATGCTGATGAGAAGGTGAGAGGTGGTGAACATCGATACTGGGAAGATGTCAATATAGGAGACGAATTATCTCCCATAATGAAAGGTCCCATGACGGTAACGGGATTCATCGCCTTTGTCCAGGGTTGGGGAGGGCTCTACATTCGGGCCCATAAGCTCGCTTTTAAACTCTATAAGGACCATCCTGGTGTCGGAATCCCCAATGCTTACAATATTCCTGACATTCCCGAAAGGGTCCACTGGGAGGATGAATTAGCCAAGGCCGTAGGAACTCCTGGAGCATATGACTATGGCCCGGAGCGAGTTTCTTGGATGAGTCATTTGATGACGAACTGGGTGGGGGATGATGGATGGCTTTATAAGCTTGATGCAAAGATCGTTCGGCACAACCCTGTTGGCGATCTTCTTACTATCACAGGAAAAGTCATGAAGAAGTACAAAGAGGGAGACCGTTGTTTTGTGGACTGTGAGCTTCTTGCTGTGAACCAAGACGGAGAACACTCCTGCGAGGCCACTGCCACAGCGATTCTGCCATCTCGTGATGCGGGATCCTAAAAGAAGGCGGGGTGGCGATTTCAAACGATGAGGGAGGGGAGGTTTTTTATGGGAAAGGATGAGGATGTCGTCGTCCTTAGCGCGGTGAGGACGCCGATGGGAAGCTTCGGGGGAAGCTTAAGGAATATGAAAGTCTACGATATCGGAGCTGTGGCTTTACGAGAGGCAATCCGAAGAGCGGCAATCGATCCAGCACAATTGGATGAAGTGATTGGTGGCCATACGCGTCAGGCTGGAAATGGTCCAAATCCAACAAGAACGGCTGCTGTTCGGGCTGGAGTTCCTATCCATGTCCACGCTATCACAATTAATAATGCCTGCCCTTCATCGATGAAAGGGACGATTATCGCCTCTCAAATGATTCGTACTGGAGATTCCCAATTGATCCTGGTTGGAGGGATGGAGAGCATGAGTACGATTCCTTACTTCCTGAAGGACGTTCGATGGGAAGGTTGGAGGATGGGCGATCGAGTCATACAGGATGGATGGGGTGATTCCATCGATCCCGTATGCAATTACGGCATGGGGGTGACGGCAGAGAACCTTGTGGCAAAGTATGGAATATCAAGGGAAGAGATGGATCAATTCGCCCTGGAAAGCCATCAGAAGGCTGCAAAAGCCCAGGACGTAGGTGCCTACGATGAAGAGATCACACCCATTCAGGTACCAGCCTACCGGGGTTCTCCTTCCTTTGTCTTTTCGAGGGATGAATCGATTCGTAGGGATACTTCCTTGGAGAAAATGGGTCAACTCAGACCTTCTTTTAAAGAAGGCGGTTCCGTTACAGCTGGTAATTCATGTGGGATGACAGATGGAGCGAGTTCCATCGTCCTCACTTCGAGAAGAGTGGCAAAGGAGATGGGCTTCAAAC
>Ga0315282_10007902_pt1 | contig 17353 bp, 16 predicted proteins | sample YL17G07_20_MG_FD_203693 | JGI IMG/M metagenome (GOLD analysis project Ga0315282, IMG submission 203693) | Sediment microbial communities from Yellowstone Lake, YNP, Wyoming, USA - YL17G07_20 | ecosystem: Environmental > Aquatic > Freshwater > Lake > Sediment | place: USA: Wyoming | collected... | reverse complement strand
AATAAGTATTAGAAAAGTAGTAATAATAGTAGACAGTAGAACAACCCAGTCTAAGTTAATAATATTCAAAGCCATCAACCAGTTCAATACTACAATTGTAACAAGTGACGCCAGAGCATTCTGTGCAAGGTTATTACCCAAAAGAATCGTAGAAAGTAATCTTGTAGAATCCTTTAAGAGATTGTTTAGTTTCTTAGCCCTTTCATCCCCTTCATTCTCTAATTGTTTAAGTTTAAGTTTATTTACAGCTGTTATAGCAGTTTCAGAACTCATAAAGTAAGCAGAAAAAGCCAGAAATATAAATATTAAAATATATTCTAGCCACAAACTACCACTGTCTTCCAAAGACTCTTCGCCTCCTATTTATCTCAGGACAAGATTTAAAATTGTTAACATCACTATTATCCCAAGCAAAGAACCTAAAATAACTTCTTTTATAGAGTGTATTTTACCCTCCACTCTACTCTGTGCAACCATAAAGGCAAGGATAAAACTTAAAAGAGCAACCGCAAGAGAATTAGAAAAATAGAGGATTATAGTAGCTATACTAAATGCTACCGCAGCATGCCCACTTACTATTCCACCCCTAAGAAATCTATCCCCTACAAAGCTCTTTATAATAATAACGAGAAGCATTACCAAAAATATACCAGTAATTATAAGATGGATATGGATAGATTTTATTAGTTTTAATGAAACCTCAAATGGTCTTTCTAAGTGTGAATAGAATACAAGATAACCCACAGCCACAGAAGCCAAGACTGCAATTAAAGTAGCACCAGCTGATACATCCTTTACAAACTTTACCCTAGGATCAATATTACTATTTACTACATCTAAAAACTTCTCTATGGCTGTATTAAATAGCTCAGCTGAAAGGACAAAAACTATAGCTAATATAACTATAGCTAGTTCTAATCTATTAAGATTGAGGATTAATCCACAGAGTATTACTATAGCTGTTATTAAAAGGTCTATCCTAAAATTTCTCTCGTTCTTAAATGCAGAGACAATACCCTGTATCGCCCAATCTAAACTTTCCGAAAAAGGATGGTTTTTCATCATAGGCATCAGCTAAGAAGTTCCTTGGTAACAGACATCATTTGATTATATTCTTCTTCTGTCTCATCATTATATCCTACGAGATGAAAGAATCCATGGACCATTAAGAATTTTACCTCTTGCTCTAATTCCCATCCTTGAGACTGAGCCTGCTTAACTGCAGTATCTAGAGATATATAGATATCACCACATATACTATCTTCTTCCATAGAAAAGCTCAGGACATCTGTAGGTGAATCTACATTTCTATATTTTTTATTTAACTCCCTTATATAGTCGTCATCTACCATGACTATACTTACATCTTTTATCTTCAAGCTAAGTTTATTCACAATCTCTTTAATGAAATTTTTTAGATTATTCTTATTAATCTTTACTTTAGGATGGGCATTAATTACTTCTATAGCCAATTGTCCTTTCATTCCTCTGAGAATGAATTTCTGGATATTCTATTCTTAGATGGAACATCCCTGTCAATACTTTAATAAAAGCTTCTCCTATTACATTCAAATCTTTAAGAGTAATAGGACTCTTATCTAACTGACCATCATTTAACCTCTCTTCTATTATATGCCTAACTGTAGATTCCACCTTCTGAGGAGTAGGATGCTCTAAAGACCTTACAGCAGCTTCTACAGCATCAGCAAGCATAAGGATAGCTGTTTCTTTTGACTTAGGCTTTGGTCCTTTATATCTATAATCCTCCTCTTTTGTATTCTCTGGGTCTTCTTTCATAGCCTGGTAATAAAAGTAGGAGACTAGAGATGTACCATGGTGTTCTCTTATAAAGTCTATTATCCGTTCAGGAAGCTTATACTGTCTTGCTAGATAGACCCCATCATCCACATGCCTTAGAATTATAAGCCTACTCAAGCTAGGGGGCAATTTATCATGTATATTTTCTCCAGTCAACTGATTTTCTATAAAAAAGTAAGGGCGTCTTATCTTCCCTATATCATGATAATAGGCACCAGCCCTTATAAGAGGTAGACTAGCTTCTAGAGCTTCTCCTGCAGCCTCAGCTAAATTACCTATTAATATTGAATGATGGTATGTCCCAGGGGCTTCAAGCATAAGCCTTTTTAAAAGTGGCTGCGAGAAATTAATCAATTCTGTAAGTCTTATAGTTGTAACAATCTGAAAAAGGTGTTCTAAGTATGGCATCATACCTATAGCCAAAACTGCAGAGAGAATACCAGAACCTGCCCCATATCCAATATTCAATAGGATACTTTTTACATCAGTATATCCCATTAGAGATATTGCGCCTACTCCAAAGATTTGAATCAGAGCTATGATAGCCCCAGCTCTTGTAAAATCACTCCTCTGTGTAACATCTACGGTGGCTAGTATCCCTCCAAGAGAACCAATAAATAAAGGAAGAAAATATCTTAAAGATTCCAGATTAGCTATATTAGGAATAATACCAGTAAATATCGTAAGTAAAAGAGCAATACGATAGTCAAGAAGAGTAGTAGCTAAAATACTAATAGTTGCAATGGGGATAAGATAAATTGAAATATAAGAAAATCCTCTTACAAGTATCAGCCCGATTATAAGAAGAATGGCAATCAACCAGTTAAGCATAACATTTTCGTATATTGGGGTTAGCATATTTTTCATAAACGTAATTAGAGTGAATTCTGCAAGAACTAAGATTACGATCAACCCAGTTATACCTACTATATTAGTCTTTTCCCCTCTCAACCCCAAAGCGTCTAAGAGTTTTATATGGTCTTTTGTTACTATATCCCCTTTACGAATAATCACCTGTCCTTTGAGTATCCATTGCTTTATAGGAGGGATAGAATTTTTAGCTTCCTCTTGTCTCCTCTGTGTTTCAGCTATATTAAGGAAGAGATTAGGCTTTATGAAATATCTAGCGAGCATTATACTAAGGTCTTTAATCTCTTGAGGAGTACTAATCTTAGAAGTTTCATCAATAAGAAGCTGTTCTACAATTTTGAGATTTTGAGGAGATATCCCTTTATCTAATACTCCCGTTACTATCTGAATAACTACCTTTCTTAAAGAGGAAACCTGATCCTGTCTTAAGGCGAATATCTTCTTTGCAATATCATCAGTAATTTTTAGAGGAAGAAAATTTTTTAACTCGACAAAATCCTTAGCCTTACTTCTTTCTACAGCATTGAAAAAAAGATTAATATCATTTATAGCCTGAAACTCTACCATAGTATCAAGTTCATAAACTGGCTTAACCTCTCTAGCTGCCTGCTCTCGTAAAAGCTGAGTCCTCTCTTTATCTATAAGCTCTACAGTTCTTGGGGCTATAATATCTGCAGGAGCAACTTGCTTTTCGGTAACATCTACTGTATAAGGGGAAAAATCAAAAATAAGGACAACAAAATAGCAAAAAAATACTACCACCCATGCAAATTCTCTTGCTTTTAAAGCTTTATGAAAACCCTTAACAAGAAAATCTTCTATAAATTCTAGGAGAAAGATGACCCTATCTCTTAGCTGGTTTAATATTTGACTCATAGGCATTATAAGCCTTTATAATCCTCTGAACTAGGTTATGTCTTACTACATCCTGCTCTGTAAGATAGACAAAGGCTAATCCATCTACATCTTTAAGCATCCTTTGAGACAGGATAAGACCCGATTCCCTATCTGTAGGTAAATCTATCTGAGTTATATCTCCTGTTACTACATACTTAGAACCAAATCCCATACGAGTAAGAAACATCTTCATCTGTTCAGGGGTAGTATTTTGAGCCTCGTCAAGGATAACAAATGCATCATTTAATGTCCTCCCTCTCATATATGCTAGAGGAGCAACCTCTATAATACCTCTTTCCATGTATTTCTGAATCTTATCTGCCTCTAACATATCGTATAGTGCATCATAGAGGGGCCTTAAATATGGGTCTACCTTTTCCTGTAGGTCTCCTGGTAAAAATCCTAATCTTTCTCCTGCTTCTATCGCTGGGCGAGTAAGGATAATACGAGCTACTGACTTATTTTTTAAAGCAATAAGTGCCATAGCCATAGCAAGATATGTTTTCCCTGTTCCAGCAGGTCCAATAGCAAAGACTAGGTCATACTCTCTCATAACATCGATGTATTTTTTCTGACCAGGAGTTTTAGGAAAGACTCGCTTTCCTCTCGGGGTGACTAAAATCACATCTTCCCTTAAAGAACTTAAACTAAAAGATTCCTTCTCTGGAGATTCTAGGAGAAGGCTTATATCTTTAGTACCTACAGGATACCCTTTTTCTGCAATCTTGGTAAGGTCTTCTATAATGGCTACTGTCTTTTTAACATCCTCATCCTCACCCTTTATACACAAACCATATTCTACGAGTGAAATCTCTGTGCTTGTATTTTTAGCAAGGAGTATTACATTCTCATCTAAGTTACCCAAAAGATTCTTTAAAATCCTGTTATCTTCAAACCTTATATACTTCTCTATTATAAAACAAATCACCTCTTGTGGTGTGCCTGGGGAGATTCGAACTCCCCACCAGCGGATCCGGAGTCCACCGTTCTATCCAAATGAACTACAGGCACAACTCTGGCGGAGAGGGTGGGATTCGAACCCACGGGATATGTTTTATAGACACATCCAATCGCTTAGCAGGCGACCGCCTTAGACCGCTCGGCCACCTCTCCTATTATGTTAAGTATTTTATCATAAAAATAGAGCTTTAGCAAGTACAATGGGGTCTATAAACTTTTGCGTGGAAGTTAAAATAAAGGGAAAAAGTCATTGCGAGCGATAGCGAAGCAATCTCGTCTTTTCTGTCACTACGAATAGAGATTGCTTCGGGGCTAAAGCCCCTCGCAATGACAAAGGAAAAGGGTAGGATAGGCATCCTTGCCTGTCCTATTATTTGTTAATCAAGGCAGTTTCCTTACCACGCAAAAAGTTGAAGAGTCGTACAATGTGTGGTGTCATTGCAAAGTGATATATTCATCACCTCCTGGATAAGCATTAAATAGACCTTCAGCAAAGTCTACTACTAGTAAAGACCTCTCCTCAATCTTTACTCCCCCATGACAGCCAAGCTTCTCAAGACAGATTGAAAAGAACTCCCTAGTAGCATAAAGCCCATCTCCAAGTAAGAAGTCTATAAAACCCTCTTTGAGTAGGAAATCGAGTTGAAGGAGACTTTTGATTCCTAAAGAAGCCATGTAGAAGAGATTAAAGAAGATAGAGGCAGAAGTAATCCTGGGTCTACTCCGACTATCCTTTACTCACTGCAATTGGACCCCTAAGAGGAAGTTATTCTTACAAAATTGTATAAAATGAGTTATACTAATTTTAGTGTGTTTTCATAACTTAATTATATACTCTCCTGTGGGAATATAGAAGTCCTAAATAATCAGAGCCCACAGGAGAGTATATCTTACTAAAGTAAAAATTTTTGAGTAATTTCTGGCTCTAACAGGGTAAAATTGACAAGATAGCGAAAAGGTATTATAATTTTCTCTGGACGATGGAGCTCGCCCAAGGTAAATGCTTTAAATAAGGCTGATAGCTCCTACAGAATGTTTCTGTAGGAGCTTTTGATTTTTGAGGAGGGATTATAAGTGGAGGAGAAGGATGTAATATATTCAAGGTTATGCGATGCTCTAGAGGGGGAGGGATGTCCTATATGTACCCTTACAAAAGAGGTTGTGAATAATTATGTAAAGTCTCTTCTTTATGAGTATGTAAATGATTCTCATACTGCAGAAAGAATTATAAAAGGTGGAGGTTTCTGTAATTTGCACTCGTGGCTCTTATATTCTTATCAGGAAGTTTTAGGGACAGCTATTATATATAAGCGCTTGGTAGGCCATTATATCAAGCATATGAATAGTCCTTTAAATTCTGAAGTTTCTTGCCTAGTGTGTAATGTAGAAACTGATGCTATTAAAAGATACATACAAGCTTTCTTAAAATACCTTCAAAATGATGCATTTTATCAAAAATATATGGTTTCTGATGGCTTATGTTATCCTCATCTAAAGATGTGTATTAATCTTGCTAATAACGACCAGACTAAAAAGGCTTTAATAGAATTAGAACGACAGAGACTAGAGGAGTTATCATTTCAACTTTCAGAGATTATCCGTAAGAGTGATTATAGATTTCAGAATGAACTTAAAGGGGAAGAATATAGGGCCCGCTATAAAGCGATAGAGAAATTAGTAGGTAAAAAGAGGGGTGTAAGTTCACTATGAGCGAATTACACTATTTTTGTCCAGATTGTTGGGAAGAAATTCCTAAAGACACAAAAATATGCCCTTTTTGTGGAGCCAATCTGGAAGAAAAGAACACGTATCTAGAGAAGCTTATTCTTGCTTTGAAGTCAAAGGATGGTCTCACTGCTAGAAGAGCTGCATATATTCTTGGAGAAATAGGCGACCCTCAGGCAATAGATGTATTAGCTACCATAATAGATGAGGAAGACCCCTATGTAGCAGCTGAGGCAGTGATGGCACTAGCAAAGATTGGAGGGATGAGAGCTTTGGATACAGTGAAAAGGGCTAAATTTCATCCATATATCACGGTAAGGAAAGCAGCTTTTGTGGCGGAAAAGCTCTTGAAGTAGTATAATAGTATATATTCTACTTAACTAGGAGGGAAAGATGTTTAACGTCATCATTTTAGGCATTGTAAGTTTTCTTACTGACATAAGTACTGAAATGGTCTATCCCCTCGTCCCTCTATATCTTGTAACCAAGCTAGGGGTTAGCCCAGCAATAGTGGGAATAATAGAAGGGGTAGCAGAAAGTACAGCCAGCCTTTTGAGAGTCTTTTCTGGATATATATCCGACTTAACAGGAAGAAGAAAACCCTTAGCCATATTAGGATATGGGTCTTCTACTATAGGAAAGATATTTCTCTACCTATCTCATTCATCATGGGGGATGGTATTTGCTGGAAGATGGATTGATAGATTTGGCAAAGGAATAAGGACCGCTCCTAGAGATGCATTGATAGCGGACTCAACTGAGTCAACAAAAAGGGGTAGAGCTTTTGGCTTACATAGGACTATGGATACACTTGGTGCAGCCGTTGGTGTAATTTTAGCGTATTATTTCTTTACAAGATTCTCTGGAGATTACTCTAGAGTGTTTCTATACTCTCTTATCCCTGCATTTTTTGGAGTTGGGGTTCTCTTCTTTGCAAAAGAGAGTAAAAAGGCTAAAATTTCAAATAGTTCAAAGCCTGTATTAAAATGGTCCCTCCTTGATAGAAGACTCAAAGGTTTTCTTATAGTTATCCTTATATTTACATTAGGAAACTCTTCAAACCAGTTCTTGCTCCTTAGGGCAAAGAATCTAGGATTTAATGATGCAACGGTTCTTTTACTCTATCTTGCCTATAATCTTGTATATATGGTATTTGCATATCCAGCTGGAAGACTTTCCGATAGAATTGGTAGGAAGAGGCTTATTGTTATAGGATATATCTTCTATGGTCTTGTATACCTTGGATTTGCAATTGTGAGTAAATCCTCTTATTTATGGCTTCTCTTCGGTCTTTATGGGATCTATATAGGTCTTACAGAAGGAATACAGAAGGCATTAATATCAGATATAGCACCAGTAGAAACAAGGGCTACTCTAATAGGGCTCCATGCAACTCTAGAAGGGATAGGGTTATTACCAGCATCTTCTATCGCAGGTTTACTTTGGAATACAATGGGGGCTAGTGCTCCATTCTACTTTGGCGGATTTATGGGAATTATAGCAGCTTTAGGGATGATGATAGTACTGTAAAGGAGTAAGAAGAAAATGAGATAGAGGTAAAGGTATAGGAGAAACAGAAAATTTCTTTGCCTCTGCCTATACCTTTACCTATTATTCTGCTATCTTATTCTTATCGTCTTTATCTCGTATGGCTTTAGATGGAATACTATAGTATTATCTTTACACTGAACATCATCCCCTATAGGCTGTTCTAATAGGTCTGTCTCCACGTATGATTTAACAGGTAAACCAAGAGTTACTTTTGTCTCTAATTCATACCCATTGGTCTCATAAACTCTTAGTATCATATCATTATTGTCTTCAGCTTTCTTGAGGATAGATACTAATACGTTCTCTGGTTCAACTCTAATTGTTTCAAAAGATTTACCCAGCTTTCCTGGGTGCATATCTGTAACATACGGGATTAGAAGATAATTGACTTCATTCCCAAACCTTATAAGACTTGAAGGAGACAATCTGCCAATATGTGGTAATAGAGAGAATGTAAATTCATACCTACCTCTTTCTGGTACTGGATCTGGCTCATAAGAACTTCTCAAGATAGTCATTCTAATAGTATTGTCTCTTACATCATATCCATATTTGGTTGTACTTGATAATGCTATCCCAAGTTCTTTTCCTTCTTCATCTATACCAGTCAGGTCTACCCACTTTTGACTAGGAACCTCTTCTTCATTAGTTGGTCTTTCTATACTACCAAACGGAATTTCAAATCTTGCATTCCCATTAGCTATATCAACTGGGAATGCAATCTTTAGCATAGGTACCCCTAACTCTTTACTTCCCGTCTCAAGCCATAATAACTCAAGTCTAAAGTCTATCCTAGGAACATTATTATTTAGTATTATATCGAGGACAAATTCGGAATCTCTGTATTTCCTCCTACTCCTTACTATAGCTCTAGCAGGACCTTTTTCTACTATTTCTAGAGTAGCTCCAGTATCTAGAGCTATAGTCTCTACTATCTGCCCAATCTCCCAGGCACTCATTGGGTGAGGGGCTTCATAGAGCATTTGCAAAAGACCTGCATTAGCTCCTTTAGGGAGGAATTCTTTCCCAGTAGATTTATCTACAATATTTGTAATTGTACCAAGTCCAGCCTCAAGTGTTATCTTTAGATAGTCGTTCTCTAGTATGTATTTATTACTTGCCCTTACCCCACTCTCTGTTACCTGCCCAGTAAAGATATCTGTAACCTTTACCTCAGAGGTTGTTGACCTCTCTTCTTCTGCATATTTCAGATAGTAAGTTTCATATCCATATCCAGGGACATCTTTAGCTGTAAAAGTTACTCTTAGGCAGGTCTGGAAGAAGGAATACTTCTTATATTGAACAGGGTAAGTTTCACCACTTTCATCTACAATGATGAGCTTATCCTTTTCGTTGAAAGTATCATATATATCTGCTGTTACAGTATCTGTCCTTGCCCAGGGTGATGGATTAAATACAACTATAGGAACAGTATTTACAGAGATATCATTCTTTGTGTCTATATCTTTTACTATAGCTTTAAGAGAAAACTCCTTTATCATATTCCCAGCTGCCTTTGCATTTTGGAATAACCCTTGTGCATATCTGTATGTCTCAGGTATTCCAGATCCAGGAAGAATATCATGGAATTGATTGAATAGAGTATTTATCCAGCCTTCTCTTAACAGCTCTTCAGAGTACATCTTGCCAGTGAGTTTATTGGCTAGTAGTCCTAACACCTCTACAGAGGTTAATAGATTTTCTGCCTTTCTATTTGCCTCTTTTATATTGCTCTGCGAAGTATAGCACCCCCTAAAGACAAAATTCAATTCATCCTTTACTACAGGGAACTTATCTCCATATTTTTCCGCTATAGAGAAGAATTCATCTGTAGTACTGCACTTAATCTTTGGAAAGATAGGCCAAGATTTCATCTCCTCTATTAGTTGTAAATCTTTTCTCGTAGGTCCACCTCCATGGTCACCTACCCCATAAACAACCATATAATCTTTCATCCCTGTATGCTCAAATAATTCTACTGTTTCAACTACATCTTCAGGCTTTACAGGACCTCCATACCCCAGTTTACCATCATCCCAAGCAAGCACTCTTGAGCCATCAGGGGCTTCCCACCAGAAGATGCGATGCCCTTTTCCTGCCCTACAGAAATAGTATCTTGTTATACCTGATTTTTTCAAGATCTGAGGATGCATCCAGTGATGACCAAATGTATCAGGTTCCCAGTCAATCTTTATGGCATCATAAGGGAATCCAAATTTTTCTTTGAAATAACGTTTTGTATAGAGGATATGTCTGACTAGTGCTTCTCCAGATGCAAGATTCTTATCTCCTTCTACCCAAAAGTTAGAAGTAACCTCCCACTGTCCCTTTTTAACTTTTTCTCTGATCATTTCAAATGTCTCAGGGCTGTACTTTTCCATAGCAGAATACACAGACGTCTGACTCTGAGAGAATTTAAAGTCTGGAAACTCATCCATCAATTTATTAGCAGTAGTAAATGTTTTATATGCTGTATCTACAGTTTCTGCCCAATCCCATAGCCAGTTCATATCTATATGAGCATGACCAACATAGTGGATGGTAAATGTCTTAGCCACCTCACCTATGGGAGAAAGAATCTTTTCCGCCTCATCAATCAAAGATTTTGTGTCTTTCTTCCCTAAGTTTTCCTTGACAAGTTTTAATACCTCTTTAATAAGGTTCTCCCACTCATTCTTCTTCTCTGGAAATGCTTTTGCAAGTCTTAGGGCAAAATTTACTTCATATTTGAACCTCTTTATATCCAAGCTGATAGACTCAAGACCTTCGTCTAAGACCTTTAAGATATTATCCATTCCTTTCGCTCCTTTCAAAAAATTAATTGATGGTTTTATCCATCTCTTTTTAATATACCATATTTCAAGATAAGATATGATAGAATGAAACAAGAGTAGGAGGTGATAATGTGGAAGTTATAGAGACTATAAAATCTAGAGTAAGTGTGAGAAAGTATACTGAAAAAATGATTCCAAAAGAAATATTAGAAGATATAGTAGACTGTGGCAGGTTAGCTCCAACAGGATATAACAGACAACCTTGGGCATTTGTTGTAGTCGTAGATAAAGATATTAAAGATAAGATAGCAGAGGTAGCAACTTTTGGAAGATTTATAAGAGAAGCGGGTGCCTGCATAGCAGTATTCTGTGAAAAAGATGCTGAAACCGCTCTTGAAGACGCCTCTGCTGCAACAGAAAATATGATTATAGCTGCTCAAAGTTATGGTCTTGGAACATGTTGGGTAAATTCTTATAAAAAGGCACATTCAGAGGCAGTAAAGAAAATGCTGAACTGCCCTGACACTATGGAACTTATGACATTAATAGCAGTCGGATATCCTGCAGAAAGGACAACAAGACCTAAGAAGAGTCTAAATGAGGTTTTAAAATGGAATAGCTTTTAATGTTTGCCTCATTAACGAAGGGTTGCATAGATAAAAATCTAATCCTCCAATGTTATAAGAGAGCTCTCCAAATAGTGCAATACTCTCGTCTTTAGGTTTATCTATTTTCATCATATATCCAGTCGGAGAACTTTCTACCTCTATGTATTTCCATATAGAAGAAGAGAAATTTTTATCTGAAGATGTAGCATACCAAGCACCCGCTTTTTCAGGCTGTATATCTGAGGATAGAGTTAACACTAAAGATGTTTCATCCTCTTTAAAACTCCAATTTATTTTAGGAAAGTTTATCTTGCCTCCAACATATAAGCAGAACGCTAGTATATTATTGACAACCCTTTCTCTATCTTGAAGCTCATGTCCAGAATTAGGCACATAAAGGATATACTTCTCACCTAAAAGTTCATTAAAATAAATATTGACAGCATCTATAGCCCAGTATGGGTCATTCGAACCATTAATTATAAGTTTAGGCATTGTTATATCTTCTCTATAAGAATATGGGTCTAATATAGAGACAAGCCTTTCCCCAGCAGGAGAATCTGCTAGCTCCATTAGACCTTTAGATGTGTAATCGCCTATTTCAATACTATAATCCCCAAAAGTTCTCTCTGATGCTTAAGCTGGGCACTAATATTCAAATTATCATAGACCATTGGGGCTATTCCTTTTACTCTTTTATCACACGCCCCAGTTAACCAAGTAGTCCAACCCCTCTTAGATGCACCAGTGATGACAAAGCCATCTAGATTTATATCCAATTCTTTTTTAGAAAATTCTTGAACTGTATCCATCGCTTTTATAGCACTTTTTGTCATAGGTAAAAGGAGAGGTAATTCGTCATCTTGAGTTTTGACAAATTCTGAAAAAGTATAAGCTATCAAGGCGTCTTCTGAGAGTCCACCAAAAAGTGGCTGATTAGGGACATCAAAGAGGACCGCTGAGATAGTTCCAAGTCTCTCAGATATTTCTTTTACATATTCTACCTCTTCACTGTATGTTCCTCTCCAACTTCCTGTTATAAAGAGTAAAGCCATATTGGGAACCGTAAGATTTCTAGGAACTCCAACAATAAGTTTATGGTTCCATACTATACCTTTCCAGATCTGAGAAGTAAGATTTATCTCATAAATAGATAAATCCTCAATCTCTTCTCTAGAGACTACCTCCCATTTAAATGTCTCATCAGGCTTATTTACATAATAGCTATAGATAGAATCTTAAATATCTTTTGTCGAGTAGACATTTTTTAACCTCCTTTTCGGTTATTTTAATGCCCTTCACAGAACCGTACGTGCAGTTTTCCCGCATACGGCTCTTCAGTAGTGTACAAAACATCGGCTTCTTTATCGTAGGATGTCCAAATCTTTGAATATGGGATTTCCAATAACTCTGGCACAAGAGTTAATATCTTTTTTACCTCTACTGTTGCCATATCTTTCGCCTCCTTTCAAATTGCTTTGCCCGCCTCATTAAGAAGGCGGTTATCACAAATCCATCTTCTTTGCTTAATTCTCTATATACTACCACAATATATTTACCCTTTTCTATTTCTCTCACTGCTATAACTGTCGCAATTTTGGTTGATAAACTAGTATGAATACTGATAGCTACTGGAGTAGAATAGATTAAAGCTCAAAGTGTCTAAAAAGCAAGCACTCAACTATAAAATTGGAATTTTATCCACCATTTTTGTAAGAATTACTTCATACCTACTTATTGCTTGAGACTAGAATTAATAGTATAATTCAATAAAGTTCATTGAAAAGAAGGTGAGTAAGGTGGGAGATATAAAAGTAACTGTGTGGAATGAATTTCGGCATGAAAAAATACATGAAGAAGTAAGGAAAGTTTATCCAGATGGGATTCATACTGTTATAGCTGACTATTTAAAGAAACAGCCAGGATTGGAAGTACGCACTGCCACTCTCGATGAACCAGAGCATGGGTTAACAGACGAGGTATTAAATAATACAGATGTCCTTATATGGTGGGGGCATATGGCACACCAAGAGGTAAAAGATGAAATCGTAGATAAAGTCTATGGGAAAATATTAAATGGTACGGGACTTATAGTACTACACTCTGGACATCTATCAAAGATATTTAGAAAGTTGATGGGAACTAGTTGTCAGCTAAAGTGGAGAGAAGAAGGGGAGAAAGAGAGGATATGGGCTGTAGAGCCAGGACATCCTATAGCAGATGGATTGGAAGAGTACTTTGAGATACCACATACAGAGATGTATGGAGAGAGGTTTGACATCCCAAAGCCAGATGAATTGATATTTATAAGCTGGTTTAAGGGAGGAGAAGTATTTAGAAGTGGATGTTGTTTCTATAGAGGTAAAGGCAAGATATTCTATTTCCGTCCAGGGCATGAGACTTTTCCTATCTATTATCAGCCAGAGGTTCAGAAGGTTATATATAATGCGGTAAAATGGTCTAGTCCAGTAAATGGACCAAAGATAACTATTGGTAATGTAAAACCTTTAGAAGAGATATAATGGAGGTGAAATATGAAAGGAACTATAGGATTAATAGTAGGTAGTAGAGGGTTTTTCCCAGCAGAACTTATAAAAGAAGGAAGAGAAAGGATATTAAAGGCGCTTGAGGAGGAGGGTTTTGATGTTATTACATTTAGCCCAAATGATGGTAAATTTGGTGCTGTTGAAAGCTTAGATGATTCTATTAAGTGTGCAGAACTCTTCAAGGCGAATAGGGATAAGATAGAGGGAATAGTAGTTACTCTACCTAACTTCGGAGATGAAAAGGCAGTAGCTAATGCATTAAGGTTTTCTGGGCTTGACGTCCCTATACTAATACATGCCTTTCCAGATGACCTAAATAAAATGGATATATCGCATAGAAGAGACAGTTTTTGTGGCAAGATGTCCCTATGCAATAATCTAGTTCAGTATGGTGTCCCATTCTCTTTAACAAGACTCCATACAGTAGCTCCTGAATCTAATAGCTTTAGAGAAGACCTGAAGTGGTTTATGGGGATATGCAAGGTAGTAAATGGGTTAAGAAATGCTCGTATTGGTCTTATAGGGGCAAGGCCAGCTGCATTTAATACGGTTAGATTTAGCGAAAAATTATTAGAGAATAACAGAATTTCTGTAGAAACAATAGACCTCTCTGAAGTCTTCGCAAAGACGGCTAAACTTTCAGATACAGACCAGGTTGTTATTCAAAAAGTGGATGCTATTAAAAGTTATGTAGATACTAAGGGCATTCCAGAAAGTGCCTTAGTAAAGATGGCTAAATTTGCAGTAATAATAGATAGATGGATGAAAGAAAATAGACTTGTAGCAAGTGCTGTGCAGTGCTGGAGTGCTATAGAAGAAATATATGGAATCATCCCCTGTACAATAATGAGTATGATGAGTGAAGGACTTCTACCAAGTGCCTGTGAGACTGATGTGCCTGGAGTAATAGCTATGTATGCTTTACAGTTAGCCTCTGGGACTCCAAGCGCCATATTAGATTGGAACAATAGCTATGCTGATGACCCTAATAAAGCAGTAGTATTTCACTGTAGCAATTTACCTAAATCTTTCCTTGAAAGCCCTAAGATGTGGTATGGTGATATAATTTCAGGTACAGTTGGTAAGGAAAATGCCTATGGTACCTGTGTCGGAAGAATATCTAGTGGTCCTATGACATTTGCAAGAGTGTCAACTAATGATAGCCTAGGAATAATTCAGGCTTATGTAGGTGAAGGAGAGTTTACTGATGACCCTCTCAATACGTTTGGAGGATACGGAGTAGCTTATGTAGAAAATATGCAACAGTTGCTCCATATAATCTGCGAAAGAGGGTTTGAACACCACGTAGCAATGAGCCACTCTAAAGTTGCAAGGATAGTTTACGAGGCATCTTCTAATTACTTAGGATGGGACATATACTGGCATAACGGAGAAGAATAGAGTAGCGAGTAATTAGGTGAGTTACGAGTCTATAAACTTCTGTGTAAAGTCTTGAAAAGGAGGTATTCCCCCTCATTAAAGAGATAACTTGTATTTGACTATACAATATCTATTGAAATATCAAGTAGATAAATATCTTTTTCTTTTTAAGGGAGGGAGCTTGTAGATGTCATTCAATTTATCCTAACTACTAATTATCAATTTATTATTGAAAGGTCTATCGGGCAAGTTAAAAGGAGAGATTTTAAATATTTACCTTACATAGAAAGTCGAAGAGGCGCATAAGTATTGACTTTTTTTTGTATTCATTTTATAATAGTTATCGTTAACTTAATAGAAAGAGGGTGAGAAGATAGAGGTTAAATAAAGTTTTAGTATAGGTTTAATCTTAAGGGGAAGGAAGAGGTATTGTAAGGTTATAAGGCTTAAAAAATCTAAAACAAGTTAGGAGGTTTCAATATGAGTAAAAAGAAGTTGACGGTGCTTTTAAGTGTTTTCTTGTTACTAGTTTTTAGCTCTACGGCTTTTGCTGAAGTAGTTACAATTACTTTCTGGGGGTGGATAAGCCCAGAATGGGTAGCTACTTATAGGGATTTTGAAAAACAACACCCCAATACCAAAATTAAGGAATCCTTAGTATCTCAAGAATGGGCTTCTACAAGCGAGAAGTTTTTAGCTGCTATGGCAGCAGGAAACGCTCCTGACGCTTCTATCCAGAATTCTCACCAATTCTCTCAGTGGGCGTCACAAGGTGTATTTTATGATATTACTCCGCTTACAAAAAAGGACAAGGTTATAGCAAAGGATTGGTTTACCCCTCAATGGAAAGGGACATTCTTTACTGGAAAACAATTTGCATTACCAGGAATAACAGATACTAGGGTCCTGTATTGGAACAAGAATATGTTCAAACAGGCGGGGTTAAATCCTGAAATTCCTCCAAAGACATGGAAAGATTTAGAAGATTTCTCAGAAAAACTTACTAAGAAAGATTCCTCTGGCAATATTATTCAATTTGGGTTTATTCCATACTGGGGTAATTCATGGACCTGGATATATGGATGGTTAAATGGAGGGAGATTCTTAGACTCTACAGGAAAGAAAGTTACTTGTGATGATCCTAGAATTGTTTATGCATTAGATTGGATGGTAAAATTCTATGATAAATATTGTGGTGGAGCACAAGTAGCGGCGGGTTTCCTCCAGGGCTTCCAGGGGCAGGCTAATGATCCATTTGTTGCAAATAAAGTGGCGATGCAGATAAATGGAAACTGGCAATTATGGTTCTTTGCAACTTTTCCACAACTTGAATATGGAGCAGCGCCTTCTCCTATTCCTAATACTAAGACTGGGGTAAAGACTACATGGTCCTGTGGAAGTTATTATGCTGTTTCTGCTAACACAAAACATCCAGAAGAGGCTTGGACATTTATAAATTGGCTTGCTGGTCCTGAAGGAGCAAAGGCTTATGCTAAGAATGTATTGGAGCAGAGGAAGAAAGACTGGGTAAGACAGCAATTACCAGGAGAGCCTGTATATGTCCCTGACTTATTCAATAATCGACAAGCTATGAAGGTTCTACAGGATGAATATTTACCAAAGCTCCCCTCAAAAGTTCAAGAAGAATTTAAGCTAGTTACAGACGCTCTAAACTGGACCCATAGTTGTACCGAAATGGGTTTAGTAGGTTTAACTTACTGGAACGAAATGGATGCTGCTACACAAGCTGCACTTTATCATAAAATGACTCCTAAAGAAGCTTTATTACAGTGCAAACAGAGAGTTCAGAAAGCACTTGATGAAACTTGGACTCAAGTAAAAGTAAAATAAGCTTATGTAGTATAAGGAGACCCTTATTAGAGGGGTCTCCTTATTAAAATAGGAGGATTCGAGATGAAATACTCAAACTTGAAAAAACAGGAGATTTTTGCCTTTTATACTTTTATCAGCCCATGGTTAATAGGATTTATACTTTTTACTGGTGGTCCCATAATTGCATCTTTATACTTCAGTCTCACTAATTATACGGTACTTTCAGCCCCAGAATTTATCGGATTTGGAAATTATTCTTCTTTACTTAAAGATCCCTTATTCTGGACGTCTCTGTATAATACTATGTATTATGCTATATTCTTTATACCATTTGGAATCTTAATGGCATTTGGCTTAAGTATCTTGCTGAATCAAAGTGTAAAAGGACTAG
>Ga0315282_10007901_pt1 | contig 17353 bp, 19 predicted proteins | sample YL17G07_20_MG_FD_203693 | JGI IMG/M metagenome (GOLD analysis project Ga0315282, IMG submission 203693) | Sediment microbial communities from Yellowstone Lake, YNP, Wyoming, USA - YL17G07_20 | ecosystem: Environmental > Aquatic > Freshwater > Lake > Sediment | place: USA: Wyoming | collected... | reverse complement strand
GTGTGAAGTAGATGAAGAAGTCCTCACTATAGATTTAATCCTGGAATAAAATCTTCGATCCATTTAGATCGTGCCGGTAATAATAGAAATGTGTGCTACAATGAGCTGGAATTGCTAACTGCGAGGAAAGGCATGACGCAGGCTAACAACCGAATTTTATCAGGGAGGTAACTTTGGAACGGTTACTTGTAAAAGACGTTCTTTCCGAAGAAAATATTGGGAAACCCTTTACGGTGTGCGGCTGGGTGAGGACAAAGCGTGAATCGAAGGGCTTTGCCTTCCTTGTTTTGAGCGACGGCTCCACACAGGAAACACTCCAGCTCGTCATAAATAGTGAAACACCTGCGTTTCAACAGCTCCACCGTTGCAATACCGGTGCAGCCATCAAAGCAAAAGGCATTCTGAAAGAATCTCCTGGGAAGGGACAGAAATTCGAAATGGATGTTTCCGAGATCGAGGTCTTCGGCGAGGCAGATCCTGAAGAATATCCCCTGCAGAAAAAGGGGCACACCCTTGAATTTTTAAGGGAAATCGCTCATCTCAGGCCGAGGACAAATACCTATGGAGCGGTATTCAGGCTGCGCAACATACTTGCCGCTTCAGTTCATGAGTTTTTCCAGGACGGGGGATTTGTCTGGGTCCATACCCCTGTTATCACCTCAAGTGATTGTGAAGGCGCAGGCGAGTTGTTTACAGTGACCTCTCTTGATCTTGAAAACCTCCCGAAAAGAGATGACGGAGGAATAGATTTCTCTCAGGATCTCTTCGGCAGGCGTGCCTTTTTGACTGTGAGCGGACAGCTTGAGGCAGAGTTTCTGGCGATGTCTCTCGGCAAAGTATATACCTTCGGCCCTACGTTCAGGGCTGAAAATTCGAATACAACACGCCACCTTTCAGAGTTCTGGATGATCGAGCCGGAGATGGCCTTTGCCGATCTCAAGGATGATATGAGGCTGGCAGAGGATTTTTTCCGCTTCCTCTGCAGGAAGATACTTGAAAGAGGTGAAAAGGAACTCGCTTTCCTGGAGAGCCAGTACAAAAGTATTTCCTTTGAAGACATCAACAAACTGGCTGAAACACCTTTTGCTCATATGTCATACACTGATGCGATAAAGGAATTGAAAAATGCAAAGGATAGCTTTGAGTTCCCTGTAGACTGGGGCTCCGATCTACAGTCCGAGCATGAACGGTATCTAACAGACAAGGTTATCAAAAGGCCGGTCATCGTGACAGATTATCCAAAAGAGATAAAGGCCTTTTACATGAGGGTGAACCCTGACGGGAAGACAGTTGCAGCCATGGATGTTCTTGTTCCTAAGGTAGGAGAAATTATCGGCGGAAGCCAGCGTGAAGAAAGGCTGGAGATACTAAAAGAGAGGATGAAGCAGATGGGGATACCTCTGGAAAACCTTCAGTGGTATCTTGATCTCCGCAGGTTCGGATCTGCGCCTCATGCAGGGTTCGGACTTGGGTTAGAAAGGCTTGTGCAATACATTACCGGGATGGTAAATATCCGTGACGTAATTCCATGTCCGAGGGCGCCTCAAACCATCGGATTTTAACCTATTTTATTAATAAACCAAAAAAGAATCTGAGAAGACGGAGGATGTAATATTTTCACTCATTCTCGGGCTATCGCCCTCCGAGGTAAATTCTTTCAAAGAAAGAATTTAAATCCGCTCAAATACTATATCCTCCGTCTATGCAAAAAAATGTTAATAAAGTGGAGGAAACATATGGCAGTAATTATGGATTTATTTTCCCAGTAGGATAGACCCTTCTGTAAAGAATGTCCCTGCCACTGCAGCGGTCATAAGGCAGGCCAATGTTGCTGCTACGAGGGCTCTGAAGCCGATTTGAGAAATGTCTTTTGTTCTTTTAGGAACGAACAAGGGCTGCTGTGCCACCTACAAATATGGCGAGTGAGGCGATATGGGCAAACCCACAGAGAGCATATGTAGCAAGGACTGCTGAGCGCGGATTCTTGAGAGCATCTGTAGAAAGAAGCAAAGCAAGGTCCTGATATGACTTAATTTCAGTAAGTACCGCTCTTTCTCCTATGAGTTTTGCTATCTCAAAAGCATCGGAAGGTGGAACACCTATTATAAGTGTAAAAGGATAAAACAAATAACCTAAAATGCCTTTTAATGACCAATCTATCTGGATACCGATAAGGTTATTCAGTCTCAATCCTATACCAGATAGAAGAAAATCTATCAGTGCTACGATACCCAGGAATGCGAGAAGAAGTGCCATTATTCCGATAACCATCTTAACACCTTCATTTGCCCCGTTTATGATTGCTTCCATAAAAGTAGACTCTTTTTCATAGTGTGGTTCTATATCCATACCCTATTCCTCTAATTTTTAACTGCTAAATGTTAGATTCACTAAGAGGTTATATATCACGGATTGTTAACACATACACTAATTATTTGCGGATTGTTGTTAGCTATTGAGTGTCAGGAATAGAGGGGTGAAAGACGTTCTTAAGGCAAAGAGAGTTCGAGATCATATTATTTCAGCCAATTTCCTCGATGACCGCTGCTGCTAACAAGGGAAACATTATCTCATGATGACCTGTAAGGGCATAAGCAGAGCCGTTTTCTATTGTCGGCCTCCTAAGGACATTTTCTATCGGCCTATAATGCTGAATAAAGTCCATATTTACGGTTGTAATATTTTCGACTTTATTACCGAGATTCCTCGCTATTGTTAATGCCTTTAAAAATACCTCTGGCATGATAACTGCTGAGCCGAGATTGATATATACACCACCCTCAAGATCAGAGACAACCGAGGTAAAAAGTTTAAAGTCCTTGAAGCTACCTTCACCAATAGCTGAGCCATTAGCCTCTGGATGCATATGAATAATATCTGTACCTATTGCGACATGGACAGTTGAAGGAATATCAAGCTTATAGGCAGAGGCAAATATGCTCTTCCCTTTAAACCTGAATTTACTCCCATGTATCATTTTTCCAACAGACCTTCCTATTCCATATCCCTTCTTTACGCCCTCTTTTATAGACTTATTAAGATATCTTCCTGTCTCCTTTGCCATCCCGAAAGTTCCTCTGCATAATTCCTTTTCAACATCTTCAGAAGTATGGCCTATAAAAGAAATCTCGAAATCATGGATAATACATGCCCCATTTGTTGCAACAGCAGTTATAACACCTTTTTGCATGAGGTCGATAATAATAGGAGAAAGACCAACTTTTATCGGGTGTGCACCCAAACCGAGGATCACAGGCCTGTTATTCTTCCGTGACCTCACAATAGCCTTCACAACAGCCTTTAGATCATTTACTGCAAGGATATCAGGCAGTTTATCTATAAAGGTTTTAAACATATCTGCCTTTGCAGGAGGGACAGCAAAAGCAGATAGAGAAACTTTGCTCTTTCTTTCTTTTATGGAATAGGTTTTAACTGATTTCAGTGATATTGGTTTAATTTTTTTCATGTGGTAAATCTTAACACAATTCTTATATCTAACTTTTCAAAATCATCATAGGTAATCATTTTTCACCTACCGGAATTTTGAGAGAATTACTTTTTGACAGCCACAGGCTTTACAACTTGTTCGACGATTCATTGTAGTCATGACAATCCCTTTATTTTTCAGAGAGTTACAAGATTGAGTCGTTACCACTCTTCTCAATGACATTAACTAATAGCATAATGGTTACAGCTACAGCAAAAAATGAGAATTGCTCAAATTTTAGAATATAAAATTTTAGAAAGAATTTTGCAATAAAATCTTTTCTCACGCTTGTTGTAACAGGGTTTACATAGTTCTTGCTGTATGATAGAATTTTCAATGAAGAAGATTTTAATGATCGGGCTTTTCATAGTACTTTTTAGCCTGCTTTTTGTGATGTTGAGAACCAGCAGGAAAATGAATGGTAATCCGCAGATAAAAGGGGATTCTTTTATTGAAGGACTCAGGATCTTACAGAAGAAGGATGGCATAGCCGTATGGACGCTAACTGCAAGGAAGGCAGATTTAATAGAAGGTGTAGATAAGGCTGAACTCAGTGATATTAACATGTTGATACAGAAAAACGGCCTTTTACTCCATGCCGACAAAGGCGTATATAATTTTTCAGAACAGGGCTTCACGACAGAGTCTGTTGTTAAGGCTGAGGCAAAGGATTACACAATAACAGCAGATTCGATTGATTACGAGGCTTCTTCTGGAAATATTAAGACAGGTGGGTGGATTAAGATTGAAGGCAAAAGATTTACAGTCGAAGGCAAAGGTATGAAAGCAGATGCAGGACAAAAGGTAAGTATATTAAACAATGTCAAAGCAACTTTTTATAAGTAATCTTTTCCACTGCATTGGGTCTCTGATTATCATCTTCTTGCTATCAACCAATGTTTTTTCTGCTGAAGAAGCCCAGAAGATAAAAGGCCCAATAATAATAACTTCTGAAATGCTGACAGCGGATAATCAGACCCATACAGCCCTTTTTGAGCATACTGTTGTAGCAAGGACAACGGATATGACTATTTATGCTAACAAAATGCTTGTCCACTATGATAAAGATACTGGAAATGTCACAAGGATTGATGCCGAAGGGGATGTTAAATTAATTAAAGAAAATAGGGTCATTACTTCCAAGGAAGCTACTTATTATGCTGATGGAGAAAAGGTTATCTTTACCGGCGAACCAAAGGCTATAGATGGCGAAAATGTAGTTATGGGTAGAAAGATGACATACCTTCTGAATGAAAATCGTTTCCTCGTTGAAGGCAGCAAGGTTTTCCTGACAAAAAAGAAAGTACAGTAATGGAGTTACCTATGCACCTCCTTGAGGCGAAAGGGCTTTCAAAACATTATGGTAAGAGGCATGTTGTTAAGGAACTTAGCCTTTCTGTTAAGGCTGGTGAGATTGTAGGCCTCCTCGGTCCTAACGGCGCGGGTAAGACAACGACCTTTTATATGATGGTAGGACTCATAAAGCCTGATCAAGGAAAAATCTTTCTCGATAATGAAGACATAACACAGCTTCCGATGTACCGGAGGTCCATGATGGGACTAAGCTACTTACCCCAGGAACCATCCATATTCAGGAAACTCACTGTTGAAGATAATCTCAGGGCAGTACTTGAGATAAAAGGGCTCCCTGAGGATGAGATTAATGTTGAAGTGGGCCGTTTATTAAAAGAGTTTAACCTTACAGAACATACGAAAAAAACTGGTTATAAGCTCTCTGGTGGTGAGAGGAGGAAGACGGAGATAGCAAGAGCTCTTGCTATAAAGCCTATATTTATACTCTTTGACGAACCATTTGCAGGTATAGACCCCATTGCAATAATAGAACTCAAAAAGATGCTCAATTATTTAAAAGGCAGAAACCTTGGTATACTGATAACAGATCATAATGTAAGAGATACTCTTTCCATCACGGATAGGGCGTATATTATTAGCAACGGTGAAATACTTGGAGAAGGTAGACCTGATAAAATTGTAGCTGACCCCAGAGTGAGAGAGGCTTTTCTTGGAGAGGAGTTTATACTTTAATGGCTCTTGAAGGCAGACTCGAACTCAGGATAGCACAGAAGTTAATACTCACACCTCAGCTTCAGCAGGCAATAAAACTGCTACAACTGCCCTATCTTGAACTTTCCCAGTTTCTCAATCAGGAACTTATAGAAAATCCACTTCTCGAAGAATCCGATGAGATACCTATAGAAGAGTCTACATCAGAGGAAAGGGAGTCTTTGGAAATTGAAGAAGCTCATGAAGATACAGAAGCTCCGCTTGAAAAACTTATGAAACTCTCAGTAGATGAATACTTTGAAGAGAGGGGATTCGATGGAAGAGACCTGGGGTATTTCAATCCGGGGACTGAATCACCTCCGTCGTTCGAACAATTTATTACTAAAAAATCAAACCTCTACGACCACCTTTTATGGCAGCTAAGGCTTTCAAATAGTCCTGAAAGCATAAGAAAGATAGGAGAGATTATAATAGGCAATTTGGATGAAAACGGATATTTGAGAGCATCTATTGAGGAAATAGAAGAGGAAATAAAGACCCAGAGGAAAACAGTCGAGGATGCACTGAGTTTGATACAGAGTTTTGATCCCGTAGGGGTAGGTGCAAGAAACATTATAGAATGTCTCCTCTTACAGCTTAATGCATTGAACCTCCAGGGTACTCTCGCTGAAAAGATAATTATGAATAACATGGACGAACTCGGGAAAAAGAAATATGCCCAGATTGCGCAGCGATATAATCTACCAATTAAAGATATTATGACTGCTGTAAAGGTTATCGATGGGCTTGAACCCAAACCGGGCAGAAATTTTTTCAACCCTGAAACAAACTATATTGTCCCGGATGTATATTTGATCAAGACAGCAGATGGATATCAGATCGTCTTAAATGATGAAGGGCTGCCAAGATTAAGGATCAATAGTCTTTACAAAAAACTCATTCACCAGAATAATGCCGTCTCAAAAGAGGATAAACAATTTCTTGTCGAAAAGTTACGGTCTGCAGTTGGACTTATAAAAAGTCTCGAGCAGAGGGACAAAACTATCTATAGAGTAACCGATAGTCTTCTCGATCTTCAAAGGGAGTTTTTTGATAAGGGCGTAGAATACCTCAAACCTTTGACCCTCAGAGAGGTTGCATCAGGACTAAACTTGCATGAAAGTACAATAAGCAGAGTTACATCGAACAAATATCTATCCTGCACACATGGGATTTTCAGCTTCAGGTTTCTCTTTAGCAGTGCACTCCATAGTAGCATGGGTAGTGTTTCATCAAAATCTGTAAAAAATATTTTGAAGAATATTATAGTAGAAGAGGATTCTCGAAAGCCTCTTAGCGACCAGCATTTAGCACAGATTTTAAAGGAAAAAGGCATTATAATTGCCAGGAGGACAGTCGCAAAATACAGGGAAGAACTAGGAATACCTTCACAAACATATCGAAGAAAAATTGACTAATTAATAAGGAGGGCTTATGAATATCGTAGTGACAGGAAGACAACTTGAAATTACACCTGCACTAAAAAACTATGCTGAAAAGAAGATTAAAAGATTTGATCGGTATCTATCAAACATTTCCGAGGCTGTTGTTACTCTCAGTGTGCAAAAGTACAGACATAAAGTAGAAGTTCTGCTCAAAGTCAACGGAGTCCTTATACAGGCAGAAGGGACTACAGGTGAGTTATATTCATCAATTGATGAGGTAGCAGAAAAACTTGAAAGGCAGATAAAGAAATACAAAGAAAAACTTGTTTCACACAGAAAATCTGAGGGGAAAGCAGGAACTATAAGGCCGGAAGAAGTAGCTATTGCAGAGGTAGGCAGGATTATAAAAAATAAACGATTTGAGCTGAAACCGATGAGCCCTGACGAGGCTTCCATGCAGATGGACCTTCTCGACAAGGATTTCTTCGTCTTCACCAACGATAGTACTGGATATATAAATGTTATTTATCGCAGAAAAGATGGCAACTTCGGCCTTATAGAGCCCTTAAGGTAATAAGTGAAAATTATTTCTCATTCCCTGTTGAAATTATGGAAAAACCTATTATAGTCATCATTACGGGCCTTTCTGGCTCCGGTAAGACAGTTGCATTAAGAGCCCTCGAAGATATCGACTTTTTTTGTGTAGATAACCTTCCCATTGCATTTATTGATTCATTTGTTTCAACCATATCTCAAAATAGAGAGACGGAAAAAATAGGGATAGGTATTGATATAAGAGAAAAAGGATTCTTGTCTGAAATTCCTACTGTATTGAAAACCCTCAGAAATAAATATCGGACAGAGATACTTTTTCTTGAGGCAGAAAAAGACGTACTTTTGAGACGGTTTAAAGAGACCCGCAGACCTCATCCACTGGAAGGGAATATCGGGGAAGCGATCCAGATCGAAAAAGAAAGACTTGCTCTGTTGAGGGAGGCTGCTGATAGAATCATCGATACCTCTTCTTTTACGCCTCATCAACTGAGACAGTTTGTGATATCTCTCTACAGAGTACAGAAAGGTAAAAAGGCTATTACAGTTGTCCTTATTTCTTTTGGGTTTAAATTCGGTACACCTCAGAACATTGATCTCCTTTTCGACGTGAGGTTTCTTCCCAATCCAAATTTTGTTCCGGAATTAAAGCCACTAAAAGGGACAGATAAAAGGGTTTCTAACTATGTACTTAAAAAGCAAGAAGCAAAGGTATTTATGAGTAAGATAAAAGAGTTAATAGACTTTCTTATTCCTCTGTATATCAAGGAAGGCAGGTCCTACCTGACAATAGGTATTGGCTGCACAGGTGGGAATCACCGGTCTCCAGCCATCGTAGAAAAATTACAGAGCTATCTCAAAAAACATCCAATAGACCTGAGTATTGTTCATCGGGATATAAGCTGAACCTTTGGAGCAAATTGCAAAAGTTAACCCGAATAATGCAGACATTGTTCAAAAATTACTTTAATCCGCCTTAGGCGGATTAACTCGATGATTTTATTAATAATATTTCTATTCGTTTTAGTCATTAAAATATTCCAAATGTCATCAGTTAAAGGTACACTAAGGTATCGAAAAATAAATTTTTTCACAACATCAGCATTATTTAAATTGCAGTTTTTGGGTTAATTCAGCTGCTATGTTTACAAAGATCATTTTAAGTTGTTACTATACTGGTACTTATGGAGAGGTGGCCGAGCTGGTCGAAGGCAGCCGCCTGCTAAGCGGTTGTGGGGGTAAAACTTCACCCAGGGTTCGAATCCCTGCCTCTCCGCCATGAAACGGTGAAAGTTAAAAATGAAAAGTTTAAAGTTATGAGGAGGAAAACATGAAAAATAAGGTAGTCATATTGGTATCATGTCTTTTATTGGTACTGTCATTCCATGCATGCAAGAAGAAGGAAACTCAACCACCTGTTCCGCAAACGCCTGGACCTATGATGCCAGGACAAATGCCGCCGGCGCAAATACCGCCAGGACAGATGCCATCTGGCCAAATGCCGCCGGGACCTATAACGCAGGTCCCAATATCGCCAGAAGGACAGCAGCAGTTTGCAAGACCAGGTACGATGATGCCAAAGGGTCAGTCAAAGGTCATAGTACCTGAGTCTGTTAAGGGAAAATGGAGTGCAGCAACGATAATTTTTGAAGACAAAGTTTCAAAGACAAAGCAGGAATACACAGTGAAACTAAATAGCGATTTCACGATCCCAAATTCTAATCTTAATATCCGTGTCGGAGACTTTCTGCCTGACTTTAAGATGGATGGTCTTACGCTTACCTCAGGATCAAATGAACCAAGAAATCCGGCTCTTGGCATACGTGTTTTTGAAAACAACAAACAGATATTCCCTGCTCCGGAAAGACAGTGGGGGTGGTTATTTTTAAAAGTTCCTTCAATACACCGCTTTGAGCATCCAAAATATAGCATTATCCTGAAAGAAGGTGTGAAAAAGGGATAAAGTTTTGCCCATAGCTCATCCGGATAGATTGTCGGACTACTTATTGTCTTTATTATTTTCTGGGAAAAAATTTTTCTTTATGTTATATTTTAGAATAAAATAATTTTTGGGAGGTTCTTGATGTTTACACTTACTTGCCCAAGGTGTCGAAAGAATTCATATAGTGCAGATGAACAATCCTTTCACTCTTGTCCTTATTGTGGGTTTAAATTCAGCAGAAGATATGGACCTGATAGGAGGTACGAAGAGCGTATCAAACAAGATATCAATTTTGATTTTTCCTGGCATGAGCAACATTTTGAAGCAAGTACAGTGGACTTCTCTGAAAAAGGTTTGTCCATAAAGATGGACGGTGATACGCCAATTACAGCAGGTGAAATCATGGACCTCTCCATCGGAGATCTCCAAATCAGGGCAAAAGTCGTGTGGGTAGATAGACTGCCTAATAACTCTATGGTGGGCCTACAAAAGTTAAATTAAGGCGCAACTCTACGTCAAAGTGCTTACCCGCTTGATTTTGTATATATTTCCCGCATTTTCTTTTCTGGCCAAGCAGGCCGATATGGGTGCTCGGCTGATAAAGAGACTGGATAGCCAACGGATACCAAGGCAAAATAAAAAAAGGTGTAAAATATATAAGTATTTGATTTTATTAAAGTGCGCCCATAGCTCAGATGGATAGAGCGTCGGACTACGAATCCGTAGGTCGGGGGTTCGAATCCTCCTGGGCGCGCCACTATGAACATGGTTATAAACCTCAACAAACCTAAGAATATATCTTCACAGCAGGCTGTATTAAAGGTAAAACGGCTTTTTGCTGCGCGGAAAGCAGGGCACGCCGGAACACTTGACCCGATGGCAACAGGTGTACTCATTGTCTGCCTGAATGAGGCAACAAAGATAACAAGATTTTTATCAAACCTTGATAAGGAATATATTGTGCGTTTAAAACTCGGTGAAAGGACAGATACATATGATGCAGCTGGCAGGATAATTGAGAAGACAAAGTGCCCTTCATTTACGAAAGCTGATATACAGGGAATCCTGAACAATTTCATAGGACGTATAAAACAGATACCCCCTATGTATTCGGCAATTAAGTTAGGTGGACAACCCCTGTATAAACTTGCAAGGAAGGGTATGAATGTAACAAGACCTGAGAGGACAATAAACATATATGCAATAGAGCTTGTACGCCTTGACCTGCCTTATATTGATCTGAAGGTATTGTGTTCAAAGGGAACGTATATTCGAACCCTTTGCGATGATATTGGCAAGGCTCTCTGCATAGGTGCTCATATGGTTTCATTAGAGCGTTTAAGAATAGGTACCTTCAGGATTGAAGATTCAGCTTCAATAGAAGATCTATGTAGCAAGAAAGATGCCCACCATTCCATAGACGCGGCAATCTCACACCTACGCGAGATAATACTCAATGAGGACTCTTACCGTAAAGCAAGAAATGGAGTGCCGATAGTTGCCAGCCTTGATAAATTGTATATAAATCAATATGTCAGGCTTAAAGGTCCTGAAAATAATCTATTAGGAATAGGTTGGGTCGAATCTGACAGAATAAAAATAGAAAGGCTTTTGGACGTTTTTTCATAAAAACATAAAAAGAAGAAACGAACTCCTAAAAATCAGTATATTCTTCCAAACATTCTTTTCGAAAAAACCCTATTCTTGTGATTTGCATCACATTGTTAAACCAATTTCTTAATATTATAAGCTAATCTTCTTATATTAAATAAAAAAAATACTTGACAAGTTAATTTTTTTCTGATATTTAATAGACTATGTTCTTCGGTAGAAGATGCCCTATTGGCTTAGACATAGGCTCAGCTTATCTTAAAGTTGTTCAGCTAAAAGATACAAAAGGGGGTTACGAACTTGATTTATTTGATATATTGCCTCTTCCTCCAGAACTTATTATTGACGGTTCAATAATAGATTCCCCTCGGCTTATAGATTCTCTTAAAGAGCTGGTAAGAAAGGCTAAAATAAAGACAAAAGACGCTGTTATTAGCGTAGCCGGCCATTCTTCAGTAATCATTAAAAGGGTATCTCTGAATGAGATGTCAGAGGAGGAACTCTCAGAATCTATAAAGTTTGAGGCAGAGCAGTACATTCCTTTCGATATAGAAGATGTAAGTCTTGACTTCCAGATCATCGGACCCAAAGAAGAGCCGGGCCAAATGGATGTTATCCTTATTGCTGTAAAAAAAGACATGATAAATGAATACCTTTCTGTTGTTAAAGAAGCAGGTTTAAACCCACTTATTGTTGACGTCAATTCATTTGCGCTTGAGAATGTTTATGAGATTAATTATGAAATTGAGCCAGATAAGAATACTGCTCTCGTGAGTATAGGAGCAAGTACAATAAACATGAACATCCTTAAAGGAGGTATTTCAGTTTTTACGAGAGACAGTGCATCTGGAAGTAATCTTCACACAGAGGCCCTTCAGAGGGAATTCAGTCTAACGTATGAAACAGCTGAAAGGCTCAAGAAAGGTGAACAGGTTGAAAATGTATCCCCAGAAGATGCCCTTTCAGTAATACGATCAGCATCAGAAGAGATAATCGGTGAGGTTAATCGTTCATTAGAGTACTTCCATGAAGACATCAGTGAGGTGATATTAAGTGGCGGCTGCGCACTCGTAAAGGATTTCCCGAAACTCCTCGTAGAAAAACTGGGGGTAGAGGTTAAAATTATGGAGCCTTTTAAGAACATTAAAATACCCAAAAGATTTGATATGGCCTATTTAGAAGAAATTGCTCCTATAGCGGCTGTAGCCACAGGACTAGCCCTCAGGAGGTCGGGCGACAGATGATAAAGGTTAACCTGATACCTGTAAAAAGAAGACGAAAAGCTAAGCAGCTACCGCCATTTGTTATCACGATGATGATCGTAACTGTTGTTGCAGGCATTGTGATGGCCTATCTTGTTTACTTTTTTAACTCCAGACTTTCTGATAGAATGACGCAGTTCGCAGCGAATGAAAAAAAGATTGCAGAACTCAAAGAAAAGATAAAAGCGGTCGAAAACTTTGAAAGGCTCAATAAGACCTTTCAACAGAGAGCTGATATTATCGAGCAGCTTAGCAAAAACAGGAGTGTTCCAGTAAAGCTCCTCGATGAAATAAGTAACCTCCTGCCTCATGGTATCTGGCTTCAGGCAATGACGGTATCAGGGGAGAACATAAATATAGATGGTTATGGCTTTACAAACTCAGATATAGTTTTATATGTGGATAATATAAAGCACTCAAAATTGTTCACTGAAGTCTACTTACAGGAATCCAGAAGCACAGAAATAGAAAAAATACCTCTTTATGTGTTCAAACTGACATTTAAGATAAAGGTTTGATATGGCTATAAAGATCAATATTGGCAAGTTACCTCCATATGTACAAACGATACTATCTATTTCCCCTGCGGTCATTATCATAATTGTTGTGGTTTTCTTATTCATTTTACCTAAACATAAAGAGATTAAAGCCTTTGAAACTAAAATAGCACTACAGGAAAATGAAATAGCAAAAAGCCAGTCAAAGGTTGGAATGCTCCCTCAACTCATCTTAGAGAACGAAAAACTCAGAAAAAGGCTTACCGAGTTACAGGAACAACTACCAGAAGAAAAAGAGGTCTCAAGCTTGTTAAAACAGGTTTCAGAGCTCGGCATCAAATCAGGGCTTAAGATATCATTCTTGAAGCCGGAACAAAAGAGGACCCATACAAGTGGCATCGTTTATGAGATCCCGGTAAAGGTTGAGCTTTTCGGCAGCTACCACAACCTGGGTTATTTCTTCAACAGCCTGACAAAACTTAACAGAATCGTAAATCTCTCTGATATAAAACTCGGTGATCCAAAACCAGAAAAAGAAAATGCTATTGTTAAAGTATCATTTACTGCCACTACATTTTCAACTGTACCTGAAGAAGAAATAGGCAAGGGTAAATGAAAAAGGTATTATATCTTTTCTTAATCGCATTTTTGGTATTACCTTTTGAAGGTTGTAAAAAGAAGCAGGCTCCTGTTCAGAAGCCAATGGCAGAAAAGGTCCAACCAGCAGAAGAAAAACAAGAAACGAAAGAATCCGAAGAGGTCAAGAAGGTTGAGAAGGAAGAGTATACATATGATGCAAAAGGCAGAAGAGATCCATTCCTGTCCCTTGTGGCAATACCGAAACAAAAACCGGTCAAGAAAAAAGGGGCAAGTCCAATTGAAAGTTATGACATAAGTGAAATAAAGCTATTGGCAATTGCCTGGGATAAAGAGAAATATTATGCCCTTATCATGCTGCCGGATAGGAAGTCCTATACGATTACAGAAGGGATGCCATTAGGACTTCAAGATGGAAAGGTGGTAACGATAACAAGAGACACCGTAGTAATTAGAGAGCATGTTAAAGATTATAAGGGCAATATTAAACCAAAGGATACTGTATTGAAACTCCATGAGGGGGAGGAAGAATGAAAAAAACTACTCTGCATTGTTTTTTATTACTATACTTTATGACTATTGTTTTTTTAGGTTGTGCAACAGCCACAAACAGCAGTGTTAAAAAGTCTTCGGAACCCCAGGAAGCCTCTGTAATAACTGAAATAGACATTCAGGACAATGCGGTAACAATAACTGTTAATAAACCATTTATCTACACTATATACAAACCAGGCGATCCTTACAAAATAATTATAGACCTTCCAAATGTGGCCATCGGAGCTTTTAATCAAAAGATCGTCTCTCAAAAGGCAGGTATCACAGAGATAGTTCCTTCCCAATTGAATTCACCATTTATGGCAAGACTCGAGATGCTACTTCAGACACCATCAATGGTTGAACAGGAATATAAAAACAATGCGCTGATGGTCAGTATAAAGAACGAGCCGCCTAAAGAAGTGGTAAGGGGAAGCAAAGAGGTATCAGAGGAAAAAGAAGAAAAACCTGAACAGAAACCATTACCAAAGGCAACCGAGATAACAAGTATCTCATTTGAAAAGTCCGCAGACATTGTTAAGGTCTTGATTAAAGGGAACGGCTCAATGACACCCAACGTTTTTCCATTAGATAGTCGTATTGTAATAGATATACCTGATATAGTTTTGAATACACAGCTTCCAGCTACAGTAGTCTCGCCGGTGCAAGGAATACGTTCAGGAAAACATGATGACATGATCAGACTTGTCCTTGACCTGAAAGAAAAGACAAATTTCGATGTTGCATCAATCGGGGACTCTATTGTAATAGCCTTACAGAGACCAGAAAAAGAGACTGCTAAATTGACTACAGCCCAGATGCCTGGTGAAAAAACAGAGGCTGCTGTAGAGGTAAAAGAACCCAAAACTCTCGCAAAAGACAAATGTAAGAGATATCTGGAAGGTAAAGAAAATATCAATTTTGATTTTCAAGATCAGGACATACTGCCAATGTTCAGGTTATTTGCTGATATAAGCGGATGCAACCTGTTTTTGCATCCTGATATAAAAGGCAGATGCACTATGAAATTTATAGACGTCCCATGGAATCAGGCACTCGACACCATCCTAAAAACCTTTAGCCTCGGGAAGTCTATCGAAGGAAATATTATAAGGATTGCTCCACATACAGTCTTTGCGAAAGAAAGTGAGGAAGCAGCCAAGGCACAGGAGGCGGGTATAAGGGCAGAGCCATTAGCAACAAGAATCTTTCCTGTAAGTTACGCAGATGTATCTGTTATAGAGGCTTCCGTTAGGAACTCAAAGATACTCACGCTAAGGGGAAGCATAAGTGTTGATAAAAGAACAAGTACTATGCTTGTCAGGGATGTAGAATCAGTTTTCCCACAAGTGGACAATCTCCTTGCAACCCTTGACAGACCAACACCTCAAGTGATGATAGAAGCAAGGATTGTCGAGGTTAATACGTCTGATGTAAAGGACTTAGGAATTCAGTGGGGAACCTTCCTCAAAGGTACCAACACCTTGACTTCCTTAGGTGGATTTACAGGGCTGAACAAAGGGCCATTCACAGGAGAAAACTTTCTTGTTGACTTTCCAGGTGGTGCATCTACAGGTTCTGGTGGCGGATTTACCTTTGGCATCCTGAACCCTGCAAAAACCATGGGTCTTGACCTTCAGCTTTCTGCAGTTGAAGAACTCGGCAAAGGTAAGGTCATTTCAAATCCAAGGATAATGACAGTAGACAATGGGAAGGCGAAGATTCTACAAGGTAAGAGCATCCCTATTCGTAAATTAACGACAGAAGGTACCATATCCACAGAATTTAAGGATATTAGCCTTGAGTTGAATGTCCAGCCCCATATAACCCCTGATAACTCTATCAGCATATCTCTTGAAATCAAGAAAGAAGAACTTGACCTTACTTTACCATCTATAGAGGGTGTACCAGGGACTGACAAAAAAGAAGCAAAAACAGACGTCATCATAAAAGATGGAGAGACCATTGTCATTGGAGGGATATATAAGACTAATAAATTCAATCAGACAACAGGGATCCCAGGTTTAATGAAGATTCCGATCCTGGGCTGGCTGTTTAAGAAATATAAAGATGAAGTAACAACAAACGAACTTCTGATATTTATTACGCCGAGGATTGTGCAAAAGCCGTGAGGATAAAATAAGATGCAAGATGCAGTATGCACGATACAGGTAAAAACATTGGGTAAACTAAGAAGTTTATTAGTAAGTCAACATGATCGTCATTCCCGCAAAAGCGGGAATCCAGAAAGACACTGGATTCCCCCGTATCAAGTACGGGGCAGGCTAAATAAAGCACGGAATGACAAAAAGTGGATGATATGTATTCTTTCTTATCAACTTATTAGTTTGTATATTGAAAATCATGCATCATGAATCATGTATCCTGAATGAGGGAGGAAAGATGAAGAAAAGCCATTTTTTAATGTTTAATATTTACTGTTTATTGTTTACTGTCTTTTTATGGGGATGTGGTGATGGCCCTGGTTCACCTGGGAGTGAGGGGTCGGAAAAAACTGGCATTGAACCGAGGGTCGTAAGTATAACACATAGTGACCCGGTGGGTGATCAAGGAGATCAATGGGATATAGATTTGGTCCAGAATCTTTGTGAAGGGGGCAAAGCAGAAAAATGGGGTAACGACATTGCGAATATTACATTTCATGGAGATCAACTCAATCCTAATGTTGCATCAAACAATGTCCTTTATGTTACACATTATAAGGTTACCTTCTTTAAGGAGGACCCAAGCTTTCCAACCATTGAGCAGATTGAATCTGGCAGTCAAGCAGGCATCTACATTATGCCAGGCGTAGATACAGGCTCTTTTTCTTTCATGGTTTTTGATATGAACAGGAAAGGAAATATCTATAAAGATATCTTGGACGGTATTTATCCCCTAAATATTACTCTACTGTACAATATGAAAATAGAAATCTGGGGTCAGGATAAGTATGGCAATAATTTTAAGGTTGACCCAATCATTAGAATGATAAGTATTACCAATTATGACAAGTGTTAAAGTGTTAATAATTGAGGAGGGATCATGAATGTAAAGAAATCTTTATTGTTTCTTTTGATAGTATCCTTACTGTTTTTTACATATAGTTGCGGTGGAGGATCAGGCTCTGGTTATAACCCATCTGGAACAGGTACAGGAGAAGTATCGAAAGTCGAACTTTCCCCGACACGGTATATAGCACAGACAAATGGGTGTATCAATATGTATGCACGGGTGCTCGACGGGGACGGAGCTTATCTCTCGAATGTTCCTGTTATATTCACGAATCTTTCCTCAATTGGTCAGATACTTAATAAGTGTGGTGGTGGGCAGGTTACATCTGCCACAACAGATTCTAACGGATTGGCAAAAGTTGCCCTCTATTCAACTGCACCTGGATTCTCAACAATTCAGGCTGAGGT
>Ga0315282_10007900_pt1 | contig 17354 bp, 14 predicted proteins | sample YL17G07_20_MG_FD_203693 | JGI IMG/M metagenome (GOLD analysis project Ga0315282, IMG submission 203693) | Sediment microbial communities from Yellowstone Lake, YNP, Wyoming, USA - YL17G07_20 | ecosystem: Environmental > Aquatic > Freshwater > Lake > Sediment | place: USA: Wyoming | collected... | reverse complement strand
CGGAACGCTGATGATCGAGGTTCCAAAGGGGACAAGCGTGGTTGACGCTGATGACCTAATCGCTATTGTTGAGAATTCCTTCAGCAGTCCAACATATAGCATCTTAAAAAGAAAAGAGGAAGCAGAGATGGTACTTCACGCGCATCAAAAACCGAAGTTCGTTGAAGACGTGGTTCGTGACATCCTTAGCGCGGTGTTAGAATCATATAGGGACCTTCCTAATGAGGTAATGGTAATAGCACGTAGCGAAAGTGAAGAATCGATCCATAAACACAACGCCTTTGCAGAACGAATCACGACACTTGGCGAACTGAGAAAATAATCTATTTTTTCATTTATATAAGGTCTTCAGGTAAAAAGCTTTAAAACTACTGGTGAATTACAGTCCGCCATGCCGAAATATCGTATTGCAGTATTACCTGGTGATGGCGTTGGAAACGACGTTATGGACGCCGCAAAAATCGTGCTGGATGCAATCGAACTTGATGCAGAGTATATCAACGGAGCTATCGGGTGGGAGTTCTGGAAAAAAGAAGGAAACCCCCTCCCCGAAAGAACGATTGCTCTTTTAAAAGAAACAGACTGTTGCTTATTTGGGGCCATCACCTCAAAACCTAATGAGGATGCTCAAAAAGAACTTGATCCAACACTCCGCGGGAAAGGAATCACCTACTCCAGCCCAATCGTTCGACTACGACAGGAATTTAACCTACATACCAACATAAGACCATGTAAGGCATACCCAGGAAACCCGTTGAACTACCGTGACGATATCGATCTTGTTGTATTCCGAGAAAACACAGAGGATCTCTACGCTGGGGTCGAGTTTCGACCATTGCCGAAGATTGTGTTTGATGCACTGATGACGCATAAGAAAATGAAGAAATTCGCCAACGTCCCATTGGATGAAATCGCGGTCTCGTGTCGCATTTTCACAAAAAAGGCATGTCAAAGTATCATTCGTCAGGGGTTTGAATACGCAAAAGAACACAAACGAAAATCCGTAACAGTTGTCGAAAAACCAAATGTCATTCGAGAAACTAGCGGGATGATGATCGAGGAAGCAAGAAAAATCGCAAAAGAATATCCAACAATAAAATATCAAGAGACCAACGTGGATGCGATGTGCATGTGGCTGGTGAAAAACCCTCAGGATTACGACATCCTTGTTTCATCGAATATGTTTGGAGATATCATCTCTGATCTTGCCGCGCAGCTCGTCGGAGGTCTAGGATTTGCGTCAAGCGGAAATATCGGTGATACCTATGCGGTTTTTGAACCGACCCATGGCTCAGCACCAAAATACGCAGGGATGTACAAAGTAAACCCTATGGCGATGCTTCTTACCATAAAACTTATGCTCGACTGGCTTGGGGAGAAGAAACCCGCAAAAAAACTAGAAACCGCGATTGGAACCGTTATCAAAGAAGGAACAGTGAAAACCTATGATGTTGGTGGGACAAATACCACCTTAGAAGTCGCCCAAGAAGTCGCGGAAAAATTTGACGAACTATAAAACGATTGATAATGTTCTTCTTCCCTCGAATCTATTTTTTTCCATTATATTTTTAATATTATATATACAAAAATGACATTAATTAAAGAAAAACAAAAAAAGAAAAAAAGTTGGCGTTACTTAGAAATGTAACTCGCCAGGGAATTTTGCGAAGATAAAGTGGTTGTAGATCATTCCGGTGAAATGGTTTTTAAAGACTAACTTCTGTAATAAATGGAGATTACCGGATAGTGTCTCACCGATACCGCGTGTCATATAGTGGACAAAGATACACCTGAACTGGATGTTCTTTCCACCGTCTATGAGTCTTGGATGCGTGATAATACCCATTACATGCGTCCATCCAATATCACTGGGTTCTGGGTTTGTCTGTATCGTCATTCCCGCGGCTGCGGGAATCATTGCCGTTACTAGCATACACATTAATATTGCCATTATTTTTTTAGCGTTCATATTCTGTTCCCCATCCACTTATATAGTGTTACATTATATAAATGTTTTGTCGGTGTTTATAAGACATTTACTATTTTTCTCAGATTTTTTTCAAATCGTATCAATTTTTGTTGTGAGCGTTCAATCACCTCATTTGCGATTTCAGTTAACAAATGAAGATATTCTTCTTCGCAAAAGAGACGCCCGTCCTTTCCAATAGGTGCATCTAGTCGTTCGGTACTCGAAAGCTCTATAATGATTTTTTTCCCGCTCGATTTCATTGCTGAGTTCTTAAATCCGCATGAAATTGCTGCCTTAACCAAGGTATCGGCATACTGAGAGGTTTGCGCACCTATATGGAGGATTGGTGCTTGCGCAAGCAGCCAAAGAAGACCTTGTGTCGCGTTCGCGGCTGCCGTTGTAATTTCTCCCGGAATAATAGTCCGGTGCCAGATACCAAGGAATACAGCTCCTTGTTTATCTCCTATTTGAGGGATTTGGAGAAGCACAATACGTCCAGCGCAGCTACTCGAAGTATAATACCCCTCCATTCCATTTAAAATGGTCAGAATTGGCAGTATCTTGTCATCTACTTTACGTTCAACAGAGGCGGTTGCTAGTTTATGTAATGCTTTTTCTTTTGCATCGATGTACTCTTTTCTACCCATATGTCAACCTCTTCTCTGCCTAATTATTATATTAATTCCTCGTTTTTTAAGCTCTTTGAAAAACGGTGCTGGTGGGATTATCTCTTCTGGGCAAAAAACACCTCGCTGCTGAATGGTACCGTTCTGAATCATTTGGGCGGTGATAGAAACCGGATACCCTGTCGTCCTCATCATCGCGGTGATGTTGTGCTTTTTATCGTAATAATCAATCATGAGGTATTCTCGATGAATTTTTTTTCCGTTCTTTCTTCCCTCACCGAGCGCTTTGAGGAGAACCACGTCTTCTCCTGTTGTAGGCACATGTTTAAGGAGTAACGACGCGAAGATGTCCCGAGGAATTATAGAAGCAGATCCGATGCGTATTCGTTTTTCTTCGGCTAACCCTAACTCTAGGAAGGTATTGATTTTCTCGCAATGACCTGGATATCTGATTGTCTTATAATCAAGATACTGTATAATATCTGTATACGTATATGGAAGCGTTGAGCACCCGCCAGATGTGAGAAACGCCTCCATAGTCCCAAATGGCCTTGGAAATTCAAGGAATTCCATGTCGGTCATGGATTTCTTCTGGAGAATCTTCCCGTGATCAAGAACGATTGCATCCTCCACATATTCATTTATAAGCCCATAGGGAGAAAACACGATCTGATACTTTAATGGAGGTCGTGGATGAATGGGTAATCCTCCCACGCGTAATTTAACCGAATCGACCGTTTCCATATGATTGACTATATCATGGGTAATAATAGACGCAAGACCTGGTGCCAATCCCAAGTCAGGGATAATGGTCACGTCCTCCTTTTTTGCTCTCTTGAAGAGCCCTCGTTCCTTTTGAACGATGGTATTATTCCCCCCAAGATCAATGAAATGCGTCCCTGTTTCAACCGCTATTTTCGCTAACGTATAATTAAAACGATAGGGGACTGCGGAGATCACAACATCAGCGGCATCATAATGTTTTTTGGTCATGTTAACGTTCCCGACGTCGATTGGGGTAATTTCTATGGTTTTACTCCGAAGAAAACGTGAAGCTGATTTTCTTGTTTGTGTGTCTTTTTCTCCGATAATAATATTTTTAAAATTTGAGAAATGACTTAAGTCATATGCTATAGCGCGTCCCATCATCCCGGCACCGAAAATAAGTACGTTCATTTATGTATTACCTCCATATTCGTTTTTTGAATAATTCATAGGATTAAAAATTCTTGCATTAAAAATAACTACATAATCATTATATTCACAGACCTGATTCGGGAGCAATGCGGATCAGATATGCCTGAAGAATTATGGGACCCCAAGATTGAATCAATAGCAACAGATAAACTAATAGAATTACAACTTGAACGACTTAAGCAACTTGTTTTTCGGGTGTACGAAAAAAATGCGTACTATAAAAAAAGGTTTGATGAAGTAAAACTAAAACCTGCCTCAATAAAAACCTTACAAGATCTGAAGAAGATTCCTTTTCTCACCAAACAAGACCTGCGTGCGTACTATCCGTTTGGTCTGATATGCACCCCTCTTGATGAAATTGTCGAGGTCCATGCGTCCTCTGGAACGACCGGAAAACCCGTGGTCGGCCCCTACACGAGAAACGATGTGGAGCTTTGGGCTGAGGTCATGGCCCGTTCCTTATACGCGAATGGCCTTCGCAAACATGACATCATGCAGAACTCCTACGGCTACGGGTTATTCACTGGTGCACATGGCTTTGAAAAGGGCGCCCAAAAAATCGGGGCTATGGTCATTACCATTGGCTCCGGAAATACCGAACGACAGATAGACCTTATGAAAGACTTCGGTACAACGGCACTCGCGTGCACACCGTCATATTCGTTACATATCGCAGAGGTCGCGGAGGAAAAAGGACTTGACCCTACAAAAGACTTCAACCTTCGCCTCGGTGCGTTTGGCGCAGAGGCTTGGAGTGAAGAAATGCGCAGGACGATCGAGGAACGGTGGGGGATTATCGCACATGAACACTATGGGTTAACAGAGCTTATCGGGCCAGGTGTCGTCTCCGAGTGTAGTCAAAAAAGGTTGCATATCAACGCGGATCACTTCCTCTCAGAAATAATAGATCCGGATACCGGCGAGACACTAGAGTCCGGCGAGGAAGGAGAACTCGTGTATACAACGTTGACAAAGGAGGCGTTTCCAGCGATACGCTTCCGTACTCGAGACCTTGCGTCTATCACGGAAGAAGTCTGTACATGCGGTCGTACTCATCCGATTCAATCCAGGATCAAAGGCAGAAGCGATGATATGATGAAGGTCAAAGGGGTGATTGTCTTTCCTTCACAGATAGAGGCTGCCTTACTACAAGTCCCTGGTGTAAGCGATAACTATCAGATAGTGAAAACAAAGCAAAGAGATAGTTATGTGCTCTCAGTTGAGGTTGAACCGTCGGAAGAGAGATTTAAAGATGGGCATCTCGATGATTTTGAAAAGAAAGCAGAAAATGAGATCTACCGGATTTTGAACTTGCATGTCCCGGTTCATGCGCTCTCGCCGAAAACGATTCCACGAAGCACTGGGAAAGCGAAGAGGGTCATCGAACGTTGAACTTTTCTAGGTTCTTTTCGTCATCGCCCATAGTACTATGCAAATAATGAGGCCAATAAGTACTGCGACGAATGTGGCAAAAGCTGTCGGAAACAAGATCGGGAAAATAACTGGAAGAACCGCTGCTCCAATGTTACTAATAGAAATGTAAAGGCTTGCGGCAATACCAACATTGGATTCTGTGACGCCGTCTTCTGTTTCTTGACTATAGAGCGCCAGTGGCCAAGATGCTTGGAAAAACACCCCAAAAAGAAACGCAACAGGAACAATAAGCAGCCAGCTTGCATCGTAATAAAGATTTAAAACAAATACGATGAGCCAGAAGATGACCGCTCCAAAGACCACCAAGAGACTCACCTTTTTCAACCCGATTTTTTTTGCAATGAAAGGAGCACAAAACGCTCCTACGGCACATCCGTACAATAACAAGCCTGCGATATATCCGCCATCCTGTCCTGGGTAGAGTTGATGAAGAAACGCGGAAATAACCAGTGTTATCCCAACAATGAAAAACCCAATAAAGGGGTACACGAACGCATTTTTTGAAAGAAAGATGTGTTTCATTCCTTGAGTAAATCTCATTTTTTCAATCTTGACTCGTTCTTCTGGAGGAGTCGCTGGATGGTCTTTGGCAATCATCAGCCAGAGGAAAAATGCGATGACGGCAAGGATACCAAATGTCAGGAAACCATTGAAAATCTGTGCGTTTGTTTTATCTGGAGTAAAGATTGGCATTAAAAGCGAGCCCGTTCCAAATCCGATGAATAACCCAGAGGCGCCGATTCCAACAGGGAGTCCTGCGTGTTTCGCGGGGAACCATCGGAACATTTGAGGCGCAAGGGCAACAAGGATCCAAGCAAGTCCAATTCCTGCGATCATACTGCTTAAAAGCAGGGCTTCAAAGCTATTGAGAAGCCAGGGTCGGAGGCCAAACCCGAGTGCCATGAAGAATGCGCCGATTGAAATCGATATCTTTGGTCCTTTTCTATCGATCAGTGTCCCCGCGGGCCAGGCGAAGAAGATGACAAACATACCGATTAACGAGATTAGTAAATGTGATTCCCAGCTGGGGATCGTAAAATTACCTTCAAATGTTTTCAGCATCGGGGAAAGAGCAAACCAGTTTGCCCCATAGGTAAAGATCAAAAACCAAAAGATGCCGACAACTGCCCAACGATATCTATAGGTCTTATATTCCATAAATGCCTCTCCGCCACGCTAAATCTGGTGTTGCTATTAAAACTTACCTATTTATGAGGGGTAAGATTTTTTTTTCGGGAAATCGCTACAGTGAAAAAACCGATCCACTATAGAATGATTCATGAGGAAAAAAAAGGAGAGTCGGCTAACTCATCCTGATATAGATTAGGAAGACGAATCCGTACGCTGTTTTTGTTTTTTCAGGAACACCGTCAGCCTTCACCTTTACAGTGATTGTGACTATCCCAAAACCAAGGATTGGTGAATTTTTGATGATTTTTGTGCTATTTACATCAAGAGTCGCCAATGTCCCTGTCATCTTGTGTCCCAAGAGGATCAAACCACCGTCAAGAGTGATATTCCAGGTGATTTTTGTTGCACTTGCTTTGCCGATATTTTGTATTTCAGTGGATATTCCGAGCAGTCCACCAGAGATTGGTCCAATTGTGAGATCTGGTTTATTACTCCCTTGAACGACCGTTGCTGATCCATTATATGGGAGATAGTTCTGTTTTGTCACCGTTACTGACATAGTTCCAAGTGAGGTTGGTATCACATTTAAGGTGATTTCTCCAGCACTGTCTGTGAAACCAGTTAAATAGACCTCGGTTCCTTTCCAGAGGCACACATACGCCTGATCGACAGGAGAACCATTTTCGGTTACAGAAATGATGAATGGTGAGGAGCCAAGAGGTAACTGACTTGGGTGTGTAACTGATAGACTCATTGGGTTTTCTGTCCAGACCGGGAGTTCAGGATCACCAAGGAGGGTGAGTTCGGTATAGCAGTACTGATAGTACTCATCGCCCGGGTTACTCGCCATGACGTCGTTCTTATGAGCGGAGAAAGCTGCTCCCAGATTGTAGAGGTTCTCTTGGAATAGTGATTTGAAGAAATGGACATCATATTCCATGGACAAAGTGTTGTATTGACCATAATTGTACCAGCCGTACCGCGAGTTTCCGATGAAGGCGACCCCGCCTCCGTTACTGTTCCTCACGAAATGCTCACCAATGCAATTTGAGACATCATAGGCAGCTGGGTCACACCCCATGGAGTACAGGATAGATTGCCTGTTTCCGTTATTTAACGAATCCATGTCAGAACTATAAATGAGCCAGTTATGATTAACGTACCCTGTCCCCATGCAATCCGAGCCAGAATGATCTGCATGGTTCACGAGATTTTGACCCATATTTAATGTATATATGACATTTGTCCGATGGTTTCCAGGTTGACTATCATAGACGGTCGTCACGATCCAATCTGTCGGAATATACGAGGTATTAATGTTAATTTTACATTGCTGTGCATGAGTCGAGCCATCGAGGTCAAACCCGAAAAACCCAGCATTCGTTGTATAATTGGTCAGCGGTGGATTGGTTTCGTACGTCAGAACCTTATTAATGAAGTTCCCTATCTGGCCATTCTCACTTCCTGGGCCGGTGACCGATGCACGACCAATGTTTAACTCGCACACCCAGTCTCCATCAAAATCTGCGTAGTAAGCATCATTTGGCACTGGGTCATAGTCAACCCCTGGAAACGTTCTGTAGCTACAAGGAACAACGTCAATGTCGCCACCTATTAGAACATAGGTTGTTCCCCAGGTGGTATATGCATCCTGTACAAATGCCCGTATTTTATCCACATTGGACCCACTATACCCACCGTCATTATAAATCCAAGTAGTGGTCACAATGTTGGTCGGGACTCCTTTCTGAGTTTTCCAGTCAGCGAGTGGTTGGAATTCGCTAACCCAACTATCCTGGGTGATAATCACATAACTATAATTACCTGATCCGACACCCATTGGTTGAGGATTTGATGAAGAACGAAGTGTAACGCCTTGGGGATTAATGACCATGTTTTGTATCATCTGTTGATACATGGCACGATCAATATCTGATATGTGTTCTGATAGATAATCACCACAAACGTAGCCACTCACACCTTGGATGTCTAGGGTAATCGAAGTTACAAGAGTTATTTTTTTGTCATCTGGTGTATAGTGCATGGGATATACGGTGATATCTGCCAAGACTTGACCGGCAAGATCACTTTGACCTGTGAATTCAATAAGCTTTGTCGGATACGGCTGATGAGATGAATAGGTTTGGGCATCTGGCTGAATAAATTGATTTTCACTTATGGAACTACCAACAGGCAGTGGAGACTGTGCAGGAAAAACAGTATACGTTCCATCGAATGGTTGTTCTGTTACATCAAGGATTTGAATGCTCGATATTTTCATATCCGCAGGAAGTGCAACCCGTATGTTTTTCAACGGCATCATAGGTTTACCTACTTCTGCTGTGAAACCACCATCATTTTCCTGAATCGTATCAAATCCCTGGAGCTTGTTAAATGAAAAATCTTTTGTAGAAAATGGTACCGTAAGAGTTATTTGATAATTTTGTTCAGGATTGCCAGCCTTATTTTGACCAGAGATCGCCTGAGGTAATGTTAGAGAAAGCATCAGACAGCAAACGATCAAGGTAAAAAACATTCTTCTTCGTAGTTTTATGTTAAGGATCTCTATACCCCCTTGACTATATGGTATTAGCTCACTATAATATTTAAACTTAACGATGGTTAACAAAAAAAGAATCGCTTGAGGATGAGCCAATCATACCCAACACAATAAAAAAAATATTTTATTAAAGCCCAGAGAGAGCCCCGCGGGGATACCAAATACCCTTCCGCGGCTCCCAGAGCGGCCACGGCGAGCACCAAATGCCGGCCCACGCCGCCCTCCAGGCATGTTATCCTTTGTCATTCATTGTATATAAATCTAATGCGGCAAAATAACAAATTGAAAAAGAGAATCACCGAAATGTAATCATAAATAGAAATGAAAAAGGTCATTTCAGATAAAAACGAGATCATTGAGGCAACCAGTCTTATCTCTTGATTCTATTTTGTACCTGCGAATAAATAGGGGAGAATCACAGAAAATTTTTTAAGTATCGTTGTGCCTTTGGAACAGTACCTCTATCAAAAGAGAATCGGTGATTCATGATCCGATTTGACGACATAGAGGCACAGGAAGTCCCCGGTACCCTACCGGGGTCTTCTCTTTCATAAAAAATATTTTTGTCGTTAATATTTTCATTCAATTTTTTTTAAAACAAAAATTATATATATGGTGTTTTTGATTAAAATTTGTTATTTCAACACGTCTGGGAGAAATAGATATGGTACGAACGATCAAAGTACAATCCTTTTTAGTGAATGAACAAGGCATCTCGGAAGAATTCACCACTCTTCCTGCACTTTCGGTGGTCATGATAGGGTTTTCGCTTTTTCTTGTGCTCCTTGCCCAGACATACACTGCGTATGAAGGACGCATGACGCAATTACAATATTATCAGATCGCAGATGATATCACAAGTAAATTCACAAACCTAGATTGTTATTTCATGAGAGGTGGAGGGCTTGTTGATGTCTCACTCTTGAACAAAACTCCTGAGTTGCTCCAACAATTGAGAGATGAGTACAACAAATCCAACATCACCTTCATTATTCGGCTCCGTTACAATGATGTCGTTTGCGATTTTCCTGAGCCGCTCCCTTCAGTGACGAACGATCGAGTCGCTGTGTCGAAAGAACTAGGGATGTATCTTAACGAAGCACAGACAACTCCTGGGACACTTACTGTTATTCTCTGGAGGAACACTCCATGAAACCACGGGGATTCCTTGATAATATTTTTGGTATTTCCTTGTTGTACGATGCGGTCCTTTTCATCATCATGGTGTCCCTCGCAGGTGTGGTACTTCTTCCGGCATTACGAAGCAACATCGCAGTCGAGACTTCCGTCGAGAAACACCGCGAACATTTTGTTGATGAAACACTGCAGGCATACCTCGCATCTCGAGCGGATTCATTCGAATACAGATTCTGTGGTGATATCATTGACACAGTTGCGGGACACATCGGAATAGACAATGCATCGAACGGGTTGTATCAGTCAATTACCCATTGGATCTTAGCACATGAACAGCTTCATAAAACCTATGCGACCCTCATCGCTGAGGACCTAGGGTGTCAGTTCCAGCTGCCATTCACAGTTCTTGGGATGAATCGATTGAATATCTTAACCGCTGATTATGATCGGCAACTGAGTAATGAAACGAATAGGTTTTTCTCCCATGTTTTTCAGGACAAGTTCGAATACAATATCACCGCATGGTGGCATCCGATTAAAGGAATATCATTTGGCGGAGCATTCTACTCAGGCCGACATCCACCACTCAAAGATAGTTACGTCGCGCAAAGCTGTTTCATCATGCCATACTCACCAATTTTTACTATTGGAAATCACACCGTTGTCTTCACAAAGTATTGGTTGAAACATCAATTGTTCAGCAACGGAACAGGGTTTGGGGAAACCTCGATTCCATCACTTGCGAATATCACCCTGATTTTTGAGAATTACACCAACGACCAATCTCCCTTCGATAAAAGAGAAAATGCAACAAAAGCCGTCCGAGAAAATCTGAGTACCCTCGTATATGGATTTCTTATAAATGGCATCACGAACGAGACAAATATCACCGTGTTTCCTGGTATTGTCAACATGACCCTCACCTATGGGTTTGAGAAGATTAAACATATCATTGGTCAGTTCTTTGAAGACGCACTCAATGAGACGTTTGGAGATGCGATTCGGAACGTCGATCGGGTGTTTAGCGGCCTGAATGAAAGCGTCACAGACCCGGTATCCAAAACAATCCTTGAAGACCTGAATACCACTGTGCATACCTTCTGCAATGGCTCCTTCCCCAGTTTAGATGATGCGATTGGTGCTTGCGAAATAATGATCAAAGAAAACGTGACTATGCTCTTAAAGGGTTTTCTTGATTCGTACATAGAATCTTTCGTGGAAAGTATTTTTGACGTCATCGACACGATCCACGATTTCGCGGAGATGCTCGTGAACTGGTTATTTGACCGGGTCTCATTAAATACAGCGATTGTGACCCTTACGATCTGGGCGGTGAGAGAATAAAAAAAATACGATTTATTATTGATACACGCGCGCGCATCCCCTTCTCGGTCATTGGCATCTTTCTTATCCTTGGGAGTAGCGTTATCTCGGTGTATATTTCACGACTGGAGATTCAGAAATCCAATGATATCGCCCGCTCGCTTGACTTCAATGAAATCGAAACCCTCTTACAGAATGCAGAGTCTGACATGGCTACTGCATTAAATTTCGCCGGAATGAAAGGCCTGAAAGAAATCGGAAAAACACCGATCATCCAATCATCGCTAGGGACGGCGGATGAAATCAATTGCTATCGGCTGAAAAGGATTATCCAAGGAGAGTTAAACCTATATCTCACAGCCCATTATTTGTATAATTCATACACAAACGGTCGGTACGCTATCAATGTACTCCTGTACAATGAAACCCTGATCCTGTCCCCCGATCTCATCGCGATTAACGCAACCCAGATGCGCCTTGAAAGACCGACCCTCCCGCTTATCGGACCACGACCAATAATCAATCATACAACCTATTGGGTTGCATCGGTACCAATCGAGGTCGAAATTCGAGCCATCGCTCAACACACTGATGCGATCGTGACAACAAGAACACTTATTGTTTCATCGATCCTTACCTCACGATATCCCTTACTTCAATCCTTAACCCAGGAATATCATCAAACAATAAATGGCACATTTTCGCCTCTCTGGACACTGGCCACAGCCGTGTCCAATATCTATTCATTGATTCGGGGATATAAACACTATAGAACCGGCATGCCACAAAATATTGTCGATAACCGTCATCTTTCCGTTTTAATAAATAGTGGACTGTTTCTTGAGCAAAGCCTGGTGTTCAGTAGTGTAGATCCCCTCGGCCTCGTCGAGCTTGCGCGAAAAACAAAACAACTGCTCCAAGAGCAACCACAAGACCCGTTATCGACTTTTAATAAGGAGATGAACGGAGATGGGTACGACGTCCGGACAGATAATCTTACCAAAGGGAGCGCCAATGTCGATGCTGGTGATCCCATGAGCACGCCTATTGATGATCGCTTTTCCCTGAATCTATCCGAAGTTGCACAACGTATCCTCTATAATATGACCGGTGTCACGCTCACTTTTGAAAACGATGCCGGAGACACGACAGAAAAATACATTGTGTTTGATGAAAATACAGAACGAAATATCAGGGAAGCGGTAGAATATTGGGAGAACCAATCTTATGTGTTAGTGGAGATAACGAAACACCTTCAGCGAAATGAGACGACGTGCAATGCTCTTCCGTTGATCGCATCAATGGTCTACCACGATGAGCTGTCAACAAAGGTTACCGATCGGTTGATCACCGCGGAACTCCTGGGGGATCCAGGGCCGGGATGGACCGATGCTGGTGCCGGGCCATGGGATGCCGTGGGATTCCTGCCGCTTTCGAAACAAGAGGTAAAACCTGCTCTAGGGCACGTCTTTCCGGGGTGTGCACTGTACGAGGAGATATATAATGTGACGTTCCAACGGGCCCATTTCTGGTACCGATACGAGGAACGCAATATCAGTGGAAATATCACCTTGATACAAATATGGAACAACGTCACAGACATGCACATTGAAACTGTGGTGCTACAGGAAATCTTGGATGGATATGCCGCGTATAACAACACACAAAATGATGTCATTGATGTGCTGTATTACAATGCAACCGTTAATGACCCTAACCTCGAAGACACACTTGACATCTACCTCGTTTTGTACCCGGATTCACATCCATTGAAACAGCAACTCCTCTTTACCCCGGGTAATCAAGGCACCATGGGTCTGAACACGAGCGTACCCGGGTTTTATGACCCCTGGGTCCTCGAGGAATCCTGGGATGCGTTTGAAGAAATATTGAGTTCTGTGAGCAAGATTTCTCTTGATCCAAGTATTAATGAAACACGATATCCAGATCCTGTCCTCCTTTTCAAGAAAGCAACGGATGATTTTCTCGGAACATTTCTATCACAAATCGATCAATACCTCAACCACTCACGATATCAAGCCGATTCATTGTTTTACAGTGTAGGTAAAAAAACCGTGTATTACATGCGCGAATGGTTCGTGTCGATAATCAAGGCCTCTTTTGAAACCGTAATTTCTCGTGCCACCGAAGAACTCACATCCGCGATAAGCAGCGCGATACCCTTAAGCATGGGATGTACAGCCCAAAATATATCCGATACCCTTGACAATACCGTTGAAGCCGTACGGAACCAATTCACGATCCCCTTTGGACTGAACATGACGCTCTCTCGCTATAATGATGAAGGCATGATATTATGGGATGAGACCGTACGTCTCGCGGTTGATCAACAACCAAACTATCTCGATCCGTTTGAAACAATAACAGACGATGGTGAAGAATTGTGGACAATGAAACTACGGAATCGATGCATCTTCGGCCCGACAGGACTACCGATTCTTCCCCCGACCCCGGCAACGCCATGGCTGATGACACTCAATCTCTGGGTGATCGATGTGGAAGGCGAATATGGTCTCTTCAAGATCATCGACGCCAGCGATGAGACGATCTTTAATCCGTTGATTGGTCATGAACCACAATCGTACGTTCGGGAAGCAAAGGTCATCACCGTTTCCAATATCACGCTTGGTGAAAATACACGCCTCTCCTTTGGGTTCACGACCGTTGCCTTTGGGCTAGTTCCACCATGGGGGATGATGGTTGGAGATATCCAGGAGAATTGGCCAGACGATCATACACCCGGGTTTGACGAAGAAGGATAAACGCATGGGAACAAGAAAGGCGATCTTCATCACGATCTCTTCGATGGTTCTCCTTTTAGCTCGTGGAGCTTGCGCAGGTGAGTGTGACTATGGGTCAGTTCATGCATGGTTTCAGGCATCTGACGGTCGTTGGGAGAATGCGACCGCACATCCAAGGCTGCATCGTGGTGAGGAATTTCGTGTAAAAATCATGGTTTCACCAACGATCAACCTTCAAGTATTTTTTGTGAAACTCCATGAATTTGGTACACCTGTTTATGAAGTGCTCGAGGGGCCAACCCAAATCGAACAACTTTTTGAGTATCGACAAAAGTTACGACCGAATCAAACGTTCATGTACCAATGGACACTGCGGATACGACCGGCAACCTATTGGACTCATGGAAACGCGCCCCTTGAACTCTTCACCCAGTTTAATAGAAACGATACTGATGAATGCCAGGTGATATTTGATGTGATTACCGCATATATTGTCGATGAATTTCAGGGTGAGACGATTGAGGAAAAAAATCATGAAAATCATTCTTCTCAGCAATCGCCCAACAGTTTCCGTCCTGGATTTCATTATCGAGAGCTGCTCACTGCAGTCTTAGTATTGTGCCTTTTCATGAAATTAAAGGGTTGGATGTTCCAAAAGAAAATACTCCAACCTAGGGCAGCGACAAAAGGAAATAACAAGAAAAATCGATAGGAGATACGGGACTTGTTTTATACCGGAAGCTTCAAGAGTTTGTATGGTTCTGATTTCCATCCGGTCTTCTGATAACTACGCAACGCAGGGAGGTTTCTCTCATATGTATAGAGTCGGAGAAACGCGACCCCTTGAGTACGTGCCTGGTGCCGTATTGTCTGGAGAAGGCGGGTGAATACGCCTTTCCTCCTCCATTCTTTTTGAACATATACACTCTGAACCCACCAGATTGGTTTATTTCGCCAGTCACTCCATTCCACAGTGATCATCAACTGCCCGATAATCACATCATTCTCCTCTGCTACTAGATAAAATCCTTTTATTGGATCAGTTAAAAGAGCTTTCACTCCGGCACGTATGGTTTTTGGTTCGAGAATGACTTGCTCAGTCTCTTTTGCAAGAAGAATATTTTGCAAGGTAATGGCGGCGGCATCCCCGAGTCGTGCTGTTCGTATCTTCATACAACTACAGGAAAATAATGTACTTCCTTTTAATTTTTCGCAAAATACGATAATTTCTATTCCACAGGCGAGGGTAAGGTAAAAAACACAGTTGTCCCTTTTCCAGGCCCTGGGCTCTCCACCCAGATTTTCCCCCCATGTTTCTCCACAATTCGTTTACAGATAGTAAGACCCAGACCAGTGCTCGCATGATCTTGTCGGGCAGGATCAGCCTTATACAATTCATCGAACACATATTGAATTTGTTCACTGTTCATTCCGATCCCCGTATCAGTGATCCATATCTTCACCTGAACATCTTCCTTTGTGGCGTTCACAGTAATGGTTCCTCCAGATGATGTCGTGTATTTTATTGAATTCATCAAGAGGTTGTTAAGGACTTCCCGAAGTTTGAGTCTATCAGCATTGATAAAAATATCATCACTTATTTTGTTCTCCACATAAATATTATGATTGGAGAGGGTGAGTGATCTATTTTCCAGGACTGAGTCTATTTCTTTTAGCAGACTAATTCTTTCAACAGTAAATCCAATCGTTGTTGAATCCAATAATGCGAGATCAATGGTTTTGCTCACAAGATCGCGTATGTAATGAACATTCCGAAGACTTATCGCTAATAGTTCCGTCAGTTTTGGGTCTTTTTCTTTTGAAATGATCATTGGGAGAAGCCCCATGAGCGGTGTCAACGGTGTCTTCAGATCGTGACTTAGTCCGACAATTAATCTATTTTTTTGTTTCAGAAGTAACTCTATTTCCGCGGTTCTCTCTTTTATTTTTTGTTCTAGCTCTATATTTGTGTTGCTGAGGGCTTTGTTCACATCTTTGAGCTCTTCCTCGGCACATCTCCGGCGAGCAACATTATTCATTAGGACGATTCCGAAAATAAAGAAACAGAGGGAGACGATCAATCGGAGAATCACATCATGGACAGAGACATCGGTAAGAACGAGTTGCAGAAAGGTTTTATCTGGGAAAAAGAACGACTCAAACGACGCGTGGAGTACCCAACCGAATACCCCTAACAATACGGAAAAAGCAACTAGTGCCACTGCATGGTCGTACCACTGCATTCTCTTTACCATCTTTGTTGAACTCTCCACTATACTTCTTGTTCTCCCATTTTCTCTATATAAAAGTACGGTGACAAAATGTCAAAACGAAAAATCCATTTCTTTGATAATCATTGATTTTTCCTTGATGAAAAGATCCTCTTAAGCGATGAGATGAGCACAGCTAAATATGACAATAGAAATGACATATCATTATTTCGTAACGAGGTTTTGAGGAGAGTAACGAAAAATGTCGGTCGTAGATAATAAGATCGTTGTGCATTGATGCAATACCAGGAAAGTTCTTCTTTTGTGTATCTTCCGAGTCCTCGATTTTTATCAGCAGTGACGAGGTATTCATCCGCGTTGATGTTCCCTGCATTCACTGCTTGGTTCCAAATCTCAGATCCCACCATGTACCGCAACGGTAAAAACGATACTGAATTAAGCGGGAGTGATTTCGCGAGTGAAAGTGTTCTATTGAAATGTTCTCTTGTCTCAAATGGTGCACCGAAGATGAACGACCCCGTGGTGAAAAACCCGGTTTCATGGCTGAGATGCACCGCTTTTTTAATCATTTCCACGGTTGTCTGTTTATTATAAAAATCCAACACGTCCTGGTTTCCTGATTCAAGGCCAAATTGGATGTGGACGACCCCTGCCTGTTTCATCTTCTGATACAGTCCTTTATCCATGAGGTCGACTCGCGTTGCTGTCACAGAGAATTTCAACCCGAGTTGCTCATTGATGATTGCGTCGAATAGTACGTGTGTTTGTTGAGTATTTACTGGGAAACAATCGTCTACAAAGGAGACATAATGGTACCCTTGTTTTTTGATTTCTCGGAGTTCCGCGAGGATGTTTTCAGGAGATCTCGTGCGATATCGTTGCATACTGACTGATCCTCGGGAGCAGAATCGGCAGCTAAATGGGCATCCTCGACTGGTCATTATTGAGGTGAATTCACCCGCTTTAAGTCTTGGGTTATATTCA
>Ga0315282_10007899_pt1 | contig 17354 bp, 15 predicted proteins | sample YL17G07_20_MG_FD_203693 | JGI IMG/M metagenome (GOLD analysis project Ga0315282, IMG submission 203693) | Sediment microbial communities from Yellowstone Lake, YNP, Wyoming, USA - YL17G07_20 | ecosystem: Environmental > Aquatic > Freshwater > Lake > Sediment | place: USA: Wyoming | collected... | reverse complement strand
TATACTCAATCTCAATTTGTCATTAAAATTCTTTTTTAAATATTCAATTACTTCAAAATTAACTATCTTCGGACTTATTTCAAAAGTAATCTCCTTAATTTCATTTATATTTATACGCGATTTTAGTGAATCAATAAATTCAGAAATATCATTATTATTATCAAACCAATAAGATGGAGTACCTCCCCCAATATAAAGGTTCTTAATATTTATATCGCCGTTACTACCACCATTTCGAAATATTTTAATATTATTCAACCATAGATTTAATTCTTTCAGCATCATTTGGATATAATTAGTTTTAAAATTAAACAAGTCCGATGAAATATTTTGTGTCTTTTTAAGATTATTCCATTCTTCTCCATAATAAAAACAAAACGGACATTTGCTGGTACACAGCGGGAAATGAAAATACAGATTAATTTCTTTATTGATTGATTTTATAGAAGATATAAATCGCTCATGGCCCTCAATTCTATTGGTTTCTAAATTGCTTAAATATTTCCAAGGCGGATAGAAATAAGGCGTTTTTTCGGCCCAGGAAATGGACTCATAAAATTCAAGAGGCTTCATTATGATTTATTGAATTATTATTTCAATTTATGAATGGTTCCATTCTCATCAATTGTAAAGAGATATACTTCTTTGAATTTAAAATCTCTATTTTCAGCAATTGTTGTTTTCCCAAATAAGCCTTCAAATGTCTTCCAACTCAAAATCCTTTCCCGTACGTTTAAAGGATTAACCTCTTTGTTCTCTTCAAGCAATCCAAATATCGCTTTAAAAGCGATATTTCCTATATCGTAGCCGTATACTGAATAATGATCTGGATCTTTGCCATATTTAGTTTTGTATTGGTTGATAAATTGATCAATATTGGGATTCTTTTCACTATCACTGAACGCCGTGCCCGTAAAAATCGTCCCCTTTCCATAAGGTCCAGCTTCTTTTATGGCTAATGGAGTGCTAAAACTGCTAAAACAATAAATTTCGCCCTTATATCCAAATGTCCTTAGTTGCTTTACGAATGTTCCATAAGCTGTGCCATAACCAAGAATATAGATAGATCTTGTCTGAAGCGCTTTCGGAACAAGATTCTTAAAATCGGTCATGGATTTTTCATAGGATTCAACAAATGTAATTTTTCCTTTGTATGTCTTTGAAAATACCTGCATAGCGTCTAGGCCATAATCATCATTTATATAATATACACCTATTTCTTTGATGTTCTTCGATTTAAAATAATCAACCATTGCGGTTACTTCATCCGGTGTAGAGAGAAAATATCGAAATAGCCATTCACTTTTATCTGGCATATCACTTCCTGATAAAATTGATCCCAACAATACTCGCGGCGCATCTTTAACAAGAGGAATAATTGCGTTGGTGATAGAAGTAAGCGTTGGAATAATTAAGGGCATCTGCTTCTCAAATATAAATTTCGAATAGATTGCGATTCCGTCCTTTGTGGAATTCTTATGATCTTCAATTACAAGAATAACTCTATTTTTATCCTTTACATTGTAATTGTCATAGGATAAAAGAAGGCCATTTCTGAAATTTTCTCCTATAAATCCTATATTTCCAGTAAGAGGAAGCATCGCTCCGATTTTTATCACTCCGCCACCGCGCGAGGTTATTTTCGTAATATGACTAATGCCCCAAAAAACTATTCCGATAAAAACAATCAGCCCAAAAATGATTAAAATAGATCTTTTTTTCATATTTTTGCTCCTAAAGCAATATTTTCATTTCAGAGGCTCACGTGATATCTTTTTTCAAAAAAAATTCTCTCTAATGTCCGGTTTGAGATGAAGCCATTAATATCTCGAGTTTCTAAAATTAATTCTCCATTAACAAGACCAATAATTCTACGAGCGATTTGCAGGGCGAAATGCACATTTTGTTCCACTAATAATATCGTCGTTCCCCAACGAACATTAATATCCTGAATTATGGAAATAATTTTCTTTCCATAAATGGGTGAAAGCCCTGAAGACGGTTCATCAAGAAGAAGAATCTGAGGACGGTTCAAAAGAACCATAGAGAGAGCTAGAGCCTGACGCTCCCCGCCAGAAAGGAGTCCCGCCCTTCTTCTTTGAAAATCATTAAGATTGAAGAAAATTTCAAAAACGCTCGAAATCCTCTTCTTTTTTTCCTGAGGCGAGAGCGCTATTGCACCTATTTCAAGATTCTCCTCTACTGTGAGGTTCGGAAAAACCTTTCCTCCTTGCATAAAGTATGCTAGGCCTAAGCTCATTCTTTCGTAAGGAACAAGATCAGTAATGTCTCGTCCATCGATCCATATGCGTCCTTTCAACGGCTTTAGAAAGCCTGAAATTACCTTTAGCAACGTTGATTTCCCTGCTCCATTTGGGCCAATAAAAGCTACGATTTCTTCCTTTTCAACAGTGAGAGATACTCCTCTTAATACTTCTTTTTTTCCGTACGCGGCCTCTATCTTCTCAAGCCGAAGTAGGCTCATCCTTCTGTTCCCTATGATGATAAAAAATTATCATATTTTCTATTGAGAATCAATATATTAGAGCCCAATGTAAGCTCGGCGGACATCTGGATCACCAAGAACATCGCTTGGTAAACCAAAAGACACAACTTGTCCCTCATCCATGAAGTAGACCCAGTCCGCGATTTCGATAACGATGTTCATGTTATGCTCAATAACCGCGATGGTCTTGCCCTCTTTAGTAAGCCTCCTAATTATTTCGAGAAGCGCTCCAACCATCTGAGGATTCACTCCTGCCGTGGGCTCATCGAGAAGAAGAAACTCGGCTCCGTTGGCAAGCAGCCGGGCAATCGATAGGAGCTTTTGCTGACCATAGGAGAGATTCTCCGCTAGTTCGTTAGCTTTGTCTGTTAGACCAACGAAATCGAACAGCTTCAAAGCTTCCGTGATATGCGTTCGTTCCTTTTTTTCGATCTTCCTTCGGGCTATAACCGACATTAGCGCGCTTTCTCCGAATTTGTTTTTGAATGCCGCGAGAACATTGTCCTTTACGCTCATCCGCTCAAACAAATGTACATCCTGAAAAAGCCTTCCAATGCCCATCTGCGCTCTTCGCCAAGGCGGAAGCCCTGCAACGTTTTTATCTTGATAGGAGATCGCCCCTTCGTCCGGGCGAAGGAATCCGCTAATGAGATTAAAAACCGTCGTTTTCCCTGCTCCGTTTGGCCCGATGAGGGCTGTGATCTTTCCCTGATCGAATCCCAGGGATACTCCATCCACGGCTTTTGTCCCGTCAAAGGATTTTGAAACATTCTGAAGTTCAAGGATGCTCATTCGAACCGATACTCTCCCGAGAATCCCTGTGGTTTATGCCGCAATATAACAATAATTAATAATCCGTAAATGATCTGCCTCATGTTCGCTGCGATGGCATCTGGTATTCTCAAGAATCGCAGTATTTCCGGAAGTATGATCATCAACGCAGTTCCAACGAGAGGACCGGAAATATTCCCTGTCCCTCCAATGATTATGATTGATACTATGAATATGGATTCCATCAACGTAAAGCTGGTTGGGTCAATGTAACGCATGTATCCAGCGAAAAGAACCCCCGACACCGAAGCAAATCCCGCAGCGATGGCAAAAGCTATTATCTTAAAGCGAACGATGTTCTTGCCGAGAGCCGCGGCTGCGATCTCATCTTCTCGAATCGCTTTGAGCACCCGACCGAAGGGAGAATCGCCTATCAGGTAGAGAAATATTATGCAGAACGCGGCAATGATTCCACTAAAAATAAAATATGATAGGATAGAATCAATCTCAATCCCAAAAAGATTAGGCCTTGGAATTCCAGGAATGCCGTACGGACCGCGCGTAAGGCCAACCCAGTTATAAAGGATCGTGAAAATAATGATTTGAAAACCGAGAGAAGCAAGTACAAAGTAATCGCCCTTCAATCTAAGGGAAGGGATGGAAATAATAAAGCTTAGTAAGGTTGTGCCCGCTATCGCCAAAAGAAATGCGGGAATGAATCCAATCCCCTTCTGCATTATTAAAAGGGTACTTATATATGCACCGATGCCGTAGAAAGCGGCATGGCTTAACGAGAGCATGCCCGTGTAACCTACCAACAGATTGAGAGAAAGAGCCAGAATCATATAAATATTAATCATGATGAGGATATGCAGGAGGTAGTTCATATTGCGGTTTCTTCAATTCTGCGTCGCTTGCCCAAGATACCCTCGGGACGAAAGAGGAGGAAGAGAATGAGGACAAGGAAAGTGATAGCCTCCTGCCAACGGGAGGAGATTTTCCATATGGCAAGACTCTGGAGAATGCCAAGAAGTAGCGCTCCAAGGGCAGCTCCTTCGAAGTTGCCTATCCCTCCGATGATTACAGCCACGGCACCGTTAAGAATTGCGGCCATTCCTATATTAGGATCAACGCCCACGTCCAGTCCCATTAAAATTGCGGCAAAAGCGGCAAGAGCGGAGCCAATCGAAAATACTAATAATCTTATTTTCCTTGGATTGATACCCAGAACGGATATCAACTGAGGATTGTCTCTCATAGCTCTGATAAGCTTGCCGAGGTTTGTTTTTTTCAATATGATAGCGAGGCCGACGAAAAGCAAAACAAAGGTGATGCCTGTGGCGACCTGAATCCTCGTTAGAATCACTGAGCCGATATTGTATGTAGGTTGGATGCCAGGACTCAACACCTTTGTTTCATTCCCATAAATCATGGCAATGAGGTTTACGAGAACAATATAAAAACCCAGGGAGCTCAGCATCTGGATGAGAAGAGAAGAGCCTCGTTTTACAAGGGGAATATAGAGGATTTGATCGACGAGAATTCCAAGCATAGCAATGAGGATAAGGGCGAGGATGAACGCTGCGAGGAGAGGAAATTTCCAGAGATTGAAGAAAGTATAGAAAAGGTAAACTGAAAGAGTATAGATTGCACCGTGGGCGAAGTGAAAAGTCCGGGTCGTATTGTAAATCAGCCCAAATCCGAGAGCTACTAAAGCATAAGTGCATCCGGAGATGATTCCGTTGGCGAGAAGTTGAATGAGCATGTCAAGATTTTTCAGAAATGAGCGAACTAATTAATTCTTTTAATTCCCTTAAATTTATCGGTTTTCTTAGATAATGCACGGCTCCAAGATTAATCGCGTCCACGGCGGAATCGAAGTCCCTGTAAGCGCTCATCATAACTAGAGGGACATTCGGATAATTATCTTTCGTCCATCCAAGAAAAATAATTCCATCTCGGTTTGATATATCTTCTTCTGAGAGCCGAACATCTACAAGCGCCAGATTAATCGTTTTATCCATATCTCGCTTAGCCTCTTCAAGATTTAAGGCTTTGACAACTTCATATTCGCCCGAGAGAGCACGTGAAAGAGAGCTTACATATTCCGGAACATCATCCACAATTAAAATCTTCTTCATAGCTTTATCTATATAGAAGCAAGAAATATGCCATCTGCGAATATGGCTTTATCACTGGATATTTAAGCGTTTGATGATTCCATAAGACGGGAAATACCGCCAAAATGTGACATAAATCTCGCTTCCTATGTGATAATTATATCACATGTCTATTTTTCTTCAATATCGAAACAATCAGATATGCCGAAAGGCATACTCTGAGCCAGTTTCTCCATCATAGCGTCTCTTTATAAATTTAAAAAGAGCCTTCTTGGCTTCATGCTCCATCCGATAGATAATCATGCATCAGTCTACAAACTGACAAGTCACCTAGCGGGAATCCAAGGGGAATTTCTGCACATTTTATACTACTCATTGAAAACCAGAAGGACGCTACCATAATCTTTTTTTAACAGAAGTGCGCCGCTTGCCTTGAAATATTCCAGCCAAAAGCTCTGGATATTGTAAAAATAGTCGAGATTGGGCGCAGTCGCGCCTACGACATAGACCTTCACACCGCCCAATTGTGGAATTCTGCTTTTATTCCTTTCCCTCGCAAGAATCGCCTCGCGCCGTTGTGCTGATAAATTTTCCTTTTCGAAATTGTAATCCACCGAGTCTTCGAGCATGTCGGATAAAATGACCAGGATTTTCTGTGGTTGGCTAAAGCTGCTGAAGATCCTCTCAGCGACTTGGAGTGAACTCATAATATCCGTTTTCATGATTTTTCGCGTTTGGTCTAGAAGGATCGTTTCGGCATCTTTCACCAGCTTCTCTTTTCTCTTATTCAATTCTTTATTCGCTAAATCCTCTTCTCCCTTTCGGTAGAACTCGTTCTTCGAAATCGGCACGAATCTGGGGATATTCTCTTTTATCGGAATGTTAAGCTCGGCGACGGATTTTTCCGTTATGAGAGCGACGACAAACGCATCTCCATGGGTTATTTTTTCTAAAATCGATTTAAAAGCGGCAACATATTTTTCTCGTATTTCGGGTTTGTTCGTGCTTTCGGACAAATCCAAAAGGGCTACGACGACCTTATTCGGGCTATTCTCTTTGACCCCTAAGCCTAATAGCATCGGAAGAAATGGCAATATTAAAAATGTCTTCCGGTTCATTTTTCCTCCGAATTTTTTTGTAAATTTAACTCCGGGCACTCCCATTCAAGTGTTTGGAAATTCTCCGGAATATCGGCCTTGAGCGGTGGTTTCTTGAAACTCTCCGGCACAGCGGCCGAAGGCCGCTTTTCCATGTTCGCCTTTCGGTAAATCGCGATTGAAAATTCAGCTCGCTCTTTGACTTCATTGGCTTGCTCGGAATGCCATCTCCACTTCTTATCGCGATTGTGTCTCGCAACCGTAAGTTCACTTAGAGCATCAGCAAGTTGCTGCGAAACGCGTTTGGCATCACCGCTCTCTTTTTCGAAGATTTCAAGCGCGTCCTGGAACATTTCTTTTCGGTTTTTGTAGACCCTGTTTTGAGGGTGGGTTCCCCAATACGAAATAACTGCGGCAACTACAAAGATCGCAAGATTGAAAGCGAGGAAGATCAACGTTGCCGCCGCAGGGCTGATACTCAATCCGACAGGAATCCTAGACAAAACGGCGGATAGAAACTGTGCTCTGAGGAATCCGAAGCCGAAAACCACGCCTATAATCACGATCGGGACTACAATGATCAACAGCCAGTCCAACTTGATCTTGCTTTCTTGCCTGAGAGGATGTCCGACAAAATGCGCCGCCAAGGGAATGATGATGATAATCGCGGCCATGATATATGTCAGTATTGTGCCCTCGGCAAAGATCGAAAAAACGATGCTGTTTATTGGAAATTCAACAACAGCGAGAAAAACGAGCCATATCATAAGCCATTTTTTGCTAAATTCGGAAGGCAGGAGCTCGTGATATTTTTGGGCAGCCTCTTCATATCTATCCTTTGCCCACCGGGCTTCTTCAATCTCGCGTGGCAATTGTTCTTTAAGCCCTCGAATTTTTCCGAGCAGTTTGCAATAAATCGGCTTCAGTTTGGTATCCAGATTTTCCCATGCGATTAAAAGTCTTCGAATTATTGTTTCGGACCCTTCTTTGAGTTCTTTTTCAAACTCGCTGGGTTCTTCCTGAGTCTGCTCTGGTTGCGACTCTTTCGGTGATTTTGAAAACGGCCAGAATTTCCACCTCCAGTTCCGCCCGTCCTTTTTTCCGGCCCTTCTGACTCCTCTATACGTATATTTTTTCATGGTTTATAACCCTCCTTTCAGAATTTTATAAGAATAAAAATCAGAATATTTGATCGGAAAAGAAACATCTTGCCTAAACAAAAAACCCCTCAATTTATCAATGATTTTCATTATATGTCCGGTTAAGAATATGTCAACATTACATGCCAACTTTTTTTTATAGCGGCCTGTTTTTTTCTTTGCGATTTCTTCACTATCGTCTCCAATTTTATATGGAGCAATTTTTATGCCAAATAGATTCAGAAATTTGGATTCGAAATTTTTATAGATTTTAAGACGATGAATTTATATATAATTGCGAAAAACGTTTGACCGAAAAATCTCGCGTGACATTTTTCTCACATTACAGAAAATGGTTATGACTTTTTTTGTTATTTCAGGGCGACATATAATTTCCGACCGGCAAAGTCGCAGTCTCATACATGGCGCCCCCGAGCAGCTTCATGGACACCCAAGGGTTTAACTTCTATGTTCGGATTTAATAATTGGTTTTTTAGGGTATCCAGTGGGCAAATTTCAGGCATGAGTTGACAATTCCCTTTGTACGTCTTACAATGTGTGACATGAAAACAGCTACATTGACGATTCGATTGGATAAAGACCTTGATCGTATGCTGTCGAAGGCCAGCAAGAAATCGGGAAAAAACCGAAGCGAGATCGCTCGCGAGGCGCTGCGCCGTCAACTCCGTCTGGAGCGATTTGAGGAGTTGAGGAAAAAGATTATGCCTTATGCCGGAGCTCGGGGATTTTTGACCGATGAGGACGTCTTTTCCCAAGTTTCATGAAGATCTTCCTGGACACGAATGTTTTGGCCAGCGCCATCGCGACGAGAGGTCTCTGTGCCGATGTTCTTAGAGGAATCATTGAAGCTCATCAGCTTGTCGTTTCCGACCCCCTCCTTATCGAGTTGAAGCGAATTCTTCAAAAAAAATTCCAGGTTCCAAAAGATCATGTCGTTGATTTTATCGAATTTATTAGGCAGGATTCGATTTTCTCTGTCCCGGGTGATCAGCCTGAGATCGCGATTCGGGATAAAGATGATTTGGTGATATTATCATCCGCAATAAATGGGAATGCCGATCTTTTTGTAACCGGAGATAAGGAACTCCTCGATTTGGAAAAATTAGAAAGCATGGAGATTATTTCTCCCCGAACGTGCTGGAAACGGCTACAGACCCAGTCACGACAAAAATCCAAAGATATCAGTCAAAAAAATTAATTTTCAAAAAGAAAGCGTTGTGGAGCACCAGCTTGTTCAATCCCTCTTGTCAGGTTCAATGAGGAAGATTATATTAACAAGAAAGTTTTAAAAAGAAAAATGTCCTTGTAGAAAGGAGGTTTATATGAAAAAAGAATCCATCATATTCGCCTTCGCAATAATCTGTATCCTTGGATCTGCAACGAGCACTTACTTACTATCCCAGTCCCAGGACTCCAATAAAGAAGAGCTGAAGCTCCAGCTCCCCAAGCCGATGTTCATCGGAACGCCGAGGAATATCAAAACCCCGAACCTCGAGATCGTAACGGGCAAGCCGCGCGGCCCGTTCTTCGTCCCTAAAGGGACAAAGCTCGTTTCGCTTCGGAGGGCGGTGACGGCCAGCGACAGGCAGCCGGTGATCGGCGAGGCCGGGTTCGTCACGGACGGCGAGAAATCCGGCGAGGACGGATATTTCGTCGAATTGGGCCCCGGCGTGCAGTGGGTCAAGATCGACCTCCAGGGCGAATATGACCTTAGCGCCATCCTCGTCTGGCATTATCACGCCCAAGCGCGCGTCTATCGCGACGTCATCGTTCAAGTTTCGGACGATAAAGACTTCATAAAGGGCGTGACGACGATTTTCAACAACGATCACGACAACACCTCCGGCCTGGGGATCGGCAAAGACAAGGAATACATCGAGACCAACGAAGGCCGCCTGGTGGATCCCAGAGGCATCAAGGCCCGCTACGTCAGGCTCTACAGCAACGGCAATACGTCGAACGACATGAACCATTACGTCGAAGTGGAAGTCTACGGCACGCCGGCCATATGAACAAGACCGCTTTTCGCGGGTTGTTTTTGCTTGTCCTCGCAGGCACGCTCCTGCTGCGCCTGCCTCGCCTGGGTCTCAGACCGATGCACCACGACGAGGCCAACCAGGCCGTGAAATTCGGGACGCTGCTTGAAAAGGGCGAATATCGATACGACAAAACGGAGCACCACGGCCCGAGCCTTTATTATCTGACTCTCCCCGTCGCCTGGGCGTTTTCCAAGCAGACGCTGGCATCGCTCGACGAGACAACCTTGCGGCTCGTACCGGCGATTTTTGGAGCGGGGATTATTTTGCTCCTGCTTTTCTTTGGAGACGGCATGGGCCGGCCGGCCGTTCTCTTTTCCGGCTTGCTCGCCGCTCTGTCGCCGGCCATGACATACTTCAGCCGCTTTTACATCCAAGAGACTCTTTTTGTTTTTTTCATCGTCGGGTTTCTGGGATCTCTCTGGCGGTTGGCCGAACATCCCTCGACGGGACGGGCTCTGGCGTCGGGTTTCTTCGCCGGAATGATGTACGCCACCAAAGAGACATCTATTATCATTTTCGCGGCCGTTGGCGGAGCCATTGTTCTGACAATAATCTTTCGTAAAAAAACGATCAGCGGCAGATTGCCGCTCCCCAAAATTCGAATGATTCACATCCTTTGGGGCCTGGCCGCGGCGGCTGTGACGGCTTTTATATTTTTTTCTTCTTTCTTTAAAAATCCGAAAGGCATTCTCGATTCAATGATCGCTTTTAAAGGATATTTTGAAAAAGGCGGGAGCGCCGGTTTCCATGCCCCTCCGCTGCTGTACTATCTCACCCTCCTGGCCTATTCAAAATCCGGCGCCGGGCCGGCCTGGAGTGAAGCGCTGATTCTCGGGCTGGCCATTGTCGGAGGCGCGGCGGCATTTCAAAAGAAAGATCGCAGACTCTTAAAAGCAAATGCCGGTCGCGCCGAAAAACCATTCTCCTCGGCAACATCAGCCGAAAATTTTTTTCCGAAGTTCATCTTTTTTTTCACGGTCCTTGCCACGGCTGCTTTTTCCATCATTCCTTATAAAACGCCGTGGAACCTGCTCCCGTTTTACATAGGAATCATTCTTCTCGCGGGAATGGGGGCCGCCTTCATTTTCCAATCCCTGCGCAAAGATTACCTAAAGGTTATCGCCGGGCTTCTCTTGGCTGCCGGACTTTTTCATTTGGGCTGGCAGAGCTGCCGGGCGAATTTCCAATTCTACGCCGATCGCCGCAATCCCTATGCTTACGCGGAAACGAGCCCGGATTTCCTGCAGCTCGCCAAGCGGATCGATCGCCTGGCGGCGCTTCATCCCGAAGGCCGGCATATGCTGATCAAAGTCGTCTGCGGTCTTCACCAAACCTGGCCCTTGCCCTGGTATTTAAGGAGCTTCGACCGCGTCGGTTATTGGCAGGACTGGCCCACGGCCGGTGGATTCGAGCGCGTCCCGCTGATCATCGCCGACGAGGATCAAGCGGAAAATCTCGGCCCTCTCCTTCAAGATAAATATCAAGCGGAATATTACGGCCTGCGGCCCGACGTCCTTCTTGTCCTCTTCATCGACCGCGGCTTCTGGGAAAAATATTTGCTTGACGGGAAAAAATAGAAACTTATATATTTAAAAAAGGAGGGATCATGAACAAAACCTTAACGCTGGCAATGCTCATCGCTTTTGTCTTGATGTTCTTCAGCGCAAGCTGCGCTCCGGGGCCCAACGATCTTGAGAAAACGGCCAATCAACAAGGAAAAGTCGCCGGCTTCTGGAAAGGCATCTGGCACGGATTGATCTCGCCGATCACCTTTATCATCTCGATTTTCAGCAAGAACGTTCGTTTCTATGAAGTCCACAACAGCGGTTTCTGGTACAATTTCGGGTTCGTCATCGGCGCCGGCCTGTTTATGAGCGGCGGCATTCTAGGCAAAAAAAAGAGCAAAAGCTGAATTCTCAAAAAAAAGACAGGAAGTAAAACAATGGCCGAAAACGCCATCGGACGTCTAATCAAATCCTTGGAAGGCGCCGCCATTATTAGGGACGACCGGATCGTCGTTAAAAACGAAAAAAAATTGCCCGGGAAAATGGACGGCTTGATCCACGAAGCTGTCTTCGGTGAGGCCGAATCCAGGGCGGCAGCGCGTTGGCTCATCTGGGAAACTGCCCAGTCGCTCGGCCTGCGTCCCGCTTCGATTCATGAATTCTACAAAGCACGCGGCCGCGGCGACGTCGCGAATAATTTTACCGTGCCGGCCATCAACCTTCGCCTGCTCGCCTATGACTCGGCGCGCGCCGTCTTCCGCGCCGCCGGAAAACTCGATGTCGGGGCATTGATTTTTGAAATCGCCCGTTCGGAGATTGCTTACACCGACCAGAGGCCGGCCGAATACACTTCGGCGGTTTTAGCCGCGGCCATCCGCGAAGGCTATCGCGGACCGGTGTTCATCCAGGGCGACCATTTTCAGACTTCCGCGAAAAAATACGCGGCCGCGCCCGATGCCGAGGCGAAGACGATCCGCGACCTCATCGTCGAAGCCGTCGCCGCCGGGTTTTACAACATCGATATCGACACATCGACGCTCGTCGACATAGCCAAGCCGACCTTGGAGGAGCAGCAAAAGCTGAATTATGAACTCTGCGCCGATTTCACGCGGTTCATCCGCGAGCGCGAGCCAAAGGGCGTGACGATCTCCATCGGCGGCGAAATCGGCGAGGTTGGACAGAAAAATAGCACCGTGGAAGACCTCGACGCCTTTATGAAGGGCTACGACGCCAAACGCGGGAAGCTCGCGGGCATCAGCAAAATCAGCATCCAGACGGGAACCTCCCACGGCGGGGTCGTGCTTCCCGATGGAACTCTGGCCAAGGTGGCCATTGACTTCGAGGCCCTGCGCCTCCTCGGCGAAAAAGCGCGCAAGACCTACGGCCTGGGCGGCGCCGTCCAGCACGGTGCGAGCACGCTCCCCGAATCCGCTTTCCATAAATTCGTAGAGGCGGGGACGTGTGAAGTCCACTTGGCGACCGCGTTTCAAACGCTCATCATCGAACATGAAGCCGTGCCCGAATCCCTGCGCCGGGAGATGTATGACTGGCTGCGCGCCAATGCAGCCGGCGAGCGCAAGCCCAAGGACACGGAAGCGCAATTCATTTATAGAGCGCGTAAAAAAGCGGTCGGCCCGTTCAAGAAACACTTCTGGTCGCTGCCACGGAGCGCGAGGGAGGCCATCGGTGCCAGCCTGGAAAAGATGTTCACGTTTTTATTCGAGCAGTTGAACGTGGGCGGGACGACGAAAATCATCAAGAAATTTGTACGCGCGCCGGAGGTTCATCAACCGCTAGCGGCCGGTTAAAAAAATCCACGGGGGGGGAGGCAAGACCTATTTCCCAAAATTCGGTATATATCCCCAATTTTTTTATAGCGACCATCCCTGCCGGTATTCCTTGTGGATAAACTTGTTGGCGTCGGGCAGGTTGGTCACCAGCATTTTATCGCCGTCCCACTGAAGCACGGTCTTGGCGTCCTTCATGCGCAGGGCGACGTTCCCGAGGAGCATCATCTCGGTCAGCGGCCCGGAATAGGAGAAATCCGTCGTCGATTTCTTGCCGGCTTTGATCGCCGCGATCCATTCCTCGTGGATGCCGGGCGAGCGCGGGATAGTCTTTTCCGGACGCTTGTAGTCCTGCATTAATTTTTCGGGTAGAATGCGCGGATTCTCGCCGTAGGTGCCGCACATAATCATCCCCCTGTCTCCCATGAACAGACAGCCGCCGCCGTCGTCGTCACCCATCATCCGGCCGTCTTCAAGGACCTCAGGCCGGGGGGGCATCAGACCGCCATCGTACCAGACCAATTTCACGGGCGGCATCTTGCCGCGGGCCGGGAACGTATAGGTAATAATTTCAGCGATCGGATACGAATCTTTAGTATATTTCGAGGAGCTGGCCTGCACCGTAGCGGGAGAGCCGAGCTTGAGCGCCCAGAAAGGCTGATCGATAAGGTGGGCGCCCATGTCACCGACAACGCCCGTACCGAAATCCCACCAGCCGCGCCAGACAAACGGCATATAGGCGGGGTGATAGGGCCGCCAAGGCGCCGGCCCGAGCCAGACATCCCAGTCCAAGCTCGGAGGCACAGAGGGGATCTCCTTGGGCGCTTCGATGCCCTGAGGCCAGATCGGTCTGTTGGTCCAAACATGGACTTCCCGAACATCGCCGATAGCTCCGTCCCAGACCCATTCGCAGATGAGGCGGGCGCCTTCCTTGGAGTGGCCCTGGTTTCCCATCTGGCTAACGATGTTTTGCTTCTTGGCTTCCTGGGCGAGCAGCCGCGCTTCCTTGATCGTATGGGTCAGCGGCTTCTGGACGAAGACGTGCTTTTTCATTTTGATGGCCATCATGGCGATGACGGCGTGCGCGTGATCGGGCACGCTGACCGTGATGGCGTCAAGGCTCTTTTCCTTGTCGAGCATCCGCCGGAAATCGCGGTATTTGTTGGCTTTCTCGTATTTGGCTTTGTTTTCAGGCGTATGCTCCTCCGAGCTTAGAAAAAGCGCCATCTGGGTGTCATCGGCGTCGCAGAGCGCCACAATGTTTTCGGAGCTCACGCTCTGGGTGTCAGAAAATCCTTTGCCTCCGACGCCGACGCAGCCGATGTTCAGCAGATCACTGGGCGCCGTGTATCCGGGGCCGCCCAGGACATGACGCGGCACAATAAGCATGCCGGCGGCAGCCGCGGCCGTGCTGCCGATGAACTTGCGGCGGGTCATGGTCGACTTTTGTTTTGCGGGATTATCCTTGCACGTTGTCATTTGACCTCCTCAATTGATGACTAATATCAACGCATTAATAAAAGTGACATCCCCGTTCGGGCGGCGCTTAGGCCGTCCTCAAGCTCCCGTAGCGGAGGGGGGCCCCGTCGGGTTTTCCGACTGGGGGAACCGACGGGACTGGTTCCTCGGGGTCCGGGGGCTAGGGACGGCCTAAGCGCCGTCCCTAGGTTGTCACCTTATTTATTGCGTTCATATTAGTTTCCCTGAAAGCATTTTTGCCTACTATTTTACTATTTAATTTCGCGGATAAAAATATTTTTAAAATAGAGCGGAGTGCCGTGGGCCTGGAGTTCGATCTGGCCGACCGGATAGATAGGTTTGTCACGTTCCCAGTAATTTTCCATGACGATGTTGTCGACGACGAGCACGCCGTTTAAATATACGGTCACGCGCTCGCCGGTCATCTTGATATAAAATGTATTCCACTCGCCGACGGGACGGTCCGCGCACAGGAGCGGCTTCGACGGATTGATTCTGTTATTATAAAGCCCTCCCGATCCTTCGGGCCTTTGCGCCGGGTCCCAGATTTGGACTTGCGGCGAGCCGCGTAAATAAATTCCGCTGTCTCCTTTCTCTTCGATCTTCCAATCCACGAACATTTCAAAATCGCCGAAATCCTTGAGGGTGCACAGGCTGTGGCCTTGGCCGTCAAAAACGAGAACGCCGTCGACGACGCTCCAATGCCGCCGCATGAATTCGTCGGCTTCCTGCTGCGCCTTGGCTAATTCGCCCGTCGTCATTTTCCTTCGTTGGACAGGGTCCTCGACTAATCCCTTCCATCCCGCCAAGTCTTTTCCATTAAACAGGGCCGTATACCCATCCTTGATGAGAAGACTCCAAACATATTTCTCGGCCCGTCCCTTGTCGTAATCGTTTTCGATATGAAGGAGGGCTTTCTTTAAGATCAGAGCTGCGTCCAGGCCCGAAAGTCCATCGGCGCCGGCCTCCGGCAGTACGATTCTTACAATCGTCTGGGCGGCTTTGGCTTGAAAGACGGGATCATCGAGAAACTTCGCGGCCAGGGCCAACGAATCTTGAATTTTCACGCCGGCCAGGCCCGAAATGACGAAGTTTTTCTCATCGGCCTCTTTCGGCATCTCCAGCGCATTTTTCAGATAGGCGAGCTTTTGCTCGGCGGAAAAATCCGATCCGATGACCAACCGGACAATTCCCTGAAGAGCCAAGTACCGAAATTTGCGCTCTGCCGTGCTTCCGGCAATTTTAAACAATGGATCCAAAGCGCCGACATCCAGCCAGTTAGACAAGGTATAAATCGCCGCGGTTTGAATCTGCGGGTCGTCGCTTTTTGTCTCGGCGACGACCGCCTCGAGGACTTTTGAGCCGCCGATTTTGGCCAGCGGCCTCAACAGGTCCAGGCGCTTCAGCCCTTTTGTTTTTTCAAGGGCGGCCAGGATTTGTTCGGCCCTTTTCTCTTGTTCGGAAATTTGGACCGCCGCGGCGATGAAGGCATTTTGGAGCAGCTTTATTTCCGAGCCCGAAGCGGCCTTGAGCAAAAAATCGATGATCTGAGGCAGGTCTTCGGCTCGGACGATCGGCTCCAGCGCCGCTAAAGCAGCGGAACGCACAACCGCGTCTTCACTCCGGGCTTGAGCCAGGACAAGCCCCGCGTATTCCTTGGCCTGTCGTTCGGCAAGGATTTCCATCAAAGCGATCCTGGCCGCAGGAGGCGCTTCGTCGAACAGGCCGGCCGCCTTGGCCAAAATCTGATCCGATGGAAAAACGAGGAGCGCCTGTTTGACCGCCTTGATCTGGTCTTCATCCTCGGTCCGGATGAGCGGCAGCACGTCGTCCTTGACGTCAGCCCGTCCCAGCCGCGCCGCGGCCGCAATCGCCGCGACTCTCGCGGCTTTCTCCTCGCTTTTCAGCTTTTCCCGGATAAAAGGAAGCGCCGCTGAATCTGCGCGGCGGCCGAGCATGCCGATAATGTCGGCTTGATTTTCCGGCGGAACTTGAGCCGCTTTTTCAATCCAGCGGGCCGTGGCCTTTTCGCCTTTTATGGAATCGGCAAGCTCCAGCGCCCGCTGGCGGTATTGCCTGTCCGGCGATTCTGCGGCTCCTAAAAGATCATCGAAAACGCCCTCGCCGAGAATCTCGGCGAGCAAGGTCAGCGCCGAGGCTCGGATTTGGCTTTCGCCCGGGAGCGTATAATTTTCAATGAAATCCTGACAGATCTTCAGGCTCGCTTCTTTTTTCCCGGACTCCCAAAGCCTTCGGGCAAAAAGAAGATAGAGCGGAGCCGCGCTGGTCCTTTCATAGGACGACGTCGTCACGGCCGATCTCCCCAGCGCATCCTGGGCCGCGGGATAGCCGATGTTCGCCAGCGCCTGAAGCGCGGCCTGCCTGAGCGTTGTATTCTGGCTGTCGGCATAGGCAAGAATTTTTTTCGCGGCGCCAAGACTTCGCATTTCGCCAAGCGCCTGAATGATGGGAAGCGCGTTTTCGCCTTGGCCTCTGCCGAGCGCTCTTATTAAGATTTTTCCCGCATCCGTGGTCCCGATGGCTTGAAGCGCCCGACTGGCCGGTCCGCCCAATTGCTGGTCATGGAGAAATTTGCCCAGCGGCTTGACGCACTCTTCCCCGGCGAACAACTGGAGCTGGCTGATGAGAAAAGCTTTAACCTCGGCTTCGCGCGGCTCGTCCAGCGCTCTGATCAATTTGAGAGCCAACATCCTGCGCCGGGCTTCGTCTCCCGCCTTGGCCGCAGAGTTCGCCATGGCGCTTATCGCGAATCGCGCCAGGTGGTCGTCGGCCGTTCCCGGCGAGGCCAGCCGGCGGCAGACTTCGCCAATCCCTTTCGGTCCGAGCGAAAGCAGCTCGGCCGCCAGAGCGTCCCGGTCCGCAGAGTTTT
>Ga0315282_10007897_pt1 | contig 17358 bp, 13 predicted proteins | sample YL17G07_20_MG_FD_203693 | JGI IMG/M metagenome (GOLD analysis project Ga0315282, IMG submission 203693) | Sediment microbial communities from Yellowstone Lake, YNP, Wyoming, USA - YL17G07_20 | ecosystem: Environmental > Aquatic > Freshwater > Lake > Sediment | place: USA: Wyoming | collected... | reverse complement strand
TTGTACCCGGTGACCCTCACCAGCAGGTTGCGGTATTCCTCGGGCCTTCTCTGGGCCGTGCGCAGGGTATCGGGGTCGATCACGTTGACCTGCAGGGCGGTCCCCCCTTTCTCCCCGTAGGCCCGTAAAAAGGCCATGAGCTTGGTGATGTGCTCCTCGTCCCCCAGGAGGGAGGGGCTGAAACTCATGGTATGGGAGGCCCCGTTGGGGGCGGTCTCCAGTCCCATCTTCCCCACGGAGAGGATTTCCGCCGTGGGGCCGTTACGGCCCGCGCCGTCCACCGGCCCGATGGCGTTGGAGAGATAAGTGCCCTTTCTCCTGCCGTCGGGGGTCGCCGCCGTGCCGGGGGCGAAGGCGATCCAGTAGTTCCAGGAGAGGTATCCCCCGCGGTACCGCCTCCCGGTTGCGGGCGAAGTGCGCTCGGCCACCATGCGGGTCCAGGCCTGGGAGAGGTAGCGGGCGACCTCGTCCGCGTAGTCGTCGTCATTACCATATTTTGGCGCTTTGTTCAACAGGGTCTGCCGCAGCGCCTCGTGCCCCTCATAGTCGTCCTTGACCGCCCGCGCCAGGTCGGCCATCTTGACCTTCCCGCCCTCGTACACCAGCTTCTTCACCGCGGCCAGGGAATCGGCGGCGGTGGCGAAGGCCACCCCCTCCACGGTGATGAAGCCGTAGCGCGGCCCTCCCTGGGTCACGTCCTTTCCCTTCTCCGCGCACCCTCCCACCAGGGTGGAGAGGTAGGGGGTGGGCTCGTACTCCGACCTGATGCGGTCGGCCTCGTCGCTCACCGAGAGCATCCTGTCCATGAGGGCCTTGAGCTGGGTCTCGAAGGCGGCCCGGAACTCCTCCCAGGTGCGAAAGTCTTCCACCCGCCCGGTATCGGGTCCGATGCGCTTCCCGGTGGCCGCGTCGCGCCCGGAGTTGAAGGTCATCTCCACCGCCTTGGCCAGGTTGACGTTGACGTCCACCGTGCCCGAGCGGTCGTCACCCTGCAGGGTGTTCTCCAGGCACCCCACCGGGGCGTAGTCCCACAACCGCTCCTCTGGAAGACCCTGCCAGGCCAGGCCGCGGATGGAGTTCTCGTCGAAGTTCATGAGGAAGGGGGAACCCTGGGCCCGGGCGATCATCTCCGCCACCCGGCGCAGCAGCGGCTCCGGCGTGCCCGCGTGCAGGCGGATATTGGGCTTTGGCTCCAGCATGTTCATCTCCTCGATGACATCCAGGATGAGCCAGGTGAGCTCGTTGGAGGCGTCGTTCCCGTCGGCGTCGATGCCGCCGATGGTCATCAACTGGCCGAACCCCGAGTTGATGCCCTGGTTGCTCAATACCCGGCTCTGAAAATCGTAGGCGTAATTATGCTTTACCCAGTAGCACTCGAGGATCTCCTTGGCCCGCTCCCCGGTCAACCTACCGCTGTCCAGATCCTCGCGGTAGTAGGGGTACATGTACTGGTCGAACCTGCCATGGGAGAGGCCGGCGCCGGGGTAAGACTCGGCGGCCATGATCAGCATGTGGGTGAACCACAGGGACTGGACGGCCTCGTAGAAGGTCTCCGCGGGATCCCAGGGGACCTTGCGGCAGATGCGGGCGATCTCCCCGAGTTCCGCGGCCCGCGCCTCGTCCTTTTCTTCACCGGCCAGCCTCCCGGCCTCCTCGGCGTAGCGCCGCGCCAGGTCGCGGGCGGCCTCGCAGCAGACCATGAGGGCGTCCAGAAAATCGGCGTGCTCCGCTTCGTCGGCCTGGTCCCTCCTCCCCTTGAGATCCCGGTGGATGCCGGAGAAACCCTCCTTAAGCACGCGCGGGTAGTCGGGGATGAGGTGGCCGGGGACGGCCCCGGTGTTGCCGACGCCCAACTCGTTGATCTCCTGGCCCTTCTTCCACCACTTTTTGACCTCTTTTTTCCAGCGCTTCCCCTCTTCCCGGTTATGGCACTTGGAGAGGGCGGTGTTGAACTGTCCCCCCACCACCAACTCCCCCTCCAGGATCTTCACCGGGAGGTAGCGCCGGCATACCTCGCGGAAGAAGAGGGCCCGGCGCATGATCAGGGACTTGTCCCAGAAACCCTCCGGGAGCTCCACCTCGTTGGCCAGGACCCGCAGCGACTCGGAAAAGGCGCCCATGAACGGCACCATCTCCGGGATAATACCCCAGTTGACGGGGGACCATACCTCGTCCCATTCCGCCGCCGTAGTGAAGGGCATGACCTCGTTGCGGAAGTAAGGCCTGTCCTTAATGGAATAGTATTCCTCCCGCAGCCGCCGCACCCGGGGCGAGAGGTTATCGGAAGCATGCCAGATCCGATCGGGTGAGATCACATCGCTTTCTCTCATCTTTTATCCACCTCCCAGGGCAGGATATCAATCGGCATGGTGCCGCTATAGATACGGCGTTTACAAAATAAACTTAACCAATCCCCGGCCCGCCCGGAAATGATTGGGGTCATCCTACTAAAATAGCAGTTTCTGGAATTGCCAATCCAGGATGGAGCCGCCCACCTCCAGCAGGCGGAGATTCTCGAGCATACCGCACTCGATCTCCTTCAGGGGGAGCTGGGCCTCCTCGATCACCCGGCGCATGGATTCCACCCAGGCGGGGAGCTCTTTTCCGAAGAAGAGCAGCAGCTCCATGCGCTCCCTCCCGCCCTCGGACGCATCGAAGGTAAGCTCGAAGAGGTGCTCCGACAGGATGCGATACGCGGTCAGCTCCACCTTCCTCTGGGCCAGGAGTACCCTGGTATACGGGGAGACATTCGACGGATCGAGGTTGGACACCACCAGGTGATGCCACCTCTCGATGAAGGCCACGATCACCGGGATGAGCGCCGCCCTCTCCCAGATAAAAAGGGACCTGGAGATGCGCTCGTGGCCCCATCCCTCCTCCCCGATAAGGCGATCGCCGGGCACCCGTACGCCATCCAGGATGACCCTACCGTGGGGGGAGGTGGGGAGGAAATCCAGGTCGATCCGCTCCACGCGGACCCCCTCCATTACCTCCACCAGGAAGGCGGAAAGACCGTTCTGGCCCGCCCCGGGGTCGGTGGAGGCGATCACCAGGAAAAGGTCGGCCACCGGCGCGTTGGTCACCGGCCCCTTGACGCCCTCCAGGATGTACTCCCCGTTCTCCCGCCTCGCCGTGGTGCGCATGCGCCTGGGGTTGCCCCCGCTTCCGGGCTCGGAGACGGCAGCCGCCCCGATGCGCTCTCCCCGGCAAAGGGAGGGAAGATAGCGCTCCTTCAGGTCCCGGGAGCCGAAGATCATCAGGGGGTGGGCGCAGAGCATGACGTGGTCCAGGATGCTTAAGGCGAGTCCCAGGTCGCACCCCTCCGCGGCCAGGACGGCGAGGCTCTCGACGAACTCCTTGACCGAACCTCCCCCTCCACCGTATTCCTTCCCTATGGCCATACCTGTAATTCCCAGGTCAGCCACTTCCTTCCAGAGGGAACGGTCGAACTCGCCCTGCGCGGCCCGCCGCTCAAGGCTGGAGAATATCCTGCCGCGAGCGAAACCACCCAACTCCTCCGTGTTCATGCCCTTACACCTCACGGGGTAGGTCCTTGTCGCGATTCCCTTGGGACCAAACGCGCCTGCTTTACAGGACATACCTATCATAGCCCCTCGGCTGAAGCCATAGCAAACAAGCGAAAACCGGTAAACTGGTAAACCGCGGTCGGCCCCATGGGGCGAGGAATAATCCCCCTATCGGGCGATATGCGATAGGGCCCTCACGGGCGAAGATAACCTTAGAAAATAAGGAGTGAGGGACAGCCGTATTTCCCCCTATTGCGGAAACACCGCCATAGCCCGACAGCCCTCGACCACAAACTGTCCCTCCGACCGGCCCGCCGGCACCCCCTCCGGCGGGCCCCCTCTTTTGGGTTCCAGCCCCGGACATGGGACATCTCCCTGCAAACGTTCAGCTCATCCTTGAATTGCTCGAGGGGAATGTCCCATGTCCGGGGCTGACTCCGTTATTGGCGGATGCTGTCGTTGAGGTACTGGGTATATTCGATGAGCTCCTGCATGGAGGTGAATTCCTCGTTCACGAAGCAGAATTCCTCGGACCACCGGTTAAGGCGCAGCTTCTCCCTCTCCGCCTCGGGATAAGTCCTCATAAACTGCTCGTAGAGCTCTGTCCCCCTGAAGACCACCAGGGGAAAGAAGGTGGCCTCGGTAATCCTTTCCTTCCTTAGTATGTCCACCGTGCGCTCATGGCTCTCGCGGCTCTCGCCGGGCAGGCCGGCTATGAAGGTGAGGATGGGGGTCAGCCCGTGGGAACGCACCGCCCGGACGGCCCCGAGTATCTCCTCCCGGGTGGTCCTCTTCTTCACAACCTCCCTGAGGATGCGGTCGTCGAATGACTCGGCGCCCAGGGCCACGGTGCCGAAATTGCTCTCCTGCAGGCCCTTCAAGACCTCCGGGGTGAGGGAATCGACCCGGGTCTGGATGTGATAGGTATAGGGTACCTCCCTGGTCTCCCCCAGCAGGGAGACGAGCCGGGGACGGTTGAGGGCGAAGGTGGCGTCGCCGAAATAGAAGGAACGGTCGCCCGCGGTAAAGTTTTTCCAGCAGTAGTCGAGGACTCCCCGCACGTAGGCCGGGGAGTGAAAGCGCGTCTTCCTCTTCCAAACCGCGGGGTCCAGGCAGAAGGTGCACTGCTCCGGGCATCCCCGCGAGGTGAGGAAGCCGCTCCCGGGGATATAGTCATCGAAGGGGTTGAGGGACTTGAGCAACCGGTGGCGCTCCCCGATCTTGAACTGCGGGGAGACGGTGTATATATGGGGAAAGCGGTCGAGGTCCTTCTCCCTCTCCCGGTCCCGGTTGTGGATCACCCTCCCATCCCCGTCGCGCCAGGTTAACCCGGGGATACGGGAGAAGTCGTGCTCCCCCTTCTCCAGGGCCCGCACCAACTCCCAGGCGGTCCACTCCCCCTCGCCGCGCACCACGAAGTCGGCTGCCCCATCCTCCATGATCTCCCGGGGATGCATGGTGGAGTAGATGCCCCCGGTCACCAGCATGGTGTCGGGCATCATCTCCTTAATGTGCTTGAGCATCTCCCGGGCGTGCAGGGCGACATAATAAATGGAGATGGGGAAAAATAGCACCTCCGGCTGCAGGCGTTTCAACGATTCCTCGAGGTGGTCACGCATGCGCCGCAGGGCCTCCTCCCCTCCGATGGGAGCGGTGGTTTGACCGTCCTCATCCAGCCCCGGTTCCGCCTCCCGGAACCACTCCTCCTCGGTGAAGACGCCGGCGACCAGGTTGAGCACCCCGAACTCCACCCCATGCCCCTGCAGGAAGGCCGCGATGTACATGGCGCCGTAGTCCGGCACCAGCAGGGCCTTGTTGCGGATGGCGCCGTAGCGCACCAGCATGAGGGGATGGGGCTTGGTCTCCATCAGGCCGTAGCCCCATGAATCGGAGATGATCGCGGTTCTCAATGCTTTTTCGCCCATTAATACCACCTTGCCTCCCTCGTGCTCCGCCTCGCGCTCAGGACCCCAGGATACGCTCCACGCAGAGGATGGCGGAACGCGACGCCCCCTCTACGGCCAGGCCCCTCCCGAGATAGGTATCCCCCGCGAAATAGAGGCCGCCTATCCCCGGGGCTTGGACATCGGGCTTAAAATCCCCGGTGAGACCCGGCTTGCGGGCCAGCCCGTCACAGCCGGCGGTGAAATAGGGCAGGGCAAAATCCACCTCCTCCCCGGCGAACCCGTACATCTCCTTGATGTCCTCCCAGTGCAGCTCCATAAGGCGACCCAGGTTGAACTTGTCCTCCACCTCCTCGGGATCGGCCACGTTGTCCGTCACCAGCAGGTAGTGGCCGGGGGGCGCCACCCCGGGATCGAAGGCGGTGGGGGAAAACGCCTGGAAGGGCAGCTTGGTCCGGGTGGACCTCAGGGCGGACATAAAGACCGCGCGCTCATAGAGGGGCCGGGTTGTGCCAATTATGTAGCCGAGAAGCGCCGTCCTCTCCCCACGGATGTCCTCGATGCGCTTGAGCCACCATCCGGGTAGAGGGGAATAGCGGCGGTCGAAGTCCAGCACCTTATCCAGGTGCCAGACGGGAAGAGCCAGCACCACCAGGGGTGCGGTCACCAGGTCGGTGGAGGTGAAGCGCCATTCCCTGGCTATGGGACTGGCTCCCTTGCGGGCCACCTTCACCCCCACCGCCTTGGAGCCCTCGAAGACCACCTGCTCCACCGGGGCGCCCACCTCCAGTCTACCGCCCATGTTCCGGAAGGCATCCGCCAGGGGCCCGATCACCCCCCCCATGCCGCCCCTGGGATAGGCGGCGATGAGCACCGCCCGGCCCTTGATCAGGGCCTCTCGCGCGATATGCAGGCATTCACCTGCGGACTGCTCGCGGGTGTCGGGAATGGTGGTCATGATCATGCTCATATTCTCCCACACCTCCCGCAGGTTGCCGGCCATACCCGCCTTATCCAGCCATTCGGCGAAGGAACGGTTGTCCCAGGCCCCGAAATCGCCCTCGCCCATGGTGACGATATCCTTCATCACCTCGATGAAGTGGCTTTTTTCCTCATCGGTTAACTTGATAAACGTCTGCATGTCATGCCAGGCGCCGCCCTCGTACAGATCGAGGGTCGAGGAAACCGCGGCCCATTCGATCTCCACCCCCACACGGGTCCCGAGCTCGTGGCAATAGCCCTTCTTCCCCATCTCGATCATGTGCAGCCCGATATCCACCCGGTAACCCCCGGGGAGTTCGTAGGACTGCATGCGCCCGCCCGCCCTGGGGTACATCTCCAGGACGAGGGTCCTCTTTCCCGCCTGTTGAAGCTGGGTGGCCACCCCCAATCCGGCGATACCCGCGCCGACCACTATCGCATCGTAATCGCTCATCCCGCCTCCTTGCATTCGCCCCGCACCTATCCACCCGCCATCCGGGAATGGATATAGATCTCGTCCCCCTCGTTCAAGGGCTCTTGATCGTCCTCCGCCAGCGGTGCCCCCCTCCGGGTCGCCCTTATACTCGGGTGGAAACGTTCATTCTCACCATCCCACATATTGTGCGGCAGACGGAAACCGTACTCCTTTCCGATCATTAGGAGCAAATCACTCAACCCGGCTCCTTCCGGCATATCGTAGATCTTTTCCTTTTCCCCGGTGTAATGCCGGATCATGCCGGTAAAGCGCACCTTAACCTGCATATAAGCTCAACCTCCCCGTTCAAGCCACCTTATTATAGCAGAGTAAAAACGCCGTTTCGGGGTATTAAAAAGGGGGTTTCACGGCCGGGTATCCTCGTGGCCCCGGAAAACGTAATAGTGCATGTCAGGTGGGGAGGGGCGGACTTATGGTCCGCCCCATTTATGGTCCGCCCCATTTAACGCATAACGGCAACGAGGCTAAATCTCTTTTGCTCTTTTGCTCTTTTGCTCTTTTGCTTTTTAGCCTTTCGCTTTTCTCGGGCTGACTTTCCTTAAGCCCCTACAAGCTTTCGCTCTCTAGAGTTTCTTGTCGGACATCCCCATATCGTCGAGCACCTGTTTGTAGATCACCGCCACCTTCTTGAGCAGCGGCTGCAGCTTGAGGAGGCCGGTGGCGTTGCCGTCCACCTTGATCTTCTTGCGGGTGATGGCCATCACCGGGTTGAGCTTGTTGGACCAGGAACGGTGGGCGTCGTCCCCGGAGAGGGCCATGCGTACCTTGAACTCCCCCGGGGGCTCCCCGGTGCCGAACTCCTTTTTGCCTCCCCGCAAGTCCCACCAGAACTGGACGTCGGGGTCGTGGTACTTAAAGACCACGACCTGGTCCAGCTTCTCGGCCTTCGGGGACAGCTCCGGGTCCTCCATCATCCTCTTAAACAGCTCCGAAAAAGCCTTGGTCATCTCGTCCGCGTCCTTCCAGCACTCGCTCATCCTTTCCTCCTTTTCCCCCAATGGGCATTCCTCAAAACCTTCACCTGAGCACGCTGCGATAGAGCTCGATTATCTCATCCTCCTCAGCGGGACGGGGATTGAACATCGTCTGGGCGTCCTGCATGGCCTTCTCCGCCAGGGCCGGCAGGTCGTCCTCGGTGACCCCGAACTCCCCCAGGGTGTCGGGCAGCCCGCAATCGGCTATCAGGGCGCGCACCGCGGCGATGGCCGCGTCCGCCCCTTCCGCCGGGCTCATGTCCAAGACGTTCACCCCCATGGCCTCGGCGACATCCCGGTACTGCCCGGCGCAGTAGTCCTTGTTGTACTCCATCACCACCGGCAGCATGATGGTGTTGGCGATGCCGTGGGGGATATTGTCGAAGAGCCCGCCCAGCGAATGGGCGCAGGAGTGGACCAAGCCGCACATGGTATTGAAGAATCCCACGCCGGCCACGCAGGCGGCGAACATCATGTAGGCGCGGGCCTCGAGGTTATCGCCGTTGGCCACCGCCTCCCTCAGCCACCTGCTGACCAGCTTTACCGCGTAGATGGTCATGGCATCCGCGAGGGGGTTGGCGTAAGGCGACGTATAGGCCTCGATGGCATGGGTCAGGGCGTCTATGCCCGTGGCGCCGGTGAGGCGCGGCGGCATGGACTTGGTCACCTGGGGATCCAGGAGGGCCACGTCCGCGACGCAGTAATACTCGATGAAACCCATCTTGGCCTGCTCTTCCTCGTTCTTGATCACCGCTCCCCAGGTCACCTCGCACCCCGTTCCCGAGGTAGTGGGGATGGCCACGTGGGGCAGCATCGGCCTGCCGACCAGCTCCGCCCCGATGTGCTCGGCGATGTCGTCTTCCCCGCCGGTGACCAGTACGTTGGACCCCTTGGCCGTGTCCATGACCGAGCCCCCACCAACGGCCAGGATGCTGTCGGCCCCGACCTCCTTGATGAAGCGGGCGCCCTCGTTGATGATTCTTACCAGTGCATCCTGTTGGATTTTGTCGAAGATCCCTACGATCTCGATATCGCTGCCCTCCAGCGCCTTCTTCACATAATCCAGGATGCCCGCGTCGATCACCCCCTGGTCGGTGAAGATCACCAGCTTGCTGGCCCCCAATTCCCCCAGTTCGTAGGGCAGCTCCTCCACTGCGCCGTCTCGATATACCAGCTTGGTGCGCAGCTTGAACTCTATAAGCTCCTCAGGAAGCGCCATATCTATCCCTCCCTAAACTCAGTTGTTTCGCTTAGCCCTCTTTATTTATTCCCCTAAGCGCAGGGTTACATGTCTGAAATATCAATCCAACCGGGTTTAGAGCTTTCCCATAAGCAGGCGGCTGATGATCATCTTCTGGATCTCCGAGGTCCCCGCCCCGATGGTGCCCAGCTTGGCGTCGCGCAGGGTGCGCTCCACCGGGTACTCCCGGATGTAGCCGTACCCGCCGAAGATCTGCACCGCCTCGTTGGCCACCTTGAAGGCGGTCTCGGTGACGAAGAGCTTGCACACGCAGGCCTCCATCATGGCCGGGATGTTCTGGTCCTTCATCCAGGCCACCCGGTAGACCAGCAGGCGCGCCGCATCGAGGAGGCACTTCATCTCCGCGATCTTGAACGCCACGGCCTGGAACTTGCCGATGGGCCTCCCGAACTGCTTCCTCTCCTTGGCGTACTCGATGCAGCGGTTGATGTTGGCCTCCATGCCGCCCACCGCCGGCGCCACCATGATGGCCCGCTCCCACTCCAGGGTGGCCTTCCCCACCCCGTAGAAGCCTTCACCCTCCCCCCCGAGGAGGTTCTCCGCCGGCACCCGGCAGTCGTTGAAGGCGAGCTCGGCCGTGGGGGAGGTGCGGTTGCCCATCTTGTCCAGCTCCCTGCTCACCTCGTAGCCCTCGAATTCCTTCTCCACGATGAAAGCGCTGATCCCCGCACCCCCTTTTTCCTTGTCGGTGACCGCGATTACGATGCAGTAGTCGGCGATAGGCCCGTTGGTGATGAACATCTTGGAGCCGTTGAGGACGTAGAAGTCCCCGTCCCGCACCGCTGTGGTCTTGATGGATGCCGCGTCGGAGCCGGCGTCGGGCTCGGTGAGCCCGAAGCTCGAGACCTTCTCCCCCGTGCATATGGGGGGAAGGAATTTCTTCTTCTGCTCCTCCGACCCCATGGCCCAGATGGGGACCGCCCCGATGATGGTATGGGCGCCCCAGGAGAGGGCGACTCCGGCGTCCCCCCCGCCGGCGGCGAAGGCATCCATGGCCACGGCGGTGTCCAGGGCGCCGGCGCCGGAGCCGCCGTACTCCTCGGGGAAGGGAAGGCCCAGCAGGCCCATCTCTCCCATCTTCTTCCATCCATCCCAGAAGAACTCGCTGTTGCGGTCGTACTCCTCGGTATAGGGAGCGATCTCGCTCTCGGCGAACTCCTTGACCTCCTTGAAAAACGCCTTCTGTTCCGGAGAGAGCTCGAATTCCATGTTCAACCTCCTTGCACTTCGAGTAGAGCCTCTACTCCTCTACCATTGCGGTCAGCGGCCCAGGAGGGCCCGGGCCGTAACTGTTCTCTGGATCTGGTTGGTGCCGTCCACTATCTGGTTAATTATGGCATCGCGCACGTGTTTCTCCACCGGGTAGTCCCGCATGTACCCGTATCCCCCGAAGACCTGGACCACGTCGGTGGTCACGCGCATGGCCATGTCCGAGCAGAAGGTCTTGGCCACTGCCGCGAACCCGCGGGCCAATTTCTGGACGGCTTTCTGCTCCGCGCTCAACTTGGATGAGATCAACTGGCTTCCCTCCCCGCGTCTCGATATTCAGCGACTGGATATCCAGCCGGCCGGTCCCTTGCCGGATTTTCAGCGACCGGCCGACGCATCATCAGCTCCCTGGTAAGGCCCCCGGGTCTATCTTCCCTTGAACCCCGGCTTGCGCTTCTCGACGAATGCCGCCATGCCCTCCTTCTGGTCCTCGGTGGAAAAGAGGAGGGAGAAACACTTGCGCTCGTAGGCAAGGCCGGAGTAGAGATCGGTGCTCATGCCCTCGTTGACGCAGGCCTTGGCGCAGGCCAGGGCCACCGCCCCGTTACGGATGCACCGCCCGGCCAGCTTTCTCGCCTCCTCCAGCAGGTCCGCCACCGGGACCACCTTGTTCACCAGGCCCATCTCCCGGCAAGCCTCCACGTCGTAGAAGGATCCCGAGAAGATCATCTCCTTGGCCCGGTTGGGGCCGACCAGCCGGGGAAGCCTCTGGGTCCCCCCCGCGCCGGGCATGATGCCCAGGGTTATCTCCGGCATGCCGAAGACGGCCGTATCCGAGGCCACGATCATGTCGCAGACCAGGGCCAGCTCGCATCCTCCCCCCAGGGCGTAACCGCTCACGGCGGCGATCACCGGCTTGGGGATGCGTTCAATCTTCTCAAAACCCGATAGGTCGGCCCCGTAGGCGTTAAGCATGTCCGGCGCGTATTTGCCGGACATCTCCTTGATATCGCCGCCGGCCGCGAAGACCTCCTCGCCCCCGGTGACGATCACCGCCCTAACCTCGGAATCCCTGGCCACCAGGTCGGCCGCCTCCCCCAGCTCGGCGATGAATTTCTGGTTGAGGGCGTTCCTGGCGTCGGGCCGGTTCAGCCGGATGGTGGCGATCCCCCCTTCATCCTTCTCCAGCACCAGGTACTTGAAGTCCATGCATCCTCCTTACTTCCCGCGCCCCCCCGGACCTGGAAATATATATCACCTATGGCCTCGGGTTGCCCGCATAACCCCGCGGTGCCGCTCCGGGGCACCCGGGGTACTCACTCGAAGATATCCCTGTCCTCGTCCTCCCCTTCCTCCTCTTCCCCTCCTTTTAGTTCCTCGAAGAATTCCACTTCTTTCGGTTGCCCCTCGTCGCCTTTCTTCCCCTGTTCAAGGGCTTCCTCCCCCGGTGCGGTTTCGACTTCAGCCGCCGCCGCCTCCGTCACGGCCTGCTCCGCCTCCCCCGTCTTCCCGGTAAAACGTTTCAGGCCCTGTGCCGGCTCCCCGGTGGAAAAGCAGGTGGTGTAGCACTCCGTCTCGTATTCCAGCCCGCGGTTCAGGTCCATATCCAGGGAATGATTGAGGCATCTCTTGGCCTGGAAGAGAGCTATCCTCCCCCCTTGCGCCAGCCTCTCCACCGTCTCCTCCACCTTTTCGACCAGCTCGCCGGGTTGGACCACCTCGTTTATAAGTCCCCATTCCAGGGCGAGCGCGGCCTCCAGGACCTTCCCGGCTAGGACCATCTCCCTGGCCCTTCTCAATCCCACCAGGCGCGCCAGCCGCTGGGTGCCGCCCCCGCAGGGAATCATCCCCAATCTTACGTCGGGAAAGGCAAAGCGCGCAGCCGTGGAGGCCACCGCCAGGTCGCAGGCCAGGCAGATCTCCAAGCCCACCCCCATGGCCACGCCGTTTACGGCGGCGATGGTGGGGAGGGAGAATTCGGCGACGCGGTTGGTCAGCATCTGTATCTCGCGGGAGCGGCGCCTCGACGCCAGGGGCGTGCTGCGCTCCAACCCCGCCATATCCATACCGGCGCAGAAAGCGTCTCCTCCCCGACCCGTGAACACGGCGGCCCTTATCTCGGGGTCCGCCTCAAGTTTGCTTAATACCACCCAGAGCTCCCGCAGGGATTCAGGCGCCAGGGCGTTCATGCGCTCGGGGCGGGAGAAGTATATCCACCCCGCCCGGCCCTTTTTCTCGAAGGCAATGGTTTCCTTATCCCCAGTCATCTATCCCCCCATAGTCCCATGAAAGGGGGACACGCCGACCGCGCGCCCCCGCGTTGCGCGGCCTATAGCTTCCAGTAGCTTTCCTGTTTCCCGCTGGAATAGTCGTAATAACCCTTGCCCGTCTTCCGGCCCAGCAGCCCGGCGGCCACCATGCGGCGCATGAGCGGGGGAGGAGCGTACTTGGGGTCTCCGGTGTCGTTGTAGATGGCCAGGCAGGCGTTGAAGAGCACGTCGATGCCGGTCATGTCCGCCAGCTCCAGGGGGCCCATGGGGAGGTTGTATCCCAGGCGCATGGCCTTATCGATATCCTCAGGGCTGGCTACCCCGGCCTCCAGCATGCGCGCGGCCTCCGCGGCCATGGGCAGATAGAGCCGGTTGGCGATGAAGCCGGCGTGATCCTTGCGCACCAGGACCGTCTCCTTCCCCACGGAGTGGGCCCAGCCCTCCACCGCCTTGAGAGTCTCGTCCGAAGTCTGCAGGCCGCGGATGATCTCGCACAGGCGCATGAGGGGGACGGGGCTGAAGAAATGGGTGCCCACCACCTTGTCCGGCCTTCCGGTTGCGGCGGCTATGGAGGAAATGGGGATGGCGGAGGTGTTTGAGGCCAGTATGGCGTGGGCCGGGCATATCTTGTCCAGCTCCCCGAAGACCTCCTTTTTCACATCTAGATTCTCGAATACCGCCTCGACCACCAGGTCGCAGTCGGAGGCATCCTTGAGGTCGGTGGTGGTGGTGAGGTTAGCCAGGGAGGCGTCGTGCTGTTCCTGGGTTATCTTCTCCTTGGAGAGGAACTTCCCCAGGGAGCCCTTGATCGCCTCCATGCCCTTGGCGGTGCGCTCATCGTCCACATCGTGCATCTTGACCTTATAACCGGCGAAGGCCGTCACCTGGGCGATGCCGCCACCCATCAAGCCCGACCCGACGACGAAGACGTTCTTAATTTCCATTCTAACCTCCTAAAGATCGCCAACCTGTCCTGAACAAGCCGAAAAAACGCATTAACGAGGGTTTTTATGATCGCCGCGAAACGTCCATTTCTACAGCGCTAAAAGTATAACACAAAGCGCAGATCGCTTAAATTCCAGGCTCCAAATAGGTTTGGATCTCTATCACCGAGTACGGGCGATTAAGCAATGGCTGCCCTTGACCCGCCTATTCCTATGGGGTCATCCCCGTAAACAATGGGGTCAGCCCCGGACATGGGACATTACCTGCAATACATATGAAGCAACGGACTTTGTTGAGAGATGTCCCATGTCCGGGGCTGACCCCATTGTTTAGCTATGCTAAGTTTATGTCCCATGTCCGGGGATGACCCACAGGATGATTAACGCTTAACAGGCTTTGGCAACAGGCCCAATTATTGGATATGATTCTGAAGTTTCCATTTCAATAATCAATAAATTAAACTGGCCTCATAGCTTCGAGAGATCGAGGCTGCGACATGCGCTGCCGGGGATCGGAGTTTCATGGTGATAGGCGATGCGCTGGACTCGGTGAAGACCACGCGGTACCAGATAGGTACCTTCTCCCACCTGAGCGAGGATGTGGACCACTTCCTGGAGGGTGTCAGGGTCTGGGCGGAGCAGGTGGAGCTCTTCTTCACCAACCGTAAGCACGCCGCCCTGGTGGCCGCCTCCATAATCATAGCGTCCGCGCTGGTCAACCATTTCCGCGGCTGGTTCAAGGCCCACTACCGCGGCTAAGGGTCGCCAAGGGGCCATCCCCGGACTTGTGACAGCCACCTTTCCTTGCTGGGTTTTTATCGCTCTCGTTCCCCGCGATCGTTTGCATCGCTTGAGCATTTAGCCTGATAAACAGGGCATCAATGGCAAGCCTGTCAGGGGGTGACCCCAAAGAGGGGCGTGTGGGAGAAGATGCCCACGTCGAAGAGGCCCCGGTCGGTCATTTTCAGCTCCGGAATGACCGGCAGGGCCATGAAGGAGAGGGTCATGAAGGGGTTCTCCAAGGGGCATCCCAACCGCCGCGCCGCCTCCTGCAGCCCCTGCACCCGGTCCTTTACCTCCCGCAAGGGAAGGGTGGACATCAGGCCGGCCACATCCAGGGGAAGACCGGCTATTACCTCCCCCCGCCTCACCACCACCTGGCCTCCGCCCATCTTCTCCACCGCCTTGGCGGCCGCCAGCATATCCTCGTCGGCGGCGCCCACCACCATCAGGTTGTGAGAGTCATGGGCCACGGTGGAGGCCATGGCCCCCTCCTTGAGCCCGAAGCCCTGGATAAAGCCCACGCCGACATTGCCCGTCCCCCGGTGCCTCTCGAATACGCAGATCTTCAACAGGTCGCGGGCCACGTCCTGCACTACCCGTCCTTCCTCCACCCGCGGCTTCTCCGCCAGCTTGCGGGTTATGATCTGGTCGGGAACCACGCCGATGACCAGCATGCTCTCCCCGGCGGCCCGCACCTCGATGCCCGTTATCTTATCCCACGCGATATCCATGGCCCCGGGGGCGGGCGGGCCGGGAACCGCATCGACAAGGAACTCACCCTCCTGGGCCACCTTCCTCCCATCCTTGAATACCTGGAGCACCTTGAAGTCCCTCAGGTCCTCCACCACCACCAGGTCGGCCCGCCAACCCGGCGCGATTCCCCCCCGGTCCCTCAGCCCGAAGCGGCGGGCGGTGTTCAGGGTGACCATGCGCACGGCCGTGACGGGATCCAGGCCCAGCCCCACCGCCCGGCGCAGGGTGTAATCCATGTGGCCCTGCTCCAGCAAGTCCTTGGGCTGCCGGTCGTCGTCCACGAACAGGCACCGACTCTCGGTGGCCGCGTTGACGATAGGAAGCAGGCCCTCCAGGTTCCTCGCGGTGGACCCCTCCCTTATGAAAACGTACATCCCCCTGGCCAGTTTCTCCCGGGCCTCGTCCGCGCTCACGCACTCGTGATCCGATTCCACCCCGGCCGCGACGTAGGCTTCGAGTTCCTTCCCGGAAAGACCTGGAGCGTGGCCATCGATGGGGCGGCCAGTGAAGGCCTCGATCTTCCGCATCACCCCGGGATCGCCGTTGATCACGCCGGGGAAGTTCATCATCTCCCCCAGGCCGATTACCCCCTTCTCCCCCAACAGCGGGAGGAGATCCTGCGCCTCCAGGACGGCCCCGGCGGTTTCCATGGGCGTCGCCGGGACGCAGGAGGGAAGCATGATAAAGACCTCGAGGGGGAGGCCCTTGCCCGCGGCGATCATGTAGCGGATGCCCGCCAGCCCCAGGACGTTGGCTATCTCGTGGTAATCGGTGACCACGGCCGTGGTCCCGGCGGGAACCACCGCCCGCGCGTACTCCGGCAGGCTGACCATGGATGACTCGATATGCACGTGGCCGTCGATGAACCCCGGGCAGAGGCAGGCGCCGCCCAGGTCCACCGTCCCCCGGGCGCCGTATGCCCCGATTCCCGCTATCCTTCCCTCGTAGACGGCGACATCGCCCTCCTCGATCCCGCCGCTGAAGACGTTGACCAGCCTGGCCCCGCGAAGAAGCAGATCCGCTTCCCTCTCCCCGCGCGCCACCGCCAAGAGATCCTCAACTCCCATTCCCGCGCCTCCTCTTTCAACTCTCACGTGAAAAGTAGCAAATAGCTGGTAGATGTCGTATAGGGTCAACGGTATGGAAATACAGATAAGAAACCATTTTTTAGACCAATCATTATACCGGTCATTATGCTGGTATTTGAGCGTTTCCCTGCTGCAAGCTACCAGCTACCAGTTTCTCAGATGACGGGTTCCTCCTCCAGTTCGCCGGCCGGCCTCAACCCTTCCGCGGGATAGGTCCTCATCTCCAGGATCACCTTCAGGGCCTCGTCCCTCGCGGCGTACTCGAAGGCCTGGAGCCCCATCTCCAGGGGAAACCTCCGGTCGATGAGCTCCTGGACGTTGATCAATCCCCGGATGAGGGCGCGAATGGCCGGGCCGAAGGGGCCGCAGCGCGAGCCGATTACCTGGATCTCGTCCACCACCAGCCTGGAGATATCCATGCTCACCGATTCCACGAAGGTGCTCTTCTGGATAATAATCCCGGCGGGGTCGATCAAGGAGCAGGCCAGGTCGAACCCCTCCGGTTTGCCCGTACACTCGACAACCATGTCGTAGCGGGATTCCAGGTCCAGCTCCTCCTCCAGGACGGTCCTTATCCCCAGCCGGTCCAGGATCTTCAGCTTGTGGGGATGGCGACCTATGGCCAGAAGGATGCAGCCGCTAAGGCGCATGACCTGCGCCGCCAGCAGGCCCAGCTTGCCGTCGCCGAGCACCGCCACCCTCATGGACGGGCTGATGTGGACCTGCTCGGTCATGCGAAAACAGGCGGCCAGCGGCTCGACGAAGACCGCTGAAAAAAGGGGGAGGGTGTCCGGCAGCACGTGGAGGTTGGCCACGGGCAGGGTCAGGTACTCGGCGAAAGCGCCGTCCCTGCCGGTGAGACCCAGGGTAGTGCGATGGGGGCAGTGGTTGCTCTTCCCCTCCACGCACAGGGGGCAGACCCCGCACGCGCAGTTTATCTCCCCCACTACCCTTAATCCTATGAGCTCGGGGTCGTCCGCCATCTCCACCACGCCCACGAACTCGTGTCCCGGTATACCGGTGAATCCCATGTATCCCCTGACAATCTCCAGGTCGGTATGGCATATACCCGCGACCATTACCTTGATCAAGGCCTCGCCGGGCCCGGGTTCGGGCACGGGCAAGTCGTCCCTGAGCTGCACTTCTCCGTCGAAATACAAGCCGAGCA
>Ga0315282_10007896_pt1 | contig 17360 bp, 15 predicted proteins | sample YL17G07_20_MG_FD_203693 | JGI IMG/M metagenome (GOLD analysis project Ga0315282, IMG submission 203693) | Sediment microbial communities from Yellowstone Lake, YNP, Wyoming, USA - YL17G07_20 | ecosystem: Environmental > Aquatic > Freshwater > Lake > Sediment | place: USA: Wyoming | collected... | reverse complement strand
ATCGGAGGGGCGGAAAGATCGCAGAACCATAGGCGAGGACCAGTGACGAGTGACAACTGACGAGGAAGCGGTCAGCCCTCAGCCGCCAGCCTGTAGTAGGGCCGAGGCCTGCCTCGGCCCCGATGCTATCAGGGCAGGCCTGGCCGCCCCAAGGGCGGCCCTACGGCGGCGGAAGGCTAGCGACCGATTGCTTAGGCTTTTCCGACTCTCCACTTGTCACCGGTCACTGTTTTATTACATCCAACAGCCGATCGATGTCAGCTCGGGAAATGTAGGGGCGAGCGGCGCTCGCCCAGGGCCGAACGCCATTCGGCCTTACAAAGTGGATTCAGGATGCAATTCTCCGAGCGGATTTCACGGATTTCGGTTTCCTCGACTGCCGCGGTGGTGCAAAAGGCCGACAAGCTGCGCGCCACCGGGGTCAAGCTGGTAGACTTCGGCGCCGGCGAGCCCGACTTCCCCACACCCGATCACATCAAGCAAGCGGCGGTCCGCGCGCTGGAAGAGAACTTTACCAGGTACACGCCCACCGGTGGCACGCGGGAACTGAAGGAAGCGGTGGTGGACCGGCACGCCAAGGATTTCGGCTCCCACTACTCCGTCGAGGAGTGCCTGGTGACCGTGGGAGGTAAGCAAGCCATTTTTGAAGCCCTGGTGGCGACGCTCAACGACGGGGATGAAGTGATTTTACCCGTTCCGTACTGGGTCTCATTCCTCGACATCATTCATTACGCCGGCGGCAAGGCGGTGTTTCTCGAAACGGATGAAGCGGAGAATTTCGCGGTGCGGGCCGAGGCCGTGGAAAAACTCATCACGCCGCGGACCAAGATGCTCGTGGTGAATTCGCCCAACAATCCCACCGGCGCGGTGGTCCCGCGCGAGGAAATGGAAAGGCTCCTGCGGGTGGCGGCCCGGCACAAGATCCTCTTGTTGTCGGACGAGTGCTATTGCCATTTTCTCTACGATGACCCACCGTTTTCCGTGGGCAGTGCAAAGGATCGCGAGCATCTTTTGATTGTGGGCTCGCTTTCCAAGACTTATGCCATGACGGGTTGGCGCGTGGGATTTGCCCTGGGCTCCAACAAGCTTCTCGCCAACATGCTGAAGCTTCAGAGCCACTCGACTTCCAATCCCACCTCGATCGCGCAGAAAGCCGCGGTAGAGGCCTTGCGCGCCTCGCAGGATTCCGTGCGCGCCATGCTGGCCGAGTACCGCCGCCGCCGCGACCGCGTGGTGGAAGGCCTGCGCGCCATTCCCAGCGTCAAGTGCACGCTGCCGCAGGGGGCTTTCTACGCCTATCCCAATATCTCGGCTTATTTGAATCGTGATGGCCTGGCCAATACCACCGTGCTGGCGGAAAAACTCCTGGACGAAGCGCACGTGGCCGTAGTGCCCGGCCCGGCATTTGGAACTAAGCAACACGTTCGGCTTTCCTACGCAACCTCCCTAAGTCAAATTGACGAAGGGTTAAGGCGGATGGCGGCGTTTTTCTCCAAATTCGGTAGTGGGTCAATTTGATGTACAGGCGGCTTTACGCCGCCATTTGGCGAGGTAAACTAGTGCCCTGAGTCAGAAGCTCGCTGATGAAGCCTTCGCCTTGCGGGCGGCCGTTCCGCAGCGCCGTCAGGGGCGCAAGATCGTAGCCCAGAGAGTTAGCCCTGGGGAAGAGAGCTCTCACCCCGCCTTCGGCACCCCTCTCCCGCGCGGGCGGGAGAGGGGACGTGGGTGAGGGAGCGTTCCCTCACCCACGGCTTACGCCGTGGGCTACGTTCTTTCGCCCGCTCCGCGGGCTGAATTCATCAACGGCCTTCTAACTCAGGATAGTGGCCGCTACAGAATCAAATTGACCCGATACCCTAGAGACTGATCAAGCTATGCCCACCTTCAGCGGTCCTGTCCAACTCTCCAATATCTTCAAGCCGAAAATTTGGGGTCGGCGGGATTTGGCGCCGCTGTTTACCGCGCCAGAGTCCCAAACCGGGGCGGGCGGACAATTTGCCGCCCCGCGCATTGGCGAGGTGTGGGTCACCGACGCTGTTTCGCGCTTCCTGAGCGGCCCGGTGGGGGGAATGACCCTCGCCGAAGCTTCGGAAAAATACGGTCCGGAGTTACACGGAAAGTCCTGGCCGGGCCGCCGTTTCCCTCTTCTTGCCAAGTACATCTTCACCAGCGATTGGCTTTCCGTGCAGGTTCATCCCGACGACGCTTACGCCGCCCTTCACGACCCTGGCAACGTGGGCAAGTGCGAGATGTGGTATTTCCTGGAGGCGGATCCCGACGCGGCGATTCTCCTCGGGCTGAAGCCGGGCGTGACCAAGGAGCGCTTGCTCCCGGTGTTCAGGAGCGGAACTTCGCGCGACTTCCTGCAAAGCTTCCGGCCGCAGCCGGGAGAGGCCGTGTTTCTGCCCCCGGGAATCGTCCACGCTCTGGGACCCGGTCTGCTGCTATTCGAAGTCGAGGAAAATTCCGATCTCACGTATCGGCTGGATGATTTTGGCCGGCCCGGCCTGGATGGCAAACCGCGCCCGCTGCACCTGGAAAAAGGGCTCGACGTTATTCGCCCGGAACTTCCGCCCCTACGCGATTTGCCCCGGCTCGTATGCAATGAGAAGTACGGCACACGCCGATTCGTACTTGCCAGCCGGTTCTTCGCCCTCGAGGAATTGAGTGTCCGCCGCACGGCAACTTTCCACAGCTCGCCCGAGAGGGTGGAAGTGCTTTCCATTGTGGAAGGCGAGGGGCGCATTGAAAACGAGGAGGGCTGGTTGGCCTATCGCCCCGGCGACACCTGGTTGATTCCGCCCGCCGCCAGCCTTTACCGCCTGGTGCCGGGGCTTGACACCAGGCTTTTGAAGTTCTATATACCCGACCTCGAAAGGGATTTCCGCGAGCCGCTCGAGCGGCGAGGAATTCCCCCGGAGAGAATTCGCCAGATCGTATTCGAGTAAAACCCCATGGTGCGAAAATCGGTCTTCGCTCACGCCTACGCCGTCGTGATGGCCGGCGGCAGCGGAACGCGCTTCTGGCCTCTGAGCCGCCGCAAGCATCCCAAGCAATTGCTGGAACTCTTCGGCAGCGGCACGCTTCTGGAACAGACGGTGGGGAGGCTGGGGTCCCTAATTCCCCCCGAGCGCATCTACATCTACACCAACCAACTCGTCTGGCGTGACGTTTGCCGGCGCCTGCCGCAGATTCCGCGCGCCCAGATCGTGGCGGAACCCGCCTCACGCAACACTGCGCCCACCTTGGGAGTGGCCGCGCACGAAATCTGCCGCCGTGACCCGCAGGGCCTGATGGTGGTGCTGCCGGCGGATCACACCATTACCAAATCCGCCGAGTTTCTTCGCGTGCTGCGCGCCGGTTGTGAGGCCGCGGAGAAGCCCGGAACGTCCGTGGTGATCGGCCTGAAGCCGACCCGCCCTGACACCGGATTTGGGTATGTGCGCGTCGGCGCCCACGAGGCACGCATTGCCGGACAAGAGATTTACCGGGTGGAAAAATTCACGGAGAAGCCGCCCCTCGCCGTCGCTCGCCGTTACGTCGCCTCCGGGCATTATCTGTGGAACGGCGGCATGTTCATCTGGCGGGCTTCCACCCTGCTTGAGAATTTCGCCAAGTATCAGCCCCAGATGGCCGATCAACTGGCACGTCTGGCCGCGGCCGGCGGTGTGCGGCGAGCAAAATCTTTTCGCCGCCTCTTCCCCAAATTCGAGAAGATCTCCATCGACTATGCCATCATGGAGAAAATCCCGGACATCCGTGCCGTCGCCGCCGACATCGGATGGAACGACGTCGGCAGTTGGGCGGTGGTTTACGCCCTCTCGGCAAAGGATAGCGAGGCCAACGTCCGGCCGGAGCGCAGCCTGAGCCTGGATTCGCGCGGCAACATGATTGTCGCCAAGCGAAGTTTTGTGGTGACCGTGGGTGTTCAGGACCTGGTGATTGTAGAGACGGATGATGCGCTGCTGATCTGCGCGCGCGCGCGATCCCAAGAGGTGGGCAAAGCGGTTCAGGCGCTGGAAAAGGCCGGGCGGCAAGAATTGCTGTAGTTTTATAGTGGTTTAGTCCCCGCACAAGCCTGCGAGACCTGAGCCTGTATGTGAGGAGGAGCAACCGCCTAAGCTTGCTCACCGCGGGACTGCGAGTGCACGAATCTCAGGAGGGCCTGCTGGTCATCCGGACTGATAGATGTGAACTCCACCCCGACTCCCTTTCCACCTTCGGACCACCTCACGATTCCTTCCACACTTAAGCGGGGCAACTCGGGCGGTTGACCAAAGACCAAGTGGAGTCGTGTACCGACAGGGAACACCTGTTTCGAACGTAGGCAGAGCCCCCGGTCGCTCACGTTTGCAGTCTCCTCGACGTAGTGATCCTCACCTTTTGACAGGACGACAGTCAAAGATGCGATGAACCGCGGAGGTCGTTTCCCTTCCTCTATAGTAGGCATAGGTTCGCGCCGTCATCCCGAAGTGTAACTTCGCCTCGGCACCATATTATACGCCAAACATTCCGAATCCGCGCACCGACGTTTTGCAGACGAACTTGCAGACGAACTTGACACGGCGGGGCGGTTGCCTTACGTTTCTTCGCTGGAATCAGGTCGAGAGCGGAGCACAGGGTTGAGGCGTCAACACGCAACGGTTCGACCTCCGGCAGGTGGCTTATGGCTGAAAAGACGAGCTTGAAGGCGGAGGGCCTGGCATTTGGCCACTCTCTGCAAACCGCGTTCAAGACCGTGGTCATGTATTCGGTGGATCACCCCGCGGCGGAGAAAGCTTCGGCGCAGATCTACGCTTCATTGAATAAGTTGGTCAGACAGACCCGACAATTCACTTTCGGCTTTCTGAACAAGCGGGTTCTGATCAACGAACTCCTGACGGACGACAACACTCTTTCCCAGCTCGAGGGGGAGTTTTTCCGGCGAGGCATCGGCGCGATCACCTTTTCAGCGGGGATCACCCTCAGTGAGTTCAAGCGCGGGCTGGCAGTCCTTGCCACCAGGCCGAAAGTCATTGAGGAGAAGGGCGGCATCAAACCCTTTCTCCAACAGAATCCCATTGCGGGGATGCGCATCCATCCCGCGGTGACTCCCGAAGGCAAAGATACGGTGCTGCAAATGAACCCCGAGTCCTACTTAATGGCTCAGGGGATTCTCGGACCGGGTACCGGGGCAGGTGGGCAAGGGTTGGAATCCCTTCTGCGGTCTGTCGGCATGGAAAAGCCGGAAGGCTTTGCGGGCGGGGCGAAGGAGGACTTGGATCTTGCGGGCAAGGCGACTCAGGCTGCCCTGACGACCCCGGGGGCTGACCCGCATGAGTCCATGATGGCCCTGGTGCGAATGCTCGAAGAGTCGACGCCGGCTTACTTGTTATCCTCATTGCCGCCGGAAAGGCAGTCCCAGTTGGCAGGATGCTCTCCCGAGGAGGTGGCTCGAAGCCTGGTGGAGGACATGACCGTCGATTTGGCGGCCAAACGACTGGCTGAGAATCCCGCGGCCTCCACGATGCCGGGGGTGCAGGAACAGGTAGTTCAGGTTTTGACGCGCGGCCTACAAGCAACCCATGTCGCAGAGCGCCTTCTCCAGAAGCTTTCCCACGTGATCGAGGAGGCTCACCTGCCTCCGGAGGTCTTCGACCGCATCCGGCAGGAAATTATGTGGGTGCAATTGAACCCTCAGGAGAAGCATGCTCAGCTCATGCGCATTGCGCGCTTCGATGACCAGGATTTTCACCGCCTCCTCAATTACGCCCAGGAGACAATGAACGCCGGGAGAATCAAGGAAGTCACCGAGGTTGTCGAGCATTATATGGGCTTCCTGGACTTGCCCGCTGACAAGACGTGGGCGCATGAACTTGCCCGGGTGCCGCAACTTCTCCCGGTGGTGGTGGGTGGAGCCACCTTGCCTCTCCTGTGGGGGGTGGTAACCCGCCTGAGCAAGGAATTGCTGGAGGAAGAGCACGCGGATGGGGATTCCCATCAGCAGGTGGCCAATTGCCTGCTCACCGCCGCACAGACCGCCGCTCTCTACGAGGATTTCGGGACAGTTCATAAGATCGGATTAGACCTGGAGAGCTCTCTGGCCACAGACAAGGCTCGACACCTCGACTGTTGCGGGCGGGCTCTGGAGAACCTACTGACTACGGCAGCCTTTGAGCGCGTTATCGAGCTCTACGTGGCCAAACGCGATGATCTCGCCTGGGCAAAAGTCGTGGGTTCCCTGGCGAAGTGGTTTGGGCCGAAGAGCGGGGAAGTTGTCTTTACGCTGCTCGAAAAGGAAAACTCGGCGTCCAATCGATTGCGCCTAGTGTACATGTGCGCTCCCCTGCTCGGGGCCGCTGCCAGGGAGGCAGCGCGCCGAAGGCTTTCCGATGAGCGATGGTACGTGGTGCGAAATGCCTGTACGGTTTTGGGCGAGCTTGGCGACCCTGAAATTACCACCCAGTTGCGCGGCGCGCTTCGTCACCCTGACGACCGGGTGCAAAGGGCCGCCGTAACCTCGATCATGAAATATAAGGGGCCGGGTCGCGCGGCGGCTTTTGCCGAGGCGCTGCCGCACCTCAAAGCGCAAGGCCTGGATATGGCACTCGACGAGCTAGTCTTTTTGAAGGACCCAGAAAGCGTCGAGGGACTGCAACAGTTCGTTTTGGCAAAGACCGGAAGCAGGACGTGGGCCTTGGAAAAAGCTGTGCGGTCGCTGGCCTCCATCGGGTCGGTGCAAGCGTTGGAGGTCCTGGGTAAGGTCCTCTCCGACACCGGGCAAGCCCCTTCGGTGCGCAACACAGCACTCCTCGCCCTCGGTGGCAGCTCCCTTCCGTCTGCCAAACAAATCTTAGCTGAGTTCATTCGACTTGCCCCGAATGATCCGCTCGCAATCCAAGGCAAAAAGATGTTGATGCCCTCGGGGGCCTAACATGACCAACAAAAGGTTTGGGCCTCGGCAGTGCGGGGTCATGGGGAAGCAAGCTTCAGGACTGCGGCGTTCCGCTCATCGCAGGCAATGATCCCGATCAAGTGCAGCTTCAAAGCCGTGGGAAAGCGAGCTGGCGATATGGATAAGATCAAATTCGGTACAGACGGCTGGCGGGGCGTTATCGCCGACGATTTCACCTTTACCAACGTGCGCCGGGTGGCGGCGGCCATCGCTCAGTACGTCCGCGAAGAAAGTGGAGGGGCCCGCGGCCTGATCGTTGGCTACGACACGCGTTTCCTTTCGGCGGAATTTGCCTTGACTACCGCCGAAGTGCTTTCGGCCGCAGGGATACCCATCTGGTTGGCGGACACCGCCACTCCCACGCCAGCGGTTAGTTATGGGGTGGTGGCGCGGCAAACCGCTGGCGCCGTCATGATCACCGCCAGCCACAATCCCTACCGGTGGAATGGGGTAAAGTTTAAAGCGCCCTATGGTGGCTCGGCGGCGCCGGCGATTATCCATCGCATTGAAATTCACCTGCATCGCCTCGATCGTGCTCGCCCGCGCCCACGCAAAACCAAAGCTGCTCAAATTGAAACCGTTGATCTCATCACGCCCTACCTTCAACGGCTGAAGGAGTTGGTGAAGCTCGACCACATCCGTGCCTCCGGCCAGAAGTTCGCGATCGATCCGATGTTCGGGGCCGGCCGCGGCTGCATTGCACGCTTGTTCGAAGAGGCGGGAATTCCCTACCGCGAAATTCACTCCGAGCACAATCCGCTTTTCCCCGGCCTGAACCCCGAGCCCATCGAACCGCACGTGGAGGGCCTGCGCCGCGTGGTGACGGAAGGGGGTTTCGACGCCGGCTTTGCCACCGACGGCGATGCCGACCGCATCGGTGCCATCGACCGCACCGGCGACTTCATCGATTCGCACAAGATTTTTTCCATTCTCCTCCAGCACCTGACCGAGGACCTGGGGTTGCGGGGGGAAGTCGTAAAAACCTTCTCCACCACCCAAATGATTGACAAGCTGGCGCGCAAACACCACCTGCCGCTGCACGTCACACCGATCGGTTTCAAATACATCTGCGAGCTGATGCTGACCCGCGACATTTTGATTGGCGGCGAAGAAAGCGGCGGCATCGGAATCAAAGGACACCTGCCCGAGCGCGACGGCATGCTGAACTCGCTCCTGCTGGCGGAAGTGATGGCGGAAAAGAAAAAGACCCTGGGCGAACTGGTGGAAGACTTGAGCCAGGAGTTCGGGCCGCACTTTTATGGCCGCGTTGATTTGGAAGTGGAACTCGCTAGGGCACAGCGATTGGTCAAGGAAGTGGCCCAGGGGAAGTTCAAGAAAATCGCCGGATTGAAAGTGACGGCGGTGGAAGACCTGGATGGTGCCAAGATGCGGTTTGGAGATTCTGCTTGGCTGCTGGTGCGCGCTTCGGGGACGGAGAACCTTCTCCGGCTCTATTCTGAAGCGCCCTCCCGCGAGCAAGTTAAAATGCTGCTTGATGAAATGAAGCACATCGCAAAGTCGGGGTAGCGCGGACCCCCGTTCTTGGGGTCCGCAGCTCTTACTTTGCAAAAACCGCAAATCTCCAAGACGGGCGCCCGCCATCAGGTTCGGGAGCGCGAGTCTAGGGAAGAACCGCAGACCTCAAAAGGAGGTCTGCGCTACAGTTCACGATACAGTCGCTCAAATGACTCGGGAAGAACCGCGGACCTACAAAACAGGTCCGCGCTACACTTGCTGTGACCTTTTGCGCGTCCGGAACGATGAGGGAAGATGGGAAATCAAGTGCCCATGGCAAATTCGGGGCCTGCCGACTATCGGGCCTTACCTCTCGACGCAATGGAAGACATTGTGACTCGTTTCAAGGAGCGAGTGGACGCAGCGCAACTCGCGAGCCCACCCAACAAGGAGCGGGTCAGGAAGGCCCTGCGGAGAGAGGGCGCCGACCGTTGTCTCACCCGGATTAATCGCTTTTCGACGGATGTGATCGTGCGGTACGGCGATGCTTTGGCTGATCTTCTCTGCCAGTACCCTGACGACGTTGTTTTTATTGTGCCTTATGAGTTCACCCTGGGATATCAGCCTCCCAATCGCCCCGGCCGCCTCAGCAACGTTGAGGCTCTGATGCAAGAAATGGAATGGGTGGATGAATGGGGAATCGGCTGGAAGCACGCCGCGGACGGAGTGGGAGCGAACCCGGTCAATCATCCTATCAAGGATTGGTCCCAGCTTGACGATTACTTGCGCAACCAAATGCCCGATCCCCATGAGCCCGGACGGTTGTCCGGGGCGTTGCCCGCGCTGGCCATGCATGGCCCAACCAAGTACTGCGTGGGCGTTTTGAATCTCACGCTCTTCGAACGGCTTTTCGCCTTGCGGGGCATGGATTGCGTGCTCGAGGACCTCTATACAAATCAGAAAGAAATCGGCCGTTTGTGTGAAGCTTTAGCCGGATACGCCATCGGTCTGGTAAGCGAATGGGGGGAAACGGATGTTTCCGCCATTTTCCTTACCGATGACTGGGGTTCCCAAAACGCGCTCATGATTTCACCGGCGATGTGGAGACGGCATTTCAAGGAACATTACCGGCGTATTTTCGCCGAGGTGCATCGCTGGGGAAAAGATGTGCTGTTTCACAGTTGCGGCAATATCGCCTCCATCATCCCTGACCTGATTGAAGTCGGAGTGGACGTGCTGGACCCGCTGCAACCGGGACCTTTGAATCTCGCTGAAGTCGCCAGCAAGTTCGGCGGAAAGGTGTCGTTCAGCGGTGGAATCGACGACCAGCGCCTGGAAGACTATAGCCCCCAAGAAGTGAAAGAAATGGTGCGCAGGACGATCGATACCCTCGGCCGGCCATTCGGGAATGCTTACATTATCGCGGCGGCGAACTCGATTCTTCCCTCGGTGCCGTTAGAGAACCTTCAAGCGATGATTCAGGCTTGCCATGAGCAATGAAGCCTCTGGGACGGGTAGCAATAAACGCACTGAAGATTCCGCGCGCGTCAAACGGTACCACCGGACCGGCCGCATTCTGGGGGTCGCGGGCTACCTCGTTGACCTGGCTCTCCTTCTCACCCTGCTTTTTACCGGATGGACGGTGGCGCTGCGAATCCTGGCGCTGCACTACAGCCCGCGCCCGTGGCTTGCCTTGCTGATTTACCTGGCCCTTTTCGGAATCATCGCGCAAGTGGCGGGCCTCCCCTTCGATTTCCTGCGCGGCTACTGGTTGGAGCACCGCTACGGACTTTCCAACCTGACGCTGGCAGGTTGGGTGAAAGATCAACTGAAGGGCCTCGCCGTGGGGGGCACGCTGGCCGCGCTGGCATTGGAACTCCTCTACATAGCTATGCGCCGCTGGCCAGAACGTTGGTGGATTGTGTGCGCCATCGGCGCCGTGGGGTTTTTCGTCCTGCTCGCCAACCTCGCCCCGGTCCTCATCTACCCCATCTTTTTTAAGTTTAAGCCCCTGGAGAATCCTTCCTTGACGGAGCGCTTGCTGGAGCTCTCGCGGCGCGCGGACACTCGCGTGAAGGGCGTGTTTGAATGGAAACTCAGCGAAAAAACCAAGAAGGCCAACGCCGCCCTGATGGGACTCGGCAATACGCGGCGGATTATCCTGTCGGATACGCTCCTCAAGCAGTTTCAGGATGAGGAAGTTGAGGCGGTGTTGGCGCACGAACTGGGTCACCACGTCCACCGCCATATCTTTCAGAGCATCGCAATCCAGGGCGCTGCGACGTTTGTGGGGTTCTACCTGATTCGACTCGCACTCGGCTGGCTGGGGCCGCATTTCGGATTTCAAGGCATCGCGGATTTCGCCAACCTTCCACTTCTCGCGCTGGTCACCACATTTCTTTCACTCGCCCTGCTGCCGGTGGTGAACTCGTACTCGCGCGCCATGGAGCGCCAAGCGGATGCTTACGCGCTGCGGGCCATACCTTCCCGCGCCCCCTTCATCTCCAGCATGGAAAAGCTGGCGGACCTCAACCTCGCCGAACGCCAGCCCCACGCCTGGATTGAGTTCATATTTCACAGTCACCCCTCCATCCAAAAGCGCATCGCGTTTGCACAGAAGTTTTCGGGTTAGCTCGGTTCCTTCAAAAGAGTGAAACGTGCCTTGGAAAGATAAGAGCATTTCACGCAAAGCCGCAAAGGCGCTAACGGCGCAAAGAAAACCAAGGTGTTGTTCTCTGCGAGTCTTTGCGCCTTGGCGCCTTTGCGTGAGATGGTTTTTTCGCCGCTTCTCTACCCCGACTGACAAGTGAATTCCGTGGCAGGCAAAGCTTTGCATCCACGCCCGATGCGAATACTGTGCGCTCCTGGCGTCAAGGGACGTTTTCACACACATTCTTGAGCCCCGGTTGCGCCCCTATTGCGATTTTTCCCAGGAGCGGCAGATGCGCTCGATGGTGTCGATCATGTTATCCACCTGTTCAGGGTCCGGGGGGCGTCCGGCGTGGACGGCGGCGTTGCGGATTCTCCAGGCTTTATCGAGTTGCGCCTTGTCTTCCAGTGAGATGTAACCATCCTCAGCCAGGCGATCAAAAAGGATTTCAATCGCGCCGCGGACGTTCAGGTTCATCCCGCCGCAGAGCTCGCGCGCGGCGACGCGGAGTAGCCGCTCGTATTCTTCTCCGGCGATTTTGCCGGCCAGTTTGGGTTCTTCTTCCACCAGAATGCGCGCCAGCTCCAACGGCCCGTAGTTGCGCAGAAAGGGCCGCAGCACCTGCGCCACGCGGCGGCGCTGGATCCAAACGTCGGCGCCGAATTCCACGTGGGTGGTGGAAATTTCGCTCGCGTGCGTCTCTCCGGCGACAAGTTCGTGGTAGGTCCACAGGGCGGTCTCGGTATCGGCCACGGATTCCAGGCGAAAGTGTTCCTTCCAGGCGCGCAGCTCGTCGCAATAGGCCAAGTAGAGATCAATGGTGCGCGGCCGATGAACCTGGAGCAGATTCATGATGGGCGTCGAAAAAACTCCGTAGCGATCGGGATGAGCAAAGCGCAGGATGAGGGATACGATCCCGATGCTGTGTAGCACATCGAGGGCGCGCCGCACCAGTTCGCGCGGGTCGGCAGGCGAGGGACCCAGCACCAGCCTGGACTTCTTCAGGACTTGGTCTAGCTCCTTTTCGTTGGGCTTGGGCCAGTAGCGCCCAAAGGGTGTGGCGGTGGGATCAAAGATGTTCAGAACGTCCTTCGCCGCCAGCCACCGATTGCCCGTGCACAACGGCTCGAACTTCTTCTCCAGCGCGCGGAAGGAATAGGTGCGCCCGAACTTCTGCTTGCAGACTTCGGGAAATCGATCGAGATAGAATTTGAGATCGAAACCAGGCATGGCAGCCTCAACGTCACCACTTCATGGAATCACCTCCGGCGTCCCTCTCCGGATGTGAGTGCACCTTGCATTTTCCCCCAATGCCCATGAAATGACAACCGAGGAGAATCGGGTGATCGGGTGACCCGGTGATCGGGTGATCGGGCCATCTCTCCCATTCATAATTCATAATTTTCTCCTGTTTGCTGTCTACCGTCTCCTGTCTCCTGCCTTTGCATTTCCCTGCGCGAGCGCGCCAAGGTGGCGTAAAATGCCTTCACCGGTCACTTCGCGACGCAGGAAAAAGCTATGTCCGAACCGATCACGATCTCTGCCAAGAACCTGGGCGGGGTGGCCATGCCCGGCTTCTGCCCGCGCTGCTTCTGGATTCAGATGCACGCCGAGGGAATCCCCTACCAGATTTTCCCCGGCATTTTCAACTCCATCGATGCCTACGGCAAGCGGTTGGTGCAGGGATGGTTCGATCGCCACAAAAGCGCGCCTCCGTGGTTGAGCGGACTCGGCAACATTAAGGGATACCGCAATCCCCCGCACTACACCAAGTTCAGCATCCTCGACAGGGAAAGCAACGTTGTCCTGCGCGGGACCCCGGATGGCATCCTGGTGATGCAGGACAACTCGCACCTGATTGTCGACTACAAGACCGCTAAGTTCACCGCGCACCAGGATGAATTGTTTCCGATGTATGAAGTACAGTTAAACGCGTACGCAGTGATCGCGGAGCAGAAGGGGTTCGCGCCCGTGTCGGGCCTGGCACTGGTCTACACGGAGCCGGTCACCGACGACGCCACCGCAGCGAAAGATGCCAACCTGACCAACTCAGGGTTCCTGATGGAATTCAGCGCGCACATCCGGCCGGTAGACTTGGCGCCGGAAAGAATTGCCCTGCTGCTCGCCAAGGTTCGGGAAATCTTCGACCGGAAGCGTCCTCCCACGCCGCGGGAAGGTTGCAAAGACTGCGCCTTGCTGCAAAACCTGATCGAGGTAGCGGTTGGGTGACCTGGATTTCTCCCCGCGGATTTGGAAGGGCGGGGTCAAAGCGCCGCCCTTCCGAGGCCCTTGACAGCGTCTACCCATGATGAGAAATCCGCGCTCCCAGAGCTTCCCCTGCTCCCCATTCGTTTTCCTCCAAAAACCTCCCTGCTGGCCGAAAACGGCCACCAGTCGGCTGAATTTAGGCAGGGTCAGGCGAAGGGCTTTTCCAGCCCGAGAAAGAGAATTCCCCCTAACCAACTGTTCCGCAAGCAGATAAACAGTATTAACCAATTCTGGGTTTGGCATGGGCCTTGCCCTATTGAGATCGGACGCAGGTTTGGAGTTCGACAGTGGACGTTCGACCGAGGTGGGCCATGAAAAACCGATTCTTCCTGATCACGCTAGCAATTCTCTCGATGGGACTGTTGGTCACATCCAACGTTCGGGCTCAGGACGAGCCCCAGCCGCAGCCCCAGGCTCAGCCACAGACGGCGGTGGGGCGCATCAGCGTGATTCATGGCAATGTTTCAATCACGCACGGCGATGCCGGAGTATCGGTGGCAGGAACGGTGAACACTCCCGTGGTGCCGGGTGACAAATTGGCCACGGCAGATGAGTCGCGGGCGGAAGTCCAGCTCGACTTTGCCAACATCATGCGGCTCGACCCGCGCACGGAAGCCACGGTGGCGGACCTGGAGCAGAACAAGATTCAAATCCAGTTGTCCTCCGGCCTGGTGAATTTCAGTGTTCTCAATGGCACCCAAGCGGACGCGGAGATTGACACCCCGAACATGGGCGTACATCCCCTGAAACCCGGGGTTTATCGCATCCAGGTGAATTCTCCCAGTGAAACCTTGCTGATCGTGCGCCAGGGTGAAGCGGAAGTCCTGACCAACCAAGGCAGCACCAAGGTTGAGGCGGGCCAGGTCATCAACATTCACGGCACGGACAATCCCGAGTATAAAGTTGACCAAGCGCCAGGCGGAGATGATTTCGACAAGTGGTGCCTCGACCGCGACCGGCAGATCCAAAGCGCGCAAGCCTCGCAACACGCCGATCCTACCTATCTAGGGTCGAGCGATCTCGATGCCTACGGCCAGTGGAGTGAGGTGCCGGACCAGGGTTGGTGCTGGACTCCCCGAGTGGATGCCGGTTGGGTGCCGTACACCTACGGCAGTTGGGGTTGGGAGCCTTATTGGGGGTGGACTTGGATTTCCGCCGAGCCTTGGGGTTGGGCGCCTTACCACTCCGGCTTTTGGTTCTCGTATGGAGGCCGCTGGCACTGGCGGCCAGACCATGACCATGGTGGTTGGGGCGGCAGGGATGGACATGGTGGTTGGGGCGGCAGAGGTGGAAACTACTCGGGCAATCATTGGGGGAGTGCAAGTGGCAATCACTTCCTGCCCCGGGGCGGCGGAGTGATCGGGCACCCCGGCGCAAACATGCCAAGCTTTGGCGCACGCTCGGGCTCGATGGGCCCCGGCCGCGCGGGAACGGGACGAATGGGCGCCCGAGGCTCGACCAATAGCTGGCAAGGTTTTTCCCGCGGAAATCCCTCCAGCCGCTGGCCGACGCCAGTCAGTGGTGGGAGTACGGGATTCCGGGGAAGAAACGCCCCGACCACACATGGGAGTCCCAACAATTGGCAAGGGTTCTCCCGCGGAAATCCCTCCAGCCGCTGGCCGACGCCGGTTAGTGGCGGGCGCACGGGATCCGGACAGTCCACTCAGCGCGGCGGGTGGCAAGGCTACTCGAGCCAACCAAGGAGTTACTCGGGAGGGGGCAGTACGGGCCGCTCGGGTGGATGGAACGCTCCCGCGCCTCGCTCGGGAGGTTCTTACTATGGCGGGGGTTCGCGCCCACCGCTCAACCTCAATCGGCCCATCATGCGCCAGCGCGCTCCCAATAGCGGCTATTACGGAGGCGGTGGCCGAAGCTACTCTGCGCCTTCGGGTGGAGGCCGCAATTATTCCGCCCCCAGCGGTGGTGGTGGTCGAAGCTACTCTGCCCCCTCGGGTGGAGGCCGCAATTATTCCGCCCCCAGCGGTGGTGGTGGTCGAAGCTACTCTGCCCCCTCGGGTGGAGGCCGCGGCTATTCTGCCCCCAGCGGGGGCGGTGGTCATAGCTATTCGGCGCCCCGTGGCGGTGGCGGAGGCGGTGGCCACAGTTCCGGCGGTGGCGGCGGCCACAGTTCCGGCGGCGGCCACGGAGGCGGAAGACGTTAAGCTCACCTACCAACAGGGGCAGGCGGCAGGCACCTCAACTCAACCCGCCGCTGCCCCTGCCTTCCTTTTAGGCCCATCTGAAACACAAGTCGAGTGAACTGAAGGTGTAGCGCGGACCTGCTTTGTAGGTCCGCGGCTTTTTGTTGTCAATCGAGAATCACCACAAGTCCCTTCGCGAAATCGCAGACCCCAAGAAAACAGGGGCCTGCGCCCGCCGGCCCTTTCCCCCTTGCCTTGTCAGTCAATCGGGTTTATAAAAGTCGCAGCCAACACCCTGTAAAGAGCGAGCGACGGACACGTGGTTTTGCGCCCGAGGGCTCGCACACGTCGCGCCCCTGCGACCTACGCGCCACGACGGTGGGCAGGTAACACGCCTTGTTCAAGACGGCCCGCTTCAAGATTCACAATCCCAGTCGTCACAAGAGGGTGATGCTCCTTTACGCCCTTACCCACTACCACAGCACATTGAAGGTTGTTTTGGAAAAAGCGCTGGCCACTCCCGACCTGCTACAGAAGATCACCACGCTCGACAAGAAAGGAAAGCCCCGCGCCAATCGTTACGCCCTAAGCAAGTTTTTGTACACGATTGCGCCGAAAGGTTGGGCATTAGCGCCGTTGCGCGATTACCTGATTGGCGACGCCCGAGCGATGCTGCTTTCTCATTTCAAGAAGCTGGAAAAGGGGCAGCACAAATCGAATCCCCCGACCGTACCAACTCTTGAACCGCTCACCGAACCTGAGGCGCAGCAAGCCTACGATGAGTTCGTGAACATGCTGGAGTTTCCCCTCAAGCCCCAGCAAGAAGAAAAAATAAGCCAAGCCGAAGTGGATGGTAAGACACCAGTCGCCGCGAGGCTCAACCGAATTTACCAAAGCTGGGCCGCATCGCGCGCGGCGGGCCAAGTGCTGCGCAAGATGGAGCCCGGGTTGCCTCATCCCATCGAGTTCACACGCCCGGAATTCGCGCGCGGTTACCTGCTGGCGCGAAAGGGGAACAATTTCTATCTCCTGGTTCGATTGTTCGCGAAGGGCCACCGCTTTTGCAGCCGAAAGCAGATGGACGAGGGTTTCGTAGACTGGCGAACCAGGGAATCGATCGCTAGCCGCAAGTATCCCGGCCTTATTCTGCCGCTGGAGTTGGGCAGAGAGTACCACGAGCAGGAGTATCTGCAACACGGCCGTCCCCAGAGCGCCAAACTTCTCGTCAGAAGGAACGAACTCGGCCAGGAGGAGTTCTACGTTCACGTGGCCTTCGAGTTCACACCCGAGCCTGTCCAGACGGAAACCTTCATGGGTATCGACCGGGGCGCGGTGAAGATTGGCGCCCCGAGCGTGGTGGACCGTGGGGGCAAACTCGTGGCCTCTCGGCTGGATCTGGAGGGAGCGTCGTTCTCAGCGGAGATGGCCCGCCTGCGAAAACGGATTGCGCTCGCCCAGAAAAAGGGGCGCCAACGGGGAAGACTCTTTCGCTTGCGTGGCCGCAAGTCCGACTCCATTCTCGGTGAATACGCCAACCGCGTCGTTACCGAGGCACTGAAACACAAGGCGCAGATTGCCTTGGAGCGCCTTGCTGCAACCCCCATGGCCCGCTTTCTCACCCAGAGCCAGTTCACCAAGTTGCGGCAAGCCCTCACATACAAAGCTGAAAGAGTGGGCCTGCCCCCACCCCTGGAGGTTCCCGCCGCTTACACGTCGCAGACCTGCGTGCGGTGCGCACACCAAGCCCCGGAGAATCGGCCCAAACGCGATGCCGAGGGGCGGTCCCTTCAGGATGTCTTTCGTTGTGTGGTCTGCGGATACGAGGCTAAGTGAGTGCCGCAAAATAACATTTACTATTTGCATGCCTTGTGAGACACTCTATGCGTGAGAAGTGTCAACCAAGACGCCTTAT
>Ga0315282_10007895_pt1 | contig 17363 bp, 10 predicted proteins | sample YL17G07_20_MG_FD_203693 | JGI IMG/M metagenome (GOLD analysis project Ga0315282, IMG submission 203693) | Sediment microbial communities from Yellowstone Lake, YNP, Wyoming, USA - YL17G07_20 | ecosystem: Environmental > Aquatic > Freshwater > Lake > Sediment | place: USA: Wyoming | collected... | reverse complement strand
TTCCCCCGAGGTCAATGCCGACTATGTAAGGCCTATCAGCTTGGCGCAACTCCAGACCCTCTTCCACTGTGGTCGCATTCACTATATCCCTCGTGCAGCCGGGGTGTCAAATCGGAGGGGCGAGGAGCGGGCGATTGCCGATAGGTCAGCGCCGGGTCCTCGCCCTTTGATCCTCATGGTATAATGGCAGAGCGAACTCAGCGCCCGAAGGAGCGAGCGATTGGCAGAGATAGCCCCATTCCGAGGCATCCGGTATAACGTGGGGGCCGTCCATCTGAACGACGTAACCAGCCCGCCGTATGACGTGATCTCTCCGGCTGACCGGGAGTACTTCCACAGGCGGCACCCGAAGAACGTGGTCAGGCTGATCCTTGGGCAGGAGCTGCCGGAGGACAGCGCGGCCGACAACCGCTTCACGCGGGCGGCGGCCTATCTTGAAGAGTGGATTGCCGAGGGGACCCTCGTGCGCGACCCGAAACCGGCCTTGTACGTTCACGAGCAGCATTACCGCTTCCGCGGAGCAGCGCGAACCGTGCGGGGGTTCGCCGCGCTTGTCAGGCTGCACAACTGCGCAGATGGCGTCATCCTGCCTCACGAGAACACTCTTGCCAAGCCCAAGTCCGACCTTGTCCGGCTGATCCGGGCAACGAAGGCCAACCTCGACTCGGTCTACGCGGTACATCCAGATCCGGAGCACGTGGTAGACGCCGTGCTCGACCGGGTGGCGGCGACTCCGACCGCGGGAGAGGCGACCGACCGAGACGGCGTCAGGCACCGGCTTTGGAGGATGGAAGACCAAGCCCAGATTGGTGCAATAGTACTGGCGATGGCAGGCAGGCAACTCGTGATTGCCGACGGCCACCATCGTTACGAGGCCTCGCTCGCCTACAGAGACGAGATGCGAGAGCGGGAGGGCGACCCGCACGGTGACCGGCCCTATGACTACATCATGATGACGCTCGTCAACGCCTACAGCCCCGGCGTCGCGGCATTGCCCACTCATCGGGTTGTCCGCGGCCTGCCGCTACACGCCGCCCGGGATATGGACAGCCGGCTCGCTGAGCAGTTCGACCTGGTGGGATCGAGCAGAGAGAGTGTGCTTATCGACATGGAGGAATACGGCGGGAGGGCTGTGGGCATCTACCGCGCTGGGAGAGCCTACATCGCCATCCCGAAGCCGGGATCCACAAGCGCGATCCCCGGCCCGCCCGCACTTCAGGCCCTCGACGTATCTGTCCTCCACGAGCTCATTCTGGGACGTATCCTGGGCGTGGATGCCGAACGTCTTCGGCTGGAGGAGAACGTCAGCTATACGCGTGACGAAAGAGAGGCGATCGAGGCTGTAGACCGCGGCGAAGCTCAGCTCGCTTTCTTCCTCAACCCAATCAAGCTCGAGGCAGTTCTGGAGGTGGCCCAGAGAGGCCAGCGGATGCCTCAGAAGGCTACCTATTTCTACCCGAAGCTCCTATCGGGGCTGGTGATGCGCAGAATCGAGTAAGGATATGCCTATCAGCCGCTTCGCGACAGCCAACGAAATCGTGGCAATCCCGGACCTTCAGACCGAGAACTGCGGGATCCTGGACATCAGCTTTGTGTACATGCTCTACCGCTCCGTCGTGGAGCTGCACGGGACGGAAGCGGAGCCGTTCCTGACGACAGTGATCACGGCCAACGGGAAAGCGCTCGACTTGTCCAGAGCCACCTGGGATCAGGAGAGGTACTGGATACCATCGTTCAGACTGCAGGAGGAGGGCCTCCGGGTCGATTCGCGGGTCTTTGCGCCACTCGGGCACAGGGGTTTCGTATGGACCACGGAGCTTTCGTCCGAGTCGGATAGGCCGATTCAGGTCGAGGCGGGATGGAAAGGATACTGGCGCGACACCTATCACGTCGTGAGCTTGACGAAGCCGATGCGGGGGGAGCGGTCGGGGGCAATCAGCTCATGGCACGGCGGCGTGCCGTTCGTCGAGTTCACTGGGGCGGCGCCGCTGTTTGCAGTGGCCTTCTGCCCGTCTGAACCGATGCGGCTGTCGCTCTCCTCCGAGGGCGACCCGGGGCGTGTGGTAAGCCGGTCTGGAGAGAACCGGGTGATCGGCCAGGAGGGACAGGGAGTCCGCTACGGCCTATCCCTTCCCTTTACGCTCGCGCCGGGCGAGACCAGAACTCTCACCCTCTACGTCGGCCTCGGACTGGAAGAGACCTCCGCCGTCACCACGGCCGTAGACCTCAGCCGCCACGGCTGCGACAGCCTTTTCGCGAGCCTTGCCGACTGGCTGGACGCCCACAAACTGACCGCCGGCGACTCAGAGCTCGACCGAATCCTCAACCTGAACTCCTTCTATAACTACTACTTCTCTCAAGGCGTGACTCTGGACACCGAGACCCTGGTGCTCGTCACCTCGAGAAGCTCGCAGTACTATACAGGCGGCGCGTACTGGGACAGGGATGCTATGCTCTGGAGCCTGCCGGCGGTCCTCCTCATCGACCCAGGTCAGGCCCGCAAGATGCTCGAGTACGCCTTCACTACCCAGCTGAGCAACGTCGGCGTCCACAGCCGGTTCATAGACGGGGTTGTGCTGAAGCCGGGTTTCGAGCTTGATGAGCTGTGCTCGCCCATCCGCGCGCTCAGCATGTATGTCCGGGCGACGCGCGACATCTCGATACTTTTCGACAGGCGCATCCAGGCAGGGGTGAACCGGATTCGGCAGTTGCTCACTTCGAAGAAACACCCTTCAGTGGCGCTGTTCGAGACGATGCTTCTGTCGTCGGACGAGCCGGCGAAGTACCCTTATGTCACATACGACAACGTGCTGGCGTGGCGTGCGCTCCAGGACCTGGCGTGGATGTACGAGCTGATACACGATCTCGACCGGAGCGACGAGAACAAGGAGCTCGCCCGGCAGGTGCAGAAGGCCGTTATGCAGCACTGCGTAGTGCGAGGGCCATTCGGGCCGATGTTCGCCTGGGCCGTGGACCTGCGGGGCAACCACCAGCTCTACGACGATCCTTCCGGCAGCCTGCAACTTCTCTCCTGGCTCGAGTTCTGCCCGCCCGACCTGCCTGCCTATACGAACACCGTCCGCTGGGTACATTCGCCGGAGAACCCCTACTCGTTCCACGACGCCCCGTTCTCCGCACCGGGAGACGAGCAGAAGGACCATCCGTTCGTCCTCAGCGTGGCGAACGATCTTCTCGCCGGACGCACGGACCACGCCATTGACTTCCTTCGCCGCGCCGGGCTGGACGACGGCATCGCGTGCGAGACTGTGGACCAGATCACAGGCAGGGCCGCATCCGGCAGAGCATTCGCCGCAGGCGCTGGATATCTCGCTTTCGCTCTAAGCACCGCTCTTGGGGCCAAGGTCCTCGGACCGGAGCCCGAACCTACCGAAAGGCTTTACGAACCCCCTCCCCCGGAGATAAGGGAAAGCATGGAGTCCACGACGCTTTAGGCCGTGGATCACCTGGCCTCGGCGTGCACGAGAAGCACCACGCGATGATACACCAGATCGAGGAGGAGACTTCGAGGCTCTGAAGCGCGTTCAAGAACCTAGCACGCGGTGGCAGGGCGAAGCTCCTGCTGAGCCGCACTGCACCCGCCGGCGGCGGACGAGGACCACAAGGCAGACAAGGCCGCTTCCAAGCGCTGTCAGGCTGCCCGGCTCGGGCACCAGCCCTGCAGCGCCGGCCAGGTAGCCGACGGTGGCGCGGGTCATCTTGGTTGCGTACAGGTAGTCAATGTAGTTCGGCGTATCCACGGAATCTGCGGCCTTGTGATAGTAAGGATTGCTCCAGACCGAGTACTCGATCAGAAGGGACGCCTGGAAGCCGTATGCCTCGAACGAGGCCTGGTCGCTATAGGGCACGTCCCCACCTATCGAAGGGTGCAGCCCGCCGTAGAGCGACGCTGCCTGGGCAAGCGAGTTCTTGATCGGATCCGATGCGGTCCTTCCATAGACCCAGGCCCTGTCGCTGCGATCGGGGTTGTAGGCGATCATATCGAGCGACACCATGCCCTCGATGTTGTCGCCTGCGTGCTCGGCCGCATAGGCGCCGCTGCCGAGCAGTCCGCGCTCCTCCATGTCGAACGCGATGAACACGAGGGTAGCCTGGAAGTCGTAACTCGACAGGACACGCGCCGCCTCCAATACCCCGGCTACGCCGCTGCCGTTATCGTCTGCGCCCGGGGTCTCGGCCGAGTCGAAGTGCGCACCCACAACGTAGATATCGTCCGGACGCGTCGCTCCCCAATGTACGCCGACTACGTTGTCGAACTGCCGTCCGGAGTAGTAGAAGGGGTCCAGGCTCGCGGCAAGGCCGAAGGTTTGGAAGAAGTTGAGTATGTTTGTCTGTGCAGCGTCGTGCTGTGCTCCGTAGTAGCCTCTGCTGTCACCGAGATGCGTATAGAGCTGATCGTCGAGGTAGCAGCGGTAGGAATCCTGGCTTACCTGGTTCACCACGTCCGGTACGCCGAACGCTGTGGCAGCCGCGCTGCATGCCAGGAGCATGGCGGCGGCGAGAAGACCAGAAACGCACTTGCGGCTCAACTTCCGTCCTCCTTCTAACCTCATCAATAGCGTCAACACGGACCGGTGTCAAGGGCCAGCCGGTCTGGACCGCGGCGGGCCTCGTCGCCGGCCGGCCGCTTCGAGAGGAGGACGACCGGAGAATCACGGGGCGGCCGCTCCTGGCATGCCACATTCCCGTTCGGCGACGAGCGGCCCCGGGTCGCCGGTCGAGAACCGCTCACCTGACCACGAACGAGGCGGCGAACAGCACGGAGAGCACGAGCATCACCACGCTCAGCTCGCGCCACTTGCCCGAGAGTATCCTCATGGCCGCGTAGGCGATGAACCCAAGCCCGATCCCGTGAGATATGCTGTTCGTGAGCGGAATGCCGATGATGATGAGGAACGCCGGGAATGCGTCCATGACGTTATCCCAAGCGATCCAGCGCACGGCCGACATCATGAGAAACCCGACCACGATGAGCGCAGGCGCAGTCACCGGGTTGAACGGCCCCCCTCTCACCCCTCCGCCTACCATGGCGACGAGAGGAGAGAAGAAGATGGCAAGGAAGAAGAAGACGCTTGTGATGACGGAGGTCAGGCCGGTGCGGCCGCCTTCAGCCACACCCGCGGCGCTCTCGATGTAGGTCGTGTTAGAGCTGGCGCCGAAGATCCCGCCGAGCGATGCTGCAAGTGAGTCCACGAGGAGCACTCTCCTCAGCCTCGGCAGCCTCCCTTCGGAGAGGAACCCGCCTTCCTCGCCGACCGCTATGACGGTGCCCATAGTGTCGAAGAAATCCACCATCATGGAGGAGAAAACGAATGCCCAGGCCAGCAGTGCGAGGCTGCGGCTGCCCAGGGGCGAGAAGTCGATCTGGCCGAACGTCTCTGGGAAGTGCGGGTAGTGAAACACACCTTGGTAGTGAATCAGCCCCGCAGCGAGCGCAATGCCGGCAGTGATGAGGATGCCGAGAAGGATTGCGGCACGCAGCCGCAGCGCCATCAGCGCAACAGTGATGAAAAGCCCGGCCGCGGTAACGAGCGTCACCGCATTGCGCGGGTCGGCCAGCTCGATGAACGTGGCCTGGCTCGGCTGGATGATCCTTCCCTGCTTGAGGCCGATGAAGGCTATGAACAGCCCTATGCCGACTCCGATACCCAGCTTAAGCGCCATCGGGATGGCGTTCATGACCCATTCCCGGACGCGGGTAAGCACCAGGACGGCGATGATCAGGCCCTCGACTACGATGATCGCCATCGCCGCCTGCCAACTGCCGAGTTTTGATGTCATCTCAACGGCAACGAAGACGTTCATGCCCATCCCGGCGGCGAGCGCGAACGGGTAGTTGGCATACAGGCCCATTGCGAGAGTCGCGACACCAGCCGCGATGCACGTAGCCGTTACTGCTGCATCGAATGGCACGTGACCTTTGGAGAGTATGCCGGGGTTGACGAAGATGATGTAGGCCATCGTCATGAACGTCGTGGTTCCGGCGACGGCCTCGGTTCTGAGGTTGGTGCCCCTCTGTTTGAGCCCAAACAGACGTTCAAGCATTTGCATCCCCGGGCAGTAGTTTACCAGCAGAGTCTGGCGGCGTCAATCCAGCTCAGGGCGCGCATCGGTCGGGGTTTCGGCCTCGGGGATCTTGCCGTAGGGGCTCACGCTCAGCTCCAGCCTGGGCATGTGCTCGCTGATGTAGGAGAGCAGCGCGAATATGAACAGGGCCATCCCCAGCATCTCCAGGTTCTCTTCGGTCGTGGAGACCATTGCGTAGGAGATACCCTGGTTGATCGTCACATCCTTCAGTATGCCGGCGAGCATCTCCATTCCGAGAGCGCCGGCAACGTACGCAGCCGCGGCCGCGCCCATAAGCATCCGTGTCGTTCTCGGGAGATGCAGGAAGAAGCGTATGAACGAGACCGCAACGAGCGCCACCACTGCAATGCCGACCGGTATCCACGGGAAGTGCATGATGCCAGCGCCGCGGTGGAGGCTGGGAAGGTACGAACTCCAGGTTTCGTGGATCATGCAGGCCTCGTCTATCGACATGTAGAGCAGCACGATAGACAGGGCTGCCCAGTGACGGCGATAGGGATCCTTCTCTCTGGCCTTTGCTGCGGCAATCAGTGCGAGTAACGACGCGGCGGCAAGCAGCAGGAGGGCTGCATAGTAGGTTGGGATGTTCGCCTCCTCATCGAGGCTGAACTGGCGCATTAGCCCGAATCGGTCCGGATGGCGGAGGAAGTGATGCCACGTACCCACGGCGATGTGCGCAAGCGTGAGTGCTGCCTGAACGATGAGCAGGGTCCGCAGTATCCTCCTGGAGGATATGACAATTCGCATGGCAGGCTGCCCTCCCGGGTGCAGAGTCTGCCGTGTCTTTACCCATTTTGGGAGCTTCAGCACACAGCCTTAGAGCCGACCGAACCGGCTCCGAAATGCCGCGCCGGCCCGCCCAGGGCGCGAGCGGTTCGAGCTGGGTCAAGCCACCGGGCGCCCCCGGTCATTTACTGGCAGTCCCGATTTCCGTGCAACCATGGCACAATAGCAGTAGAGACCTTCCGCATCAGCCCTGGAGCGCGCGGCCGACGATTACGTGAGCAAGGGGGAATCGCGATGCGGTGTCCGAAGCTCTCGCTCCTAATCACCCTCCTGGCGGCCGCCTGTTGGGCGGAATCTCCTGCAGAGTTCGAACCCTACACCTATTACTGGCTGGAGCAGGAGGCAGAGACCGTCGCCGTCGGAGACCTGAATGGTGACGGCCGTGATGACGTGGCTCTCACCGTCTGGCCATCCGCGGTTCTGGTGTTTTACCAACAGGAGGATGGCACACTCGGGACACCTGTGGCTCTCAGCGCCCCGAACATGCCGCTGGGCCTGGCGATCGCCGACCTTGACGGAAACGGTCGCCTCGACCTTGCCGTCGGCGGCACAGGCGGGCTGATCCTCCTCTACTACCAGCAGCCGGACGGCACGCTCGGCATTCCATCTGTCTGCTCCGGCTATGGCAACATCAACAGCATGGCCTTGAACGACTTCAACGGCGACGGCCTTGTGGACATAGCTATGACCACCGGGAGCACCGCGGCCGCCTTTCTCTTCCTGCAGAACGGGTCCGGCAGGTTCGGTCTGCCGCTCGTTTACCCGGTGGCCGGCGCGAACGCTCGCTGCGTCACCGCGCTTGACTACAACTCGGACGGACGCCGGGACATAGCCCTGCTTCTCAGAGACCAGGCGTGCTGCCTCATTGGCAACGCGGCTGGAGGATACGACGCCCCTCGGTACTTCCCTGCTCTGTGGGCGCACTCGCTCGCCGCGGGCGATGTGACGGGCGACGGCCGAGATGACCTTGTCTTCTCGGCAGCCGTGAACCAGCCACAGGCGCTGATCGGAGTCTACGCTCAGCCGGCGATCTGGCCTTCCCCTGCTCAGCTCCTCACTTACGCTTCGCTCGACTGCGCCGCGCCGATTGCGCTCGCGGACATAGACGGAGACGGAAGGATAGACGTTCTGGCAGCGCACAGCGGCTATGCGGCGCTCACCGTCTTCCATCAGACCGCGGAGGGCACACTCGGCCCCTGGGAGAGCTACGAGATCCCTTACAGCAGCTTCTACCAGCCGGGCGCGCTCGCCGTGGGGGACCTGAACTCCGATGGCCTGCCGGATGTCGCGCTGGCTGATCCCTGGAACGGCCTTGTCCTGCTTCTGCACACCAAGGCTTCGGACACGACGACGCCGACGGTCTCGGCGGAGCTGTCCGGCGCCCTGGGTGTCGGCGGGTGGTACGTCTCACCGGTCGTGATAACGCTCACGGCTGAGGACAACGCTGGCGGGTCTGGGGTCAAGGCCGTATACTACACCCTGGACGGAGTCACCTGGCTTACCTGCTCCGGCCCGGTCACTATCGCGGCCGAGGGCGTCACCTGGTTCGGATACTGCGCGGAAGACCTTGCGGGCAACAAGTCGGAAGCGCAGCAGGTCGAGATCAAGGTCGATACCAAACCGCCAACTCTCGCCCTTACTCCTTCGACGGCCACGCTTTGGCCGCCCAAGGGTAAGCCCGTGGACGTTTCGGTCGCGTTCTCGGCTGTCGATGCCACTTCCGCAGTCGCGGCGCTGCACCTGAAGGTGGTTGACGAGTACGGTCTCCTTCAGCCTGAGATGGACGTTACGACCAGCCCGGTCACCGTCACTCTCATTGCGTCCAGGAACGAAACCGACAAGGACGGTCGAGCCTACACGCTCGTCCTCACTGGAACCGACGGGGCGGGCAACACAGCCTCCGTTCAATCGACTGTTGTGGTCCCTCATTCGAACTCCGGCAAGCCGAACCATTAGCTCTCGGCTGCAGGAGACAGAGTGAGGTGAAGTCGCCGGCCTGGGTCCGGAAGATGGCACGTTAGGCCGCCGGATGCTCCGCTCGGCATGAGGCTGGAGCCTGACCCCAAGGCGGCCGACACCATCTTCCGGGTCCAGGCCGACTGCAATCGTGGCGCAGCCGCCGGCCCGGTTGACACCCGCCTTTGCGGCCCCTGGCACGAGCTCACGACCTAGCCCGCCGACTCAGACGACCTTCCCTCGCTGCGGACCGACGACAGCGGCAGCCGAGTCCACAGCCGACACCCGCTCATCACTTTGGGACGATCGCAATATCGGCCGATATGTCCTTCGGATCGAGCCTGCGCCGGAGTTCGGTCAGCTTACAATCGCGCGTGACCACCTGGAAGAAGAGTGGGAGTTCGTTCTGTTTGTAACTCGTCCTGGCCGGCGAATCGCTCCGATAGGCCTCGACGAACCCCGGCGCGCGGACGAAGACGTCGGCAGCAACGAAGAGCTGCGCAACGATTGGCTTGGCACCGAGCGAGGCCAGCTTGATCGGCAGGACGGCCCGCTGGCTTTGGAAGGTGATCCAGACAGGCTGCAGCCAGCGTGGGTTCTCGGCCGGCGAGGCCCGCACACGCGCTACGACGAAGAACCACTGGTGTTTGACGTAGTCCTGGATGACGCCGTACGCCGCGTCCGGCACCTCGTAGCCGTTGGACCGGAGCCAGCGAGGAAGGGCCCCGGCCTCGTACGGCGAGATTATGGTGGAATCCTGAATCTGCACCGGGGGCGGCCCCTGCTCGCCCTTTCCCGGCTCCGCCGGCACCCTTGTACCAGGGCCCGGGATAAGCCGCGGGTTGAACACTCGCCGGAGCTCCTCGAAGATCGAGGCGTTCGCGAACTGCGCGACTGGGCGGGACGGTATGGGTATCACCCAGGCGAACTCGGCCGGCTTGCCAGCGAATCCTATCTGAAGGATCAGATCCTCACGCAAGCCGCTGCGGTGGATGAAGGCGCGCGCGCCGGGAGTGTACAGATTGGCGCCGCTTCCCTGCCGAGGGAAGAGCGCCCCAATCCCGAACACTCCTGCCGATTGCAGCGCCAGACCGGCGACAACGGCCACCCTCAGCGCCATGCTCCTACCGCGCATACGCTCCACCTCCAACTAAAGAAGACGGGAGACCGGCCCTCCCCTGCCAAGGGAATAGTGACAGAGGCCAGCTGATCCGTCAAGATGGCCTGTGTGTCGATCCGCGGGCAAAGAGTGTCCCGGCCCGGCTTGAACTGCCCTATCCGGCCACTACGTCGATCCGGCATGCCGGGCCGGGGACTTGTCAACCGCTATTGTTGCCTTGGGGGGCCAGGCCCGCGCCTCCTGTGTCCGGCGCGCGGGCCTGGCGTAACTTAGTCAGAGGGAACCACTAGCGCAGTTCCCAGCTTACCTCGATGTCGTCTATATAGGCCGGCTTGCCCAGGATCTGGCCGTCTATCCACGGGTTAGCCGAGCCATAGAAGATCGTCAGCCCACCGCCAAGGCCGTTTCCAGTCATGGCGAGCTTGTCGGCAACGAGAGCGCCGTCATACCAGACAGAACGCTGGGAGTTGGTGTAGTCGTCAAAGACGACTATGTCCACGAAGCGTCCCGCGATCTGAGGCCAGCCCGGGTCTCCGTACCGCCTCGGCGTGTCGTTGTAGATCTGGGCGTGCATCAGCGTGGTGGTGTTTGAGTTCACCAGGGTATCCGGGTCATCGCCGAAGTCCCAATACCGGTTCCACGGGTACCACCCGATCTGGTTGAACCACACGTTGGGATAGGTCTTAGTCTTATAAACCGTCGTGCCGCCGTCTCTCCATATCTTCATCTTGACCGTGGCGGACTTCATAGGCACGTTCGGTATGGCCGGCGGGCTGTCCAGACAGAAGAGGTTCTCCCACCAATAGCCAGCGTAGCTATTCGGAACGTCGCACTTCAGCGACTGAGTGCCGGAAGCCGCCCGCTCGTTGGAAACGGTGGCCGGCGCCACGAGGTCCCTCGGATTCCAGCCAAGCACCCATCCATTCTGACCGTTGACGTCGCCCAGGGCGTAACCCTCCTCCGGCTCGAAGCCGCACTTCCAGGACTTGGTCACGATGTCCCGGTAGATGACCACCTTGGTGGCAGCAGACGCTTTGCTGACAACGCCAATCACCTGCACGAAGTCGCCGACGTTGAACCAACCGATCTTGGACCGGCCCTCGATGACCACCTTCGTCTCGACCTCGGAGCCGTCCTTGTAGTAACCGTCGGCTATGGTGAAGAAGCTCTTGTCGCCCGCAATCGTCCTAATGGTACCGCCAACTGTAACGAGCCTAGCGACGGTCTTAGAGTCTTCCTGCACCGACTTGGTGTTCACGCCGAACGGCTTGGGACCGGCAGGGACGAACGCGTTGGGGTCGCCGATGACGAGGATGGACGGAGCATTGGTCAGGATGTAGCGCTCACCGGCGGCATTCGTCTTGAGCAGGCCCTTCACCATGGCCGCGCCGCCGGCATTCGCGTCGAACGACGATGCGCTCTCGACGCGGATGGCCGCCGTCCTGTCCGGATCCTCCAGATAGAGGTAGCTCTTCTGAACGCCGCTCCTGTCCTTCGGGGCCAGGGTGATCGGCGCGCTCACCGTAACCTCGGTCTCATCCGGCTTGGTGATGATCTCGGCAATCGGGGTCATACCTGCCAGCTCCCTCACCTCGGCCTCCGTCAAGGCCGCGTCGTAGACCTCAACCGACGCCAGGGACCCGCTGTAGTACTCGATTCGCGTCGTCATGTCGGGCTCGTGATAGCAGCCGAGGTAGAACGGCTGGTCCGGGAAGATCTGCAGGATCTTCTCCTCGGTGGAGTTCAGCAGACCGTCTGCATACACCCTCTCCTCAGCGCCATCGAAGGTGAGGCAGATGAGGTGCCACTGGGCCGCGGCCGGCGTGCCGCTGTCGAACCCTATGTCATACCAGCCCCAGTGTGCGCCTGCACTCCACGGATAATTCGCACCGTAGCCGATCTGGCAGAGCTGAGCATCGGCGCCCCGCTGCCCCCAGCCGATCACGGTCTCGATTCCCTCTTCCACAGTTGGGTTGTAGGCCCAGAATGCCACCGACCATGCGCCGTCGTAGCATATCTCCGGCGGCGAGTTGAAGGACGCCACCATGTAACAGTCGCCTTCCTGCCCAAGGAGCGTGACAGCCTTCTTCCCGTCGACCTCCTCGACCATCGGAGCACCGGTCATGCCCCACTCGAACGTTCCACCGAGCGTGCCGGTGTTAGGCCAAGTGAACACGTAATCGCCGACAACCAGATCGTCGGTCTTAAGCTCGATCAGCTTGTGTATCCCGACATAGCTCAACTCGAAGTTGATGCCCGACACGTCGGACCCGCTCACCACGACCGGAGTCGGCCGCTCGGAGAGGGAGTACCTGGAAGCTTTCGAGGCCACATACCACGTGCCGTTCGGAACGTACAGACTGTAGGTTCCGTCCGCGCCGGTCGTAGCCACCGCCAGCGGGCCGTTGAACGCAGGCGCCGTGAAGCTGGCCGCGACCAGCGCGCCGGCCAAGGGGGCGCCGCCGGAGGTAACCGTCCCGCCGATCTTGTGCGGGGTATACTCGAGCAGCTCGCAGTCGTCCACATAGTAGATGAAGCCAAGATCCGTATACACGCAGTAGTAGTCGAGCAGCGTGAGCCCTGGTGGGAACTTGAACATCGGCGTGACAAGCTGCACCCAGTCCGGGGTCTCGAGCGTCTGCTCGCCGAGATCAACATAGATCGCCCCGCCGCCGTACCCGTACTCCTGCGAGATCCAGCGAGGGTTCGTCGGACTGGCGTCAGGAATCTTGACCCACGCCTTCATCACGTAGTACTTGTCAGGGCTGACAGTTATGTTCGGCTGTAGAACCGCCGGGTAATCGGAGTCCGGCGTTGTGCCGTCCACCTCCCAGCTTCGCGCGCCGGTGTGAAATACGGTCTTCACCGCCTGGCCGCCTCCGCCCCACCAGCCGATAATCCACGGCGGGGCATTCGGACCTCCTCCGCTCTCGAAGCCCGGGTTCACGAGCAGGTTGGTCTGAGCACATACCAGCGTCGGAACCAGAGCCACGAGTACGAAGATACACAGATACGTCACGAGTTTTCTCAACTGCTTCTTCCTCCTTTTGCTCTCAGTGGAAATCAACGTGTGGTCCACAGTCTGCGAAGACGAAGTGGAGCACGGACCACGTACATACGCACGGTGCGACATCACCTCTCTCCGAATATCCAGCCACGGACGTAGGAGCTCGCAATGTCTTGCCTGGCTGATGGCTCAGCCAAGGAATCTCGTGGTCCTACTGTCTAGATCATAGCTAAGCTACCAGGGTTCCGCAAGGGGATGATTTCGTAGAAACTAGGGACAATTCCGACTTTCCGCCCGACGGTGCCCTGCTGCCCCAGCCTATGCTCAGGCGCCCTCGAGCGGACGGCCAAAAAGAGCAAGGATTATGGGGGCTGCGACGAGAAGCGGTAGGCAGACAGCGGATAGCTGATAGGTGGGTAAGGAGGGTTAACTATGTCTAAAGGGATCACTCGCCGAACCTTTCTGAGGGGTGCGGCGGCAGGCGGCGCCGGCTTCCTTTTCCTGCGCAGCAGCCGGATGGCCTTCGGTTACGAGGCCAATGAGAAGCTCGACATCGCCATCGTCGGATGCGGCGGCAGGGGAGCCGGCAACCTCGACGAAGTCGCGGGGGAGAACATCGTAGCACTGTGCGATATAGACGATGGGATCACCGCCGACGCTGCGAAGAGCTTCCCCAAGGCCAAGGTGTATGCGGATTTCCGCAGAATGCTCGACCAGATGCATAAAGGGATAGATGCGGTGGTAGTCAGCACGCCCGACCACACGCACGCCCCGGCATCCATAATGGCCATGAAGATGGGGAAGCACGTGTACTGTGAGAAGCCTCTCACTCACTCTGTATACGAGGCCAGAATGATGCGGGAGATGGCCCGCAAGCACAAAGTGGCCACGCAGATGGGAAACCAGGGGACTGCATCCGACGGCCTGCGGGAAGAGGTCGAGGTCATACGTTCCGGGGCACTTGGGCAGGTGTACGAAATCCACGTATGGTCCAACCGGCCGGTCTGGCCGCAGGGGATAGACCGTCCCAAGGAGACTCCACCTGTGCCGAGTGAACTGCACTGGGACCTCTGGCTCGGGCCCGCGCCCAAACGTCCCTATCACCCCGCTTACCAGCCGTTCAACTGGCGCGGCTGGATCGACTTCGGCACGGGCGCGCTCGGTGACATGGGCTGTCATACGCTGAACATGCCATTCATGGCGCTTGACCTCAGGAACCCGATCTCTGTTCAGGCCGAGGTGTTCGAGATGACCAAAGAGACCTACCCAAAACGGTCGATCGTGCACTTCACGTTCCCGGCCCGCGGGGATCTGCGGGCACTGAGACTCAAGTGGTATGACGGCGGCCTGAAGCCACCGGCGGATGTGCTGGACGGCCGCGAGCTGCCGGAAAGCGGCGTGGTCATCATCGGCGACAAAGGCCGACTCTTCTCGCCGGATGATTACGGCTCGGACCGCGAGCTTCTGCCGAAGGAGAAGTTCGCGGATCTCAAGTCGCCGCCGCAGACTCTGCCGCGCTCGCCGGGCCACCACGCGGAGTGGATACGCGCGTGCAAGGGCGGCGAACCGGCCATGTCCAACTTCGACTACGCAGCGGCGCTGACCGAGACCATCCTGCTGGGGAACCTTGCCATCGTGACAGGCGAGCCCATCTACTGGGACGCCGCTGCCATGAAGGCAATCAACTGCCCGAAAGCGGACTACTACGTCAACAGACCGTACCGCCAGGGCTGGTCGCTATAGGCGGCAGCCGTATCGCGGCGTCTCACACGGTCGGAGACGCGCGTTTCGTCACGGCGCACACGACAAGGCGCCAGGCAGATCGCTGCCGGCTGCCTGCGCGTTGGGTCCGAGCAATATGGTTGATGCGCAAATGTCGTACGCTCGAACCGTACAAGCTATCTCGTTCGGAGAGGAAGGATGCCGCTTATGCTCGAACTACTTCCCCCGGCCGTCAGCGGCAGTGGCGCAGCAAGCGCGTGGCTTTGCGCTGCGCTTGTTCTGGCATGCTGCTCCTCGGCCCAGGCCGTCACCGTGAAAGCGAACTGCGTCGTCGAAGTCAGGTTGGCAACCAAGAAGCTGTATGCGGACCCGTTCAACGAGGTGGAACTCGACGCCCTTGTCACGCAGCCAGATGGAAAGCAGCTGCGTATACCGGCGTTCTGGGACGGCGGCAGTCGATGGTGTTTCCGTTTCTCCTCAGGGAGCGTCGGGAAGCACGTCTATCGCACTGAATGCTCTGACCGAACCAACCCGGATCTGCACGGTGTCGAAGGGGAGATCGAAGTGGCCGCCTACGATGGCGGCAATCCGCTCTACCAGCACGGCTCGATCCGGGTGGCTGGAGATCGGCGTCATTTCGAACACGCCGACGGCACTCCATTCTTCTGGCTCGGCGACACGTGGTGGAAGGGCCTGTGCAAACGGATCCCCTGGGAAGGTTTCCGCAGGCTTACCGCCGACCGGAAGGCCAAGGGCTTTACCGTCGTGCAGATCGTCGCCGGTCCCTATCCGGATGAGCCGCCATTCGACCCCCGTTGGGCGAACGAGGGCGGAATGCCTTACGAGAACGACTACGCCCGCGTCAACCCGGCGTACTTCCACTATGCCGACCGGCGGATCGAGCACCTCATCGATCAAGGTATAGTCCCTGCGATTGTCGGCGGCTGGGGATGGCACATGCCCTCGATCGGCGTGGAGAAGATGAAGAAGCACTGGCGGTATCTGATTGCGCGCTACGGTGCGTATCCGGTGATCTGGATCGTGGGAGGCGAGGCGGGCGGGCCGGAGTGGACCAATGTGGCCAGATACGTGCGAAGCGCCGACCCCTATGGCCGCCCGGCTACCGCGCACCCCCATACCTCAGGCCGGCAATCTTTGACCGACGACACGGTTCTCGACTTCGATATGCTCCAGACCGGGCACGGCGATTGGGCCAACAGCTACGGCAGTTGGAGTAAAGCAGCCGCCAATACCGTCTCGAAAGTGACTTCGCACTACTCCAAAACCCCTGCGATGCCCGTGTTGGTCGGCGAGGTCTGCTATGAAGGGCACATGATGACCAACGGGCCGGAGGTGCAGCGCCAGATGTTCTGGTCTTCGATACTCAGCGGAGCGGCCGGCCACACCTATGGGGCGGGCGGCATCTGGCAGATGAACTCAGAAACGGTCCGCGGCGCGGAGTACGAACTGACGGCCTGGTTCGAGGCTATGAAGCTGCCCGGCTCCGCGCAGCTTGGATTGGCCAAGAGGCTGCTGGAAGAGTACCCGTGGTGGCGTTTCGAGCCACACCCGGACTGGGTCGAGCCGCACAGCACAGCCCTGTCTGAGCCGCACGACCAGTGGTACGATGACAACCAGCAGTTTGCCGCGCGCGGCGGCAGGTGGGATCTTCCCTATGCCGCGGGGATCCCCGGCGAGGTGCGCTTTGTCTACATTCCCGGCCATTACTACGATTGGTCGTCCCCAACCATCAAGAGGCTGGAGCCGGACGCGACCTACCACGCCTATTACTGGGACCCTGCGACTGCCAAGCGCTACGACCTAGGAACGATTGTCCGTCCTTCCGCGCAGCCCGCTTTCTTCAGTGACGATTTCGAGAATGGCGATGCCTCGGCTTGGAACGACTGCGGAACTCCAAGCCAACGCCAAGACGGCCGCCTCGTCGGCAGGAAGGGTATGGTCACCGTTATCGAGAAGGTTGACGAGGCTGACCTGACGGCCGCCGCCAGCGCCCAGAGCGATGCCGAAGCGGGCATCGTTCTTCGGTTTCACAATCCCGACAGTTATCTCGTGGGCGTGTACAGTCCTTTGCTAAAGGCCATTTTTATCCACGACAGAAAGAACGCGGAATACGGTCCTCAGCTCGGTATGGTCTCAGTGCCCGAGATCGGGCCGGATATCAGGCTGACTATGTCGGCCTGGGGGAACTATGCGGCCTTGGCCGTTACGGACGGGAAAAACACCTACTGCACCCCGAGTGTTAAGGTCGGCAACACCACGCCGGGCAAGGCCGGTGTCTGGCTTTTCCAGGTCGGGGAGCGCCAGCAGTTCGACAACTTCGGACTGTCGCGGCTGACGCTTGCTCCGATCAAGAGCAAGGCCAGGGGACTGCCGCTGGTCCTGAACGAAAACCCTGGCATCCTGCCTGCGGTGGAGGTTCCCGAGATATCGCTGCTCACGGGTGACGATTACACGCCACCGCGACTGCCTGCGCCTCAGGATTGGGTGCTGGTCCTCGAACGGGTGAGACCCTAGATACCGAGTTCAAACCCAACACGCCCACAGGGCGCGCTAAAGGCCGGATTCAGATCCGTAAGTACGAGGACGTAACGCGCAAGCGAGGGCGTGTCCTGTACTACTAGGATGGATGGTACGAATGGCATCTCC
>Ga0315282_10007893_pt1 | contig 17366 bp, 17 predicted proteins | sample YL17G07_20_MG_FD_203693 | JGI IMG/M metagenome (GOLD analysis project Ga0315282, IMG submission 203693) | Sediment microbial communities from Yellowstone Lake, YNP, Wyoming, USA - YL17G07_20 | ecosystem: Environmental > Aquatic > Freshwater > Lake > Sediment | place: USA: Wyoming | collected... | reverse complement strand
TTCAGGACACAATCAATTACATAAGAAACCAGAAATATGGCGCAAACATGCAGAGTCAGCAAACGCTCTTATGCTTTGGCGCCTAAGCACGGAAATCCCCCAATCTCTGATTGGGGGTTGTTTACGTGTTTTTTATATAATAATGATTTTTTAATTTAATATGGGGGTATTGGAACGGATTAAAGAAAGGCAAAGAATAAATCGAATTATTGACACAGCAGTAGAATATATTGTGTCTCAATTGCAAAACAATGGATTAGTTTCGGTATATAAAACAGGAACTATCTTGACAAAGGATCAGGTATACAATAGCGATATAGATATTGCAATTGTAGTAGAACCGGGATTTGATTTTAGTATCGTTAATGAAACAAACGAATATTTTGACAAGAAGAGGGCTGAGGTAGGGGAAGGATATAAAATAGGTGTTTCCGCTTTTGGTATGGATGAAATAACAGCACCATATAATGCCAAGACTAATAACCCTATCACTCAATTAAAATTGACTTACAGAATGTTAAAAGCATTGGCACATTATGGTCAATTAAGATGGGGGAGGAAATTACCCCTTAAATCATTTGTGATGGACTTTTCCCATGAAAATGACTCATATTTTACCCCCTTAGAAGAGGCTAAAAATCAAATCGAATATATTCTTGCTGAATTTAAAAAAATACGGGCGGGGGATTATACTAATTATAGAAAATTGCCAAAATATTGCTTAGTTTTGATTAGATGTGAAGCGATATTAGAGCATAATTTCAAGTATGATCCCCTTTTTCATAGATTATATGATCATATGAGACATTTAGGAAATCATATTATCCATAGATGTATGGAATTAAGGGTTAAACCGGACTTTAGTGAGAAAGAAGCCCTTAATTTTTGTAGTGAAATGGAGACATATATTGCAGAATGCAAGAAAAAAATTCATGCAAAATTATGGAGATAAACCAAAATCCCCTTTCTATTTCTAAGCCCTTAGCTCCCTCCCAAAATCTTCATCTCAGCCCTTTTCAGATGCTCCCTAAACCCAGACTTGGAAAGCTTGGCTATTGCCGCTAATTTGTTCAAATCAGTTTTCTTTGGAAACTGGTAATATCCCTCTTCTTTAGCAAGTTCCAATGCATCCCTCTGATGTTGAGTCAGATCAGGACTTAACCTTGGAAAATAAATATCTTTTAATTTTGTTTGTCCAACATTCAAAATTTCTTTTTGCTCAAAATGCTTTACAAACCCCATTAAGGGTTCCTTTTTAATAGCAGCTAGTTCCCAAGTCTCATAACCTTCTTTATCCACGTAAACAGGCTTAATATAAATTAGTTCTGATGTTATATACATACCTGGAATTTCTTTTGCAGGTCTTTTCTCAACAACAAAAAAAGTTTTTCCTTCATCTTCAAAATAATCTACCCTCCTATCTTTTTTCAACAAATTTAAAAATTCCTTAAAATTGTCGCCAAACACAGTTCCAAAATGATATACAAAATAATTTTTTCCTTTTTTGAAAGCATTAAAAGAAACATTTATACAAACTATCCTGCTTTTCTTGCAGTTATCCCCAAATAAACACTTATGTTTTAATCTAACCTTCATTTTCCACATAATATTACTATCAACTATACTAATATAAAAATTTTCGCCTTTATCCCTCCAGCCTTTAGGAAGATGTCAAATTTTGTTACTCATACCTTAATGCATCTACTGGTTTTAATTTACTGGCTTGAACAGCGGGAAATATGCCTGCAATTGCCCCAACAGAAAAAGCAAAAAGTATGCAACCAACTATTAAATACCATGGAAAAATAGGTCGCAAAAAAGTGAATCCAGAGGCTGCTGCAATCAAGCCCCCTGTCTTGGAAATGATAAATCCTATAATCACTCCGACAATTCCACCCAACATGCCTAAAAATCCGGATTCAAAAATAAAAATAAATATAATATCGGCTTTTTGGGCGCCAATGGATTTCATTATCCCTATCTCCTGAGTTCTTTCAAGGACTGCTGTATACATCGTATTCATAATATTCACAGAGGCAACCACGACAGATATCAATGCAATTAAACCAAGAATACCATTTAAAACATTGATGATTGTATTAAACGTAGCAAAGGCATCTGCAAATGTCTGCACAAAAAAATCCTCCTTGCCCTTTTCTTCGTTCTTATACTTTCTTAATTTTTCCTTGATCCTATCTGCAAGTGCTTCTGGGTCTACTCCTTTCTGGGCACTTACCATTACAACACCAAATTTGTTTTTGATTTCGGGGAATACTGATTCCATCTGCTTGTCTGTTATATAGATATTTCCATCATCACTAGGATTGCCCACCTCTTCATAAAATCCAACTACTTCCAGCTGGTTTTCATTTATTTCCACCTTATCCCCTATTTTTACGGCTTTTTTAAAGATTTTGTTATCAAATTGATACAGATAACCAAGCGTAACCTTACCCATTTCATCTTTTTTCAATTGTCTACCTTTCATTATTTTGCTATTGAATACTTCTGTTATGAAGTCAATCTTTGATATGTCCAAACCAGATAAAAAATAATATTTTCTTTCCTTGCCAAACCTTATCTCAGCAGGTTTTGTATATAATCCGGATATCTCTTTTACTCCATTTATCTTGCTGACAAAGTCAACTTCATCTTTTGATATGAAGAAGGTATTATCTGTTCCAGGAGCACCTATTCCTTTTGCTTCGATATACAATTTGTCCGTACCTGCTTCTTGGGCAAGAACATCAACATAGTTTTTGATGCCAAGACCAAAACTTGTTATTGCAAATATAGCCATTACGCCTATCAATATAGAGAGGACTGTAAGAAAGCTCCTCATCCTCCTATGTATGAGGTTGTTTAGTGAATACTTTATTTCATCCATATTCATTTTACAAACCTTAACGCATCTACTGGATTCCTTTGTGACGCATTATACGCTGGGACAAGGCCAGCTACAAGCCCAACTATAAAAGAAAATATTAGGGAAAAAACGATCCAAAATAAGGATACCTTTGCTTGGATAAGGTCCACTCCAAGCAAAGCCCTGCCAGCTGCTGCTAATCCGTAAGCAAGTATTAATCCTAAAATCACACCTACAATACCTCCAACCATCCCTAGTAAACCTGATTCAATGAAAAACAATTGGAATACCATGGAATTTCTGGCGCCTATTGATTTTAATATTCCAATCTCCTTTGTTCGTTCTACCACGGCAGTATACATCGTGTTCATAATCCCAATCCCTCCAACTACAAGGGAAATTGATGCTATGATGATTACAAAAAGATTAATAGCAAACAATGTTGAGTCAAGACTTTGCAATGCCTTTTGCGGTGTTTCTACACTGAAATCCTCTTCCCCTACCTTAACATTCCTTTCCTTTCTTAATAACTTTTCAATGTTTTCCTTAACTTTTCCGATAGTTCTTTCATCCTTTACCTTGACTGAAATAGCATTTACTGTACCATCGTCACCAAAGTCTTTTAATAATGTCTTTTCATTAATAAGCACTGCATTATCAAAAATAAAGCTACCTTTTTTTTCCAAGATACCAACGACATCATAACTAATGCCGCTTATAAGAACCTGATTTCCTGTATGGATACCCCCTGGAAATATATCTGGGTTTGTGAATCCATTCCCAAGGAGGACCATCCTATTGTCTCCCTCCTTTAAAAGCCTCCCTTCTGCCGTCTTTAGATTCAACATTGTTTCTACAATCTTTCTGTTGCTTCCCTCGGGCATAGACATTGCGAATCCTATTTCCTGCTTATTTTTGAATTCCAAAGTTCCGGATTTTAGGTACCTGTTTATTGCAGCTTCAACACCAGGTACCTTTGCTATTTTTGCAGCAAGGGTGTCAGATAAAGGATTTGCTACAGCTGTACCTGGAAGGCCAGCAGAAGCTAACCCTGATGCTTGTAAACTTAACACATCAGTCCCAAGAAAACCAAACTGACCTGTTATTGCAGCCCTTAATCCTGATCCTAATCCTATAAGGGAAATAACTGCTGCAATCCCTATAAATATACCGATCATAGTAAGCCAGCTTCTTAATCTTCTCGATTTCAGATTATTTAAAACAAATACAAAATAGTCCCTTAGCATACTGCTCCTTACTTTTTAGTCCTTTTTTTCCTGCGCCAATAAAAGAATAAACCAGCCCCTACTATGATTAATATTATTATTACACCAACCTTGCTACTACCGGTTTTAACCCCATACTTTTTTGCCTCTGCTGAACTATAGAGTTTAATCGGAATCTTAACGTCATCTGTGTATTCCTTATTGTTTGCATCCCTATATTCCACCCTTAAAGGGAGTGCTACCTCTTTTTCCTTACTATCTACATATAAATCAAAGTCTACTGTTTCATAGTCATCAGAGTCTATGCTCCCAATATATGCCTCAGCAGGACTTAGAATCTTGTAACCATTCCCTTCCGATAGGGTGACATAACAGAACTTTATATCGTTAGTGCCCTTGTTGACAAACTTAATTGTTGCTGTGCCCTTAGTCCTTGATGTAGTTATTGTCGATTTGTCTAGGTTTATGGCTAAATCAGGGTTTCCACCAATAACAAGTCCAATAATTAAATCTTTAGAATAGTTGGCTCCAAGTTCATCAGAGTAACTAATCTTTAGCGGAACCTTATAGACATTTGCCTTTGCCCCAGGGTCTGCAACAAGGCTAAATTCTATATCTGCTGACTCTTTTGCAGCTAGCGTCTCTGTTGTTTTTTCATTTGCAGAACCTATCGGAGAAAAAGGATACTCTGTTGTTGCTACTGAGGTTGAGAGGGTTGATGTTTTGCTTACCTCTAGTCTTGTTTTTATTTCCTTGAGTACTGAGTCTGCCATATTTTTTAAGGTTATGGTTAAGATACCAGATTGTCCTGGTACAAATTCCTTAGGATTTGACCTGACAGATTCAACAGATATTATCGCATCATGGGTTTGGATCTCTACCTCGAATGGCTCTAGTTTTACCCAGTTAGCAGGATATCCTGGCTTGTTTATCTTATACCTTAGCTCAACCTCATTTGCACCCTCTACGGCATTTTCATCTACCTTTAACTGATACTTTACAATTACACCTAATTTGCCTATCTGTCTCCCATAAACAGATCCTATATATTTTGTGGCATCCTCACCAGGCTGCAGACTAAAAGGATATTTTGGTAGGAGTTCTACTACTACATCCTCAGCATTTTCAGAGCCTTTATTTTCAAATTTAAAGCGTAGTTCAACATTTTGTCCTGGCTCTACAGGATCTGGTATTTGATTAAGAAATGTTACATTCATGCTTATCCAGTCTGGAATTGAAACACCTGTTTCAGCAGTAGTTGCAAAACTTACTATACCTAATAAAAAAACCAAGCTTAATACCCCTAAAATCATTTTTCTATTCATTTTTAATCACCTTCTATTTTTTATTGTTTTGACAATCTTGCCATCCTTTAATAATTCAGTCTTTTGGGCATGGCTTGCCACAAATTTATCATGTGTGACCATTATTATTGTTTTGCCCTCCTTCTCATTTAAATTAATCAAAAAATCCATGAATTTGGTGCCAGTGACTGAATCAAGATTTCCGGTTGGCTCATCTGCAAGAATTACTTCAGGATCATTCGCGAGGGCCCTTGCAATTGCAACCCTTTGCTGCTGACCACCGCTTAGTTCTGTTGGCTTGTGATTGAGGCGTTCACTTAGATCAACCATCTCTAAAAGCTCTTTAGCCCTTTTTATCCTTTCTTCCCTTGGTTTATTCTGAAACACCATTGGAAGCATTACATTTTCCAGGGCTGACAATGTATTGATAAGGTTGAACTGCTGAAAAATAAACCCTATCTTTCTTCCCCTTATCTGAGCAAGGTCAGATTCAGATAGATTGGCTATATTATGGTTGTCAAGATAAATAGCCCCTTTTGTAGGTATATCTAGAGCACCCACCATGTTCATTGCAGTGCTTTTACCAGAGCCAGATGGCCCCATTATTGCCACAAACTCCCCTTTTTTTATATCTAAGGTTATGCCCCGCAAAGCTGGGACTTCTACTTCACCCATCTTATAAATCTTCCACACATTGTCCAGTCGGATTATAGTATCTTTTAGCATTTTTTAAACTCTTGATTGATCTTGCCAAGAATCCCTTCAAATTTCAATATTTGGGTATAGTAGTTCTCAAGCACCTTCAATTTTCTTTTATCAACGCTGCTTTTTGCCTTGCCCCTATATTCCTTTATGATATTAGGTAACTTTTCCTTAGCATTTTTAATAACATGTTCTTCTTTTTTTATTAGTACATCTTTCCAAATCTTTAGCAAATCTTTTTCTATGCATAAAAAAAGCTTTTTAGAGCCAGGCTTTCTAATCTTTTTGATCTGAAGTAAAGGGCCAAACATATTTACCTTGTTGCTTATCGATGCAAGACTATATTCTGTTTCTTTTGCTAAATCATCCATTGCAACAGGATCTGGTTCCATATATATCCTGGAAAATATCTCCATTAACAACGGATCATCAATACCCTGACCCTTTCCCATCTCTTGGTACAGCTCTATAATCTTTTTGTTTAGCTCTTCCATTTCATATAGCCTTATTATTTTTACAACTTTTAGTATATCATAAAAATTATAAAAGTTTGATTATATATTTTTTTTGTTTAATCAACCTTCTGTTTTTTAATGATTATCTCACCTTTATTGTCGATTATAAATTCCAGTTTATCACCTTGTTTCCAGCTTTTTGCCAGAACAAGACCTTTGGGTATAGTGATCAAAAACTGCTTTTTATTCGGATATTGAAGTATGGATGTGTTAGACATTTTTATTATATGTATTTTTATATATAACTAATATTTAAATTTTACTTATTTATACCTATTAAATTATATATATCAATAAATAATACAAAATAACAAAAACTGGAGACTAAAGAAAAACTTTAAATAATGATTACAACCTTCTGTTAGGTTAATGAAGAAAGAAAGGAAATTCAAAAAAGAACAGATTCTTGTTTATCTTATAGCTTTTGTTATGATTGGCTCTACTTTTGGTGTTATGTTCTATGGATTTTCTGGAACCAGTACTGAGCTTACTTATGGGAAATTCACTTTTTCAAGAGAACAGTCACCTAAAAATAAGTGGTATACTAAGATTGATGGAAAGACAATCTATTTTGACTATTTTCCTACAGAGGTAGAAAGTATCAACTTAAGCCAAGAAATCAGTAACAGATTATTAAATAGTGTAGAAATTGACTTTACTTACTATGTTAATGATACAAAAAAGGATGTAATCGCCTATTCCGGATATGATATGCAGCAACAGTTGGTTCCAAAGAATATCTATGTTAGGATAGGTTTTACGACAAAAAGTGAATATAATGTTCCTGTTATCACATGCGAAGATGCTACGCCTGCTGTTCCAGTTTTGTACCTTAAAAGAACCAATGAAACTAAGATATATCCTGAGGGTAACTGCGTAATACTTGAAGCTGCAACTGATTTGGATATTCTTAGGTTGAAGGACAGAATATTGTATAGCGTTTTAGGAGTTATGAAGTGATATCATTGGAAGAAAAAGATAATCCTACTGGTAAAGAAGAGGAAGAAAAAAAGATCTCAGATAAAGCGCTGGTATTCATTACTATAGGAATTATCCTAATTGGTGCAGCTATATTCGGGGTCCGGTTTTTAATTAAAGGTAATATCCCCAAAACTATAGAGGATCTCCATAAGCTGAATATTGAAGGAAAATTAGATGAATCGCAAGGCTATATATATAATGGATATAGCTTTGTTAAATTTGATAATATGTGGCATACAAAAATGATGTCTCCGATGCGCACGAGGGAGTATAATATATATTTTAGATACGGACCTAAGGAGGCTAAGGATGTCCCAGTATATGGCACCTTCAATCTAAGTATATTTAACAATGCAAAGACTTATTACGTTACTTTTAATCCAGTTTCAGACGGATTGCAATATGTTGCACTTGCTGCTAATGATTTTAACCAGCAGATGGTTAATATCTTCTTTAAGACGCCAATTCCGGCGTGCGATAGAAACGAGACTGAGGCATGCGCTTCAGTCCCCATTATCACTTGTGATAATACGAATGATATAGTACTATATATAGTAAAAGCCAATGAAACTTCAGTTAATTTCCAAAATAACTGCATAATCGTTGAAGGAACTGATTTTGAGTTAGTCAGAGCTATTGATAAGGTTTTATATACGTTTTATGGCATTGCATAATATGACATATTACTTTTCCAAGTTTCAAGAAAGTGAAATTAAACTACGGAAAATAAAAGCGAATCTCAGAGGGATTGGATTTGAATTTTATAGCGGTTCAGGCGTTTTCTCCAAAGATAAAATAGACAAAGGCACTGAACTACTGATAAACAGCTGTATCTTAACTCATGGTTGGAAGGTTCTTGATTTTGGCTGCGGTTATGGGGCTATAGGTATCTCAATAGCAAAATTTTTTCCAGATACAAATGTACTAATGGCTGATATTAATAAAAGGGCTGTTAAATTAGCAAAGATGAATGTTAAGATGAACAATATCGGCAATGCTCATTTAACCAGCAGCGATTTATTTCAGACAATAAACCAGAGATTTAACACAATTATCGTTAATCCGCCTCAAAAGGCTGGAAAAGATGTGTGCTTTAAGATCATTGAAGAGGCTAAGAATCATTTGGAGCCAAATGGTCTTTTGCAGCTTGTTGCTAGGCATAATAAAGGTGGGAAAACCTTAGAGCTGAAAATGAAAGAGGTTTATGGCAATGTAAAGGAAATTGCTAAAAAGGCAGGCTACAGGGTTTATGTTTCTGAATTAACATAAATTTAGATTCAATATATCTAATTCAAAATAATGTAAACATTAACTCAATTTTTTCTATTCCTAAGCAAATTATTTAAACACCGAAATATTACGGTTAAGTATGTGGATTACAAAACTAAAGCTTAGGCATGAAGATTGTCCAATTGTGAATAGATGCCAGAAGTTTAACATAGTTGTATTTTCCTACCCCAGTACATGGTATTCAGTTAAAGAGTATAAGTATGCTACAACCACTTGTTATTTTCAATCACAGGATGAATCCAAGAAAAAGAGGTTTATCGCAGATTTGAAGGGAGATAAGAGAATAACAAATTTGGAAATCTCTGGAGATATTTTTACTTATGAGATTAAGTTAGGTAAAGAAGGTGAGCATGTTATGCTTTATCATTCAAAGCAAATTTTTTTTGTTAAGCCTGTTACAAATCACTATGATGGTCACGAATACTGGGAAGTTGCATCTTGGAAGAGAGAAGAACTGCAGAAGTTCATAAAATCTTTAGAAAGCCATATGGATGTCTGTGAGATTATGAAACTTGAAAATTCAAAATTAACAGATGTTTACTTTCCAAATATTATGCCAAAACTTTCAAAAAACCAAAAGAAAGCTTTAGAGCTAGCTTATAAAAATAACTATTATGCTTATCCTAGAAAAGTAACTCTTAAAAGACTGGCTAAATTGGCTGGAATTGGAATCTCCACATTTCAAGAACATCTAAGAAAAGCTGAACTTAAGCTACTTCCCGTGATTATTGAACAACAACTGAAGTAAAACTGAGTATTTTTGGGTTTTTTCTTAAATATGGATAAAAAACCGAATAATTTCGGTAAAAATTATTTAAAAAGAGGCTTATAACCACTAAATAGTAAATAATATGCTAGAGCAGAAAATTAAATTAAGACCAGACAGAAGTAGACCTAGCCTAAAAAGCAGAATCTCAAAAAGATTAGCTGATGGAATAGTTGATGATTCGATTACATTGGATTATAATCCTTGGATTAAAGGTGAAATGCCCAGAGTGCTGCTTATTATTCCACCATATAGCAGGATAAGCCGGTCGCTAGAACTCATCCTACAGAATCTTGAAAGAGATGAAACGGATAAAACTCAATTAAGTAGTGATAGACAAATTGTTTCTGAATTTTACAAGTATGGCATCACACATATTGATGAAATGAAAAGAGCAGGAATGCCTATGGGACTTCTCCGAATAGGAACTGCTGCAAAACGAGCAGGTTATGATGTTAAAATTTTAGATGCTGTTTTCGAAGGTTGGACTAATGAGCGGAGATATTTTGAGAATTCAGAGGGAAGTGAAATCATATCATATGGTTTGACGAATAATCAAATTGCTGATAGAATTAAGCTTTTTAAACCCCACATTGTTGGAATATCAATTGCCTATACGCATCAATGGGGAAATGCCAGAGAACTTGCTGATCTTGTAAAGCAAATCGATGAAAAAATACCTATAATCATGGGTGGAACTCATGCACACGGGCTTCCAGCTGATGTTTTGCTAGATTCCCCAACAGATTACGTTGTTTTTGGTCAGACAGATGTGACTTTTCCAGAACTACTTGACATAATATCTGGAAGGGAAGCCAAAGATGTGAGCTCTATTAAAGGAATTGCATATAAAAAAAATGGAATGATTGAACAAACAGAAAAAAGAGACTTTTTCTCAAGATTAGATAGTATTGCAATTCCTGATTTATCATTGATTAACTTGGGATTGTATAGTGGAAGATTCCACTCAGCAGGGGAAAGACAACTAGATGATGGATATTTACTATATGGATTTACGACAATCGGATGCAATACTAGATGTACTTTTTGTACCATCCCTAACATTCAGGGACCTTGGCTTTCAATCGGCAAACAACAATTAAATAGGTATCTAGAATATATAAAAAGTCAGGGAGTATGTGAATTTATAATCGAGGATGATCACTTATTGCATGATCCAACCTGGGCAATGACTGTCTTTAATAGATTAGGTGAGAATAATCTGCCGTATGTTTGTGAAGGAGGATTGGGGCTTTTTAGCTTAATTTCATTGCTGCCAGAAGTAAGTGAAGATTTCGTAACTGAGAGAGCATATAATCCTGCAGTTTTGAAGAAAACATTAAAAGCCAAAAGAGAAGGTCTAACAGCAGAACATTTGATTCAAACAATCGCAAGTACCGGTTGTTATAATGTTTATTTAGCTGTAGAGTCAGCTAATGACGAATCATTAACAACTTCGCATAAACCAAAGCTAAATGCAGAAGAAGAATACGCTATAAGGGTAGTTAGACTTCTTGCAGATGCAGGAATTAAAACAACTGCTGGTTTAATGTTGGGTTTCATTAATCCTAATGGAAGAGTGTATGTTGAATCCAGATCACAAATTGAGAAAAGCATTGCATATGGACAAATATTAAGAAGAGCTGGAGCATCATTTGTTAATCCATTTATATTCACACCACTTCCTGGAGCACCTCACTTTGACAGGTTGATAGAATATGCTGTTTCAAATACTGATATAGGATACTCACATGAATTTGCTACTATAGATGCACCTAATGGAGAGTGGACAAGGGATGAATTAAATCTATTAAGAGCGTACTCAATAATTAAAACAAATGGTATTAAAGACTACTTAAGGATAATAAACACAGGAACTTGGCCTGTTGAAAGAACAAAATTGCTCCTGTAGACAATGTATCTTTTTTTGGAATAAAGGTAATAAGGATTGGAGATCTCTATTTTATCGAGTTATTGAAGCAAATAAGGCCAAATCTAAAGGGACAATTTTTTCCATAAGCTTTAAAAAGAAACTTCTATTCTTGAAGGATTAAAATGAGCGAACATGAAGCTAAAGAAGAGAGAAATGAAGACATTAAAGTGAGTTTTGAAGGGAGTGAGACTGAACAAACTAATCAGTCAGAGATAATTGATAGTAGAATAGAAGAGACTAATAAAGTTGAGGTAGAGGTAGAGGGAGTTGAGCCAGAAAAGGTGGAAGCTAAAGACGAAATCCCTAAAAGAGAAGATAAGGTTAAACCTTCTGTTTCTAAGATAAACAAGCTTTTTAAGAGGGATACATCTGAAGGCCATCCTAAAGGCAAGTCTTTCAACGATTTTTATGATAGGAACTATAAGAAATTCATGATATTGCCATTCGCTTTACTTGTTGCATCCATTACATTGATTATATTCCAAGTAGTGACTACCGGAGATTACATACATAGGGATGTGACACTTAAAGGAGGGGTTACCATAACTATACCATTAGACAAAGAAGTTGACCTTGCGCAGCTTCAGAAATCTTTATCTTTGGATTTTCCTAAGAACGACATTTCAGCGAGATCTTTGAAGAGAGGAGGGCAGGATTTTGGCCTTACAGTCAGTGTTGATATAGATGGGAACAATAATGCAGATGTAAACAGGTTGTTGGCCTCTATTGAAAAAAATCTTAATATAGATTTAACTAAACTTGATTATACAACTGAAATAGTTGGCTCTTCTTTAGGAACAAGTTTCTTCCGAGAGATATTTAAGGTCTTAATCATATCATTTATACTTATGTCCATAGTGGTTTTTATTGCGTTTAGAGTGCCTATCCCATGCTTCGCTGCTATCTTGTCAGTTTTTGCAGATATAACATCAACACTGGCTGTAGTTAATCTCATTGGCATAAAACTGAGCACAGCGGGTATTGCTGCTTTTTTAATGTTAATTGGTTATTCAGTTGATACAGATATGCTTCTTTCAACTAAAGTGTTAAAGAAGAAAGAAGGGACCCTAAATAAAAGGATATTTATTGCTTTTACTACAGGCATGACAATGACTGGGACTACAATAGTTGCGGTTGTTGTGGCATTAATATTCACTAACTCTGATGTAATCAGGCAGATAATGACTATTGTGTTTATAGGTTTAATTTTTGATATTATTAATACATGGATAACAAATGCAGGCCTTTTGAAATGGTATATGGAGAGAAAGGTGAAAAATGACTAGCAAAATAAAGAAAGTACTCACCAATACAAGAGTTATAATCCTTTTGATATTTGTTATATTATCTATTGTAGCTATTCATCCAGTCCCCTGGAGAAAAGGAGTGAGCATAAGGAATGTCATTATGAATAGTTCTGCAAATATAGCAGGCATCCAAAGCCCAAAGCCAAGTACACCTCCAACTAGCAGGGAATTTATTGAATCAATCAACAACATACCCATACTAAATTTAGAGGGCTACTACAATATAATTGACAAAGTTGAAATAAACAAAACGCTGCAGATACTCACTAATAAAGGCAAATATAGAATCACTGTAAGAGAAAAAACAGCGGTTATAGATCTCAATGAAACAGAAAATAGGACAGTGGAAGAGATTATCCAGGTTAACGAGACTATCAATGGCATAATCACACTTCAAAATAAGACAATCAATACGACAATAAGCACTCCAAAAACGGAAATAGTCAATTATGGTATTCCAGAGGATATTGGGTTGAGAGTATATACTGCGCCAACAACAAATCTGAGAAAAGGATTGGACCTTCAAGGTGGTACAAGAGTTGTATTACAACCTGAAGTCAAGCTTTCTGATGATAATATGACTTTCCTTGTTGACAATATGGAAAGAAGGCTTAATGTGTATGGATTAAGTGACCTTTCAATCAGGAAAGCAGGAGATCTATCTGGAAACCAATATATCTTGGTGGAAATAGCTGGTGCAAATGAAGAAGAGGTAAAAGATCTATTATCCAAACAAGGAAAGTTTGAGGCTAAGATTGGAAATGATACTGTATTTACTGGGGGTAAGGATATAACCTATGTGTGCAGGTCAGCAGATTGCGCAGGCATTGATCAAAGTGGCTGTTCAAAGAGTGGTCAGAACTGGGCATGCAGATTTAGATTTTCCATATCTATGACTCCGGATGCCGCTGAAAGGCAAGCTGAATTAACAAGTAAACTAGGTGTAATCTCAGAAGGTGGTGAAGAATATCTATCTGAAAAATTAATCTTATTTTTAGATGATAAAGAAGTGGATCAATTAAACATTGGTTCTGATTTAAGGGGAAGGCCAGTAACTGACATACAAATATCTGGCCCAGGTATTGGTTTGACTGAGCAAGAGGCTGCATATAATGCATTGATGAACATGAAAAAACTACAGACCATCTTAACAACAGGATCCTTGCCAATCAAATTAAATATAATAAAAATAGACACGATTAGCCCAACTCTAGGACAAGATTTTATTAAGAATGCTCTGCTTGTAGGTGTGCTTGCAATTTTAGGAGTATTTGTTGTTGTTTTAATAAGGTATAGGAACTTCAAGATAGCTATACCCATGTTCTTTACATCTATTTTAGAGATTACAATATTGATAGGAGTAGCCTCATTAATAGGATGGAATATGGATTTAGCGGCAATAGCGGGAATCGTGATAGTAATAGGAAGCGGTATTGACCATCAAATTGTAATCACAGATGAAACGATGAGGGGAGAAACAGGTACTATCTATAATTGGAAGGACAAAATAAAGACTGCATTTTTTATTATAATGGCTACATATTTCACTGTTTTTGTGGCAATGGTACCACTAATATTTGCCGGAGCTGGCTTATTAAAAGGTTTTGCAATAACCAGCATCATAGGTGTAAGCATCGGTGTATTCATAACAAGGCCAGCTTATGCAGCTGTAGTGGAATTATTAGTTAAGGAGTAAATAATGCTGAGTGTAATCTCATTGGGAGGATCCTTAGTATATCCTAAAACTCTAGATAAACCATTTATTGATGCTTTTGTTGAACTGATTTCTGATTATGCGGCTAAGGGTAATAAATTTGCCGTCTATTGTGGTGGTGGCTATTTAGCAAGAAAATATCAAAAAATTTTTTCTTTTTTAAAAAATAAAAATTTTTTAGATTGGGTCGGGATATTTGCAACGAGGAAAAATGCTAAGACATTGAAAAAGAGCATTAAGGCAAACATCCATAAAAAGATAGTAACAAACCCTACAGAAAAAATAGAATTTAAAGAAGATGTCTTGTTAGCAGCAGGTTGGAAACCAGGGTGGAGTACTGACTATGATTCAGTTTTGTTAGCAAAGAATTTAGCTGCAGGCCAGATAATCAATATGACAAATGTTGATTATGTTTATGATAAGGATCCTAAAAAATATGGGGATGCGAAACCAATCCATCAAATCTCATGGCCAGATTTTAAGAAATTGGTTGGTTCAGAATGGAAACCTGGTTTAAACATGCCCTTTGACCCCATAGCAGCTAAAGAAGCTGAGAAATTAGGATTAAAGGTTATCATAATTGGTAAAGACTTGAAGAATTTGGAAAATTTATTAAATAAAAAAAGTTTTAGTGGGACTATAATCAGTTGACCCTATTTTTTCACTGCTTTCCTAACCTTTGCAACACTCTTCTTTACAGTAGGTTTTACCTTTTTTATCTCTTTTTTTAGCTCTGTTACCAAAAATTGCTCTAATTTTTTCCCTTCTTTTCGTGTCTCTGCAACAACCTTACCTATTACTCTTTTTGCATCCTTTGATTTTAACATACCTTCCCCAATCAACTTTTTGGTATTTTTTTCTGCTTCCCTCTTTACCAATGAAGCCAATCCCACTGTTAAATAAATTCCCTTTTCTATTTTTTTTAGCATATTTTCACCTCTCTACTTTTTTCTCAGATAGTATAGACCTAATCAAAAATAACCCGAGAATTGCTGCAAAGACAAAGCAAATGAAGGATATCATTGGAAGTTTAAAGATTGTTAGCATTTTTACATTTACAGTTAGTGCACCAGCAACAATCAAGGCTGCAATGACCATCCCATAGGATAGCCTATTACTTGATTTGTCAATCTCTATGGATAATCCCTTAATATCAGTGTCCTTTACGTCAATCTTGACTTTGCCTTCCTGTACTGTCCTTAGCGCCTTGGACATCTGATCAGGAAGATCTTTCATAAATTTCATGAATTTTGCCAATGTTTTCATAGATTCCTTTGCCATATAGCTAACAGAAAATTCCTTTTTTATTAATCTTTCTATAAATGTCTGAGAGTTTTCTACTATTTTGAAATTTGGGTCATACTCTAAGGCAACCCCTTCCAGTGTGGCAATAGTTTTTCCGAATAATACTAAAGGAATTGGCATCTTTATATTGTACTTTAATCCAATCTCAAGAATATTCTCTAATAATCTGCTTATCTTTATATCTTTTATTCTTGCGTTTTGCAATGGCTCAATTATTCTTTCGATTTCCTCTTTTAAAGAGCCCCTATCCACCTCTTTTTTTACAGAACCAATCTCCAATAAACTTTCTATTATGTCATCAACATTATTAGTAATTACGCCCTTAAAAAGCCTAATGCAATTTTTTCTTAATTTTTCATCAAGCTTGCCGAAAATCCCAAAATCCACAAAAGCTATTTTACTATCTTTAGTAATAATTATATTCCCGGGGTGGGGATCGGCATGGAAAAAGCCATGAATGAAAACCTGAGTAAGTATGGCTTCAAATCCTTTTTTAATTATCTCATCTAAATCAAATCCTTCTTTTTTTAATCTTTTTATTTCCTTTAGCTTTATTCCATTAATGAATTCCAATGTTAATAATTTCTTTGTAGTATAATCGCTATATACAGTTGGGATTACTACTGACTCATTCCCTTTAAAATTATTTTTAATCACCCTTGCATTTTCCGCTTCAATAGTAAAATCAAGTTCTTTTTCCGTCCAGTCTGCAAATTCCTGAACAATTTTGACAAACTGATATTTTCTTATACTCTTTTTCTTATCCAACAATTTTGCAAGATGCATCATTATATGGATATCCTGTTTCATAATTTCAGAGATATTCGGTCGTTGTATCTTTACAGCAACCAGTTTTTTGTTAAGCTTAGCTTTGTGCACTTGGGCAATAGAAGCAGAAGCAAACGGTTTTTTTTCAAAATGATCAAAAATTTCTTCAATTTCCTTTCCTAATTCCCTTTTTATTTGTTTTTGCACTTCGCTGAAAGGGAATGGTGGTACATTATCCTGAAGTTTAGATAGCTCGTTTATATATTTTGGAAGAAGCAAATCAGGTCTTAAACTTAGGAGTTGACCGAACTTAACAAAAGTAGGTCCTAACTGCTCTAATGTTATTCTTATACGTTGTTCTGGTTTTAATCTTATCAACCTGAATTTTAGTCTGCTCTTCCAGGGTATGAATTTTTTTAGCCCTATCTCGTCAATAAAGTATCCAAAACCATTTTCAAACAGTATTATGAGAATTCGCTTTAATCTTTTGATATTTTTTGGCTCATTGATAATTTTATCTTGCATGCCTATATTTAAAATTACATGTTTATATATATTTGGATTAATAGAATGCAAAACTTTCTGCCCAGTCTTTGACTGGGAGTTCAGTCATGCAGTAGCGTAAACTTTTTCTATTCTGAAAATAAAGAAGTAATTGGTAGGCTCCTGAAGAGAGCGCTACCCAAAAA
>Ga0315282_10007892_pt1 | contig 17367 bp, 17 predicted proteins | sample YL17G07_20_MG_FD_203693 | JGI IMG/M metagenome (GOLD analysis project Ga0315282, IMG submission 203693) | Sediment microbial communities from Yellowstone Lake, YNP, Wyoming, USA - YL17G07_20 | ecosystem: Environmental > Aquatic > Freshwater > Lake > Sediment | place: USA: Wyoming | collected... | reverse complement strand
ACCGTCCATAGCCCCGAGGGCCTGAATGAAATGGTTTACAACCGCTGCGTCGGCACCCGATATTGCTCCAACAATTGTCCCTACAAGGTGAGGCGCTTCAACTTCAAACTCTTCCAGGATTGGACAACGCCCAGCCTGAAGGCGATGCGGAATCCGAACGTGACCGTGCGCAGCCGTGGCGTGATGGAGAAGTGCACGTACTGTATCCAGCGCATCAATGCCCGGAAGATCGAGGCAGAGGAAAAGGATCGTGAGGTACGCGATGGGGAGATCCTCACGGCTTGCCAGCAGACTTGCCCCACGCAGGCCATTGTTTTCGGCAACCTCAAAGATCCGAACAGCCGTGTATCCAAGCTGAAAGCGCAAAGCAGGAATTACGCTCTATTGACGGATTTGAACACGCGGCCACGAACCACTTATCTGGCCAAACTGCGAAATCCCAACCCGGAGATCAAGGAGTAATCGTTGAGCCCCGAAGGAACCGAAACCACAACCGCCACGCGACCAGGGAGTCCTTTTCTTGCGCCCGGCCATTCCTACGCTTCGGTTACGGACAAGATCAGCTCCATTGTCCTGGTGGAAGGCACGCGGAAGGGCTGGTGGATGGGGTTTGCGCTCGCCTTTGCGCTGTTCATGGTCTTCAACATGGCGGTTGCTTACCTGCTTTACATCGGGGTGGGCATCTGGGGAATCAATATCCCCATCGCCTGGGGATTCGCCATTGTCAATTTTGTTTGGTGGATCGGGATCGGGCACGCCGGGACATTGATCTCCGCTTTCCTGCTGTTGATGCGCCAGGCTTGGCGCCAGTCTATCAACCGCTTTGCCGAGGCGATGACGCTGTTCGCCGTGGCCTGCGCCGGAATGTTCCCGCTCCTGCACATGGGCCGCCCCTGGCTGTTTTACTGGTTGTTGCCCTACCCCGACACGATGGGGACTTGGCCGCAATTCCGCAGCCCGCTGGTCTGGGACGTCTTCGCGGTGTCTACATACGCAACCATTTCGCTCCTCTTCTGGTTCGTGGGGTTGATCCCCGATCTGGCCACCTTGCGCGATCGCGCCAAGGCGCGCCTGGCTAAAATTGTTTACGGCATGTTGGCCATGGGCTGGCGCGGCTCGGCGGTTCACTGGCGCAATTATGAAATGGCTTCCTTGCTGCTGGCGGGGCTGGCTACACCCCTGGTGGTCTCTGTCCACACGGTTGTGAGCTTCGATTTCACCGTTGCCATCGTACCCGGCTGGCACAGCACGATTTTCCCGCCCTATTTTGTTGCGGGGGCCATTTATTCGGGTTTCGCCATGGTTCTCTCCCTCGCCATCCCGCTCCGGTTTTTCTACCGCCTCGAGGACTTTGTCACCGAACGCCATCTGGACAACATGGGAAAGATTATGCTGGCCACCGGCTTGATCGTGGCTTACGGGTACATGATGGAAACCTTCATGGCCTTCTACAGCGGGAATCCTTACGACCGATACATGATCGTGAACCGCATGACCGGCCCTTATGCGCCTGTTTATTGGATTCTTATTACCTGTAATATTGCTATTCCTCTGACGCTGCTCTGGTCCTCCCGCATCCGAAGAAACGTGCTGGCGCTTTTCCTGATTTCGCTGGTGATCCAGACCGGCATGTGGCTGGAGCGCTTTGTCATCGTGGTGACCAGTTTGCACCGCGATTTCATGCCCTCCGCCTGGGGGATGTACTACCCGACGATTTGGGATTGGGCGACTTTCATTGGAACGATCGGCCTGTTCTTCACCTTGTTCCTGCTTTTCATCCGCTACCTGCCCATGATTTCGATTTTCGAGATGCGGGAACTGGTGCACAAAACAGTGACCAGTGACAAGTGAGGAATGACGAGTTATGAGGCGGCCGGCAATTTACGGCCTCTTGGCCGAATTCGAACACCCGGAAGAGCTGCTCAGCGCTGCCCGGCGCGCGCGCGAAGCTGGATACCGCGCGGTGGACGCGTTCTCTCCTTTTCCCGTCGAGGGATTGGCGGATGCGGTGGGTTTTCAGCGCACGCGCGTCCCGCTCCTCTGCCTGATCGGCGGACTCATCGGGTGTTTTGGGGGCTTCTTCCTTCAATACTGGCCGAACGTCATCGGTTATCCCCTGGATATCGGAGGCAAGCCATACAACAGTTGGCCTAATTTCATTCCCATCACTTTTGAACTGACGATTCTTTGCGCGGGTCTGGCAACCGTCCTCGGAATGCTGGCGCTCAATGGCTTGCCTACTCCCTATCATCCGGTCTTCAACATTCCGCGCTTCGAGCTGGCCACGCGGAGCCGGTTCTTTCTGTGCATCAAGGCGCGAGACCCGAAATTTGATTTGCAGAAGACCAAGGAATTTCTGACCAGCCTGAATGCCAAAGAGGTGGCGGAGATTGAGTCCTAAAACAAGTCAAGAAACGGCCCTCTCCCTTGGGGAGAGGGTGGGGAGCGTGGCGAGCCGAGTGAGGGGCTGCTTGGTTGAGTTGCCCCCTCGTCGCCGTGCCTATAACCCCTCACCCGGCCCGCGCCGGCTGGTGAAGACGCCGGTCGCGGTCCACCCTCTCCCCTGGGGAGAGGGCTGGAACCCGCACAGGGCCAGAAAGATTCCAGCACAATGTAGAGCGGTTCTGTGTTGGCTCTGTCTCGCTCTCTGCGGGCTGTTCCTGGCCGGGTGCCGGCTGGACATGCACGTGCAACCAAAGTACAAGCCGCTCGACCCCAGCAACTTCTTTGGCGATGGCAGGTCTGTGCGGCCGGAAGTTCCGGGCACCGTGGCGCACGGGCATTTACGCACCGACGAACTCCTGTATACAGGCAGACTGAATGGCGAGCCCGCGGACGCCTTTCCATTCCCCATCACGCATGAGGTGCTCGAGCGCGGCCGTGAGCGTTACAACATCTATTGTTCGCCTTGCCACGACTACACGGGCAGTGGAGGGGGAATGGTTGTGCAGCGAGGTTTCCCGCCACCGCCTTCTTATCACATTGAACGACTCATGAAGGCGCCGGCGGGACATTTCTTTGACGTCATGACGAATGGCTACGGCGCCATGTACAGCTACGCGGCGCGCCTGACCCCGGAAGACCGCTGGGCTATCGTCGCTTACATTCGGGCGCTTCAGTTGAGCCAACACGCGAGGCTCGAAGATGCCCCGCCACAAGAACGGGAGCGTTTGACGGAACAGACCAAATGAATTCGACTGAATCCCTCCAATCCGGTCTCGAGCGTTTCCAGAAGAGCTCGCTGGTTGTGGGCTTGGCCGCCCTGGCGCTCTGTGTAGCGGGCGCATTCCATAGCCCGACGCAGTTCTTCCGCTCCTACCTGCTGGCGTTTGTGTTCTGGGTCGGTGTTGCGCTCGGGTGCTCTGCGATTCTGATGCTGCATCACATGGTGGGTGGAAGGTGGGGCATTCCACTTCGCCGTTGCCTCGAGTCGGGGACACGAACATTCTACTTGATGGCCGTTCTGGCGGTGCCGCTTCTGTTCGGCTTGCGTCTCCTCTACAGTTGGGCGGACCCCCAGAAGGTCAAACTCGACCCCGTGCTGCAATACAAGGCGCCGTACTTGAATGTTCCCTTTTTCATTACCCGGACGGTCATTTACTTTATCGCCTGGAGCGCTCTGGCCTATTTTCTCAACAAGTGGTCCCTGGAGCAGGAGGAGACGGCGAACCCGGACCTGAAGAGGCGTCTCCAAAGTCTCAGCGGGCCCGGTCTGGTCGTTTACGGGCTCACCGTCACTTACGCCTCTGTGGATTGGGTGATGTCACTCGAACCCCAGTGGTTCTCGACCATCTATGGAATGATCTTCATGGTCACGCAAGCGTTGGCGGCGATGTCCATCGTGACCGTTGCCGTTATCTTGCTTTCAACTCACAACGCTTTCTCCGAGCCCGTTTCCAAGCGGGTCTTGAATGACTACGGAAACCTGCTCCTGACCTTTACCATGCTCTGGGCCTATCTCTCTTTTTCCCAATACCTCATCATCTGGTCGGGCAACTTGCAGGACGAGATTCCCTGGTACGTCAGCCGCGCTTCAGGGGGCTGGGCTTGGGTAGCGATGGCGCTCATCGTGTTTCACTTTGCTGTACCCTTCCTTTTGCTCTTATCCAGATTTGTAACCCGCCGGACGCGTTGGCTGGGCGCCGTCGCGGCGGTCCAGATCGTCATGAGCGTGATTGATATCTTCTGGCTTACCGCGCCTGCCTATGAGCGGTCAGGGCCGCAATTTCACTGGATGGACTGGCTGGCGCTATTTGGCATCGGCGGCGTTTGGCTTTGGCGATTCACCTCGAGTTTGAAGAGCCGGCCTTTGCTGCCTCTTCACGAACCATCGATGGAGGCGATCGGTCACCATGACTGACGAACAGCCCAGACGGGGTCACGAGACGAGCGATGCGAACATCCGCAATCTGATTATTTTTGGCGTCGGCTTGTCTCTGCTGGTCATCGCCGGTCTCCTCGGCGGGGACGCTGTGCTGCGTTTCTTTATCGGCCACCAGGAGTTAGGTCCTCCGGCGTCGCCATTTGAAAATGTCCGCACGTTGCCGCCCGAACCGCGCTTGCAGGTTTCAGCGCCGAGGGACCTCAAGGTGTACAAGGCCGAGCAGAACGAAATCCTGAATAACTACGGATGGGTCGATCAGAAGGCCGGGATCGTGAGGATTCCAATTGACCAGGCCATGGATATCCTGCTTCAGAAGGGTCTGCCGGTCCGCGGCGCAACTCCTGCGAAACAAGGCCTGCTGAAAACTTCCGCGCCGAACTCCGGCCAAGGGACAGGAACGGCTACGCAGGTTAAAACGGTGACAGTCGGCGGCACTGCAATAGCGAAGTAATGAATCGGATGGCCAGCCCTAACATCATATTATTTGGGGCGCAAGCTCGTCCCGTAGTGAAAGGGCGAAGGAATAAACTTGATGGCGGCTGCTAATCAAAGGTTTGGACTGTGCGTTCGAGGCGACGGGCAACGTTTGGCGTATGGTCCATGGCTGGTCCTACTCCTCGGCGTTCTCGCCGCTCATGGGGCATCCGACGCCCGGGCGGATAATGCGAAGGTCCTTCCGCCTCTCCTGCAAGGGATAGGGATCGACCAAAAGTTGAATGAACAGATCCCTCTTGGCCTGCAATTTCGAGATGAAACTGGCAAGACGGTGACGCTAGGGGATTACTTCGGCAAGAAGCCGGTAATCCTCTCCCTGGTTTATTTCGATTGCCCCATGCTTTGCACCATGGCGGAGAATGGCCTCCTGCACAGCTTGCAGGAAGTCAAATTCAGCGTGGGAAATCAGTTTGACGTTCTCACGGTTAGCTTTGACCCGCACGACACCGCTGAACTTGCCGCCGCTAAAAAGGCGGTCTATGTGGGCCTTTACGGTCGAAAGGGCGCGGAGCGTGGCTGGCACTTTCTTACGGGAGATGAAGCCTCCATCGAGCGACTGACCGAGGCGGTGGGGTTCCGGTATAGATACGACGCGCAGGCCAAGCAGTTTGTTCATGCCACGGGGATCATGTTGCTCACCCCGCAAGGCAAAATCGCGCGGTACTTTTACGGGATTTACTATCCTTCGCGTGATTTGCGCCTAGGCTTGGTCGAGGCCTCCGCGAACAAGATTGGCTCGCCGGTTGATGAGGTGCTGTTGTTTTGCTGCCGCTACGATCCCGCCACCGGCAAGTACGGCGTGATGATTTCACGCCTTCTCCAGATTTCAGGGCTGATGACCGTTCTTTCCATCGGAGGGCTGGTACTGGCGCTCTCCAGGAGCCGGCAGCCGGCTAGTTCATAACGATCTTCCCGGATACGGAAGCGGGTGTGGCGGCTGTCATTCCGAGCGAAGCCAAGAATCCCCGCATTTGTGAGCTCAAAGAGTGCGGAAAAACGCAGAGATGCTTCACTGCGCTCAGCATGACAGGCTCGAAAGTAGTATGCCTCGTTGGCGGAAGGTGACTGAAGAAAATGTGGCAAGGGTTTCCCATACGGCCCGATCAAGCCTCGACCATCGCCCGAGGCGTCGATCATCTTTACTACTTCCTCACCGCGGTCGACTTGTTTTTCACCGCCCTCATCTTCCTGACCGTCTTCTATTTCGCCATCAAATACCGGCGCCGCTCGAAAGAGACTAAGGCTACACAGGTGGAGGGGAATCTCCCGCTCGAGGTGGTCTGGTCCATCATCCCGCTGGGCATCTGCGCCTTTACCTTCCTGTGGGGGTCGAGCCTCTACGTCCGAAACTCCCGTCCGCCCGAAGCGTCCACGGAGATTTTTGTCGTCGGAAAGCAATGGATGTGGAAACTTCAGCATCCCGAAGGCCCGATGGAAATCAATGAGCTGCACGTTCCTGTTGGCCGCCCCATCAAATTGACCATGACCTCCGAAGATGTGATTCACAATTTTTATGTCCCCGCCTTCCGCGTTCAGAAAGACGTGGTGCCGGGGATGTACACCAGCATCTGGTTTCAGGCGACCAAGACGGGCCGATACCATTTCTTCTGCAATCAATACTGCGGCACAAACCACGCTGTCATGGGCGGCTATGTGATCGTCATGTCGGCGGATGACTACGAGCAGTGGCTCAGTGGCGGTATTCGGGGCGAAACGATGGTTTCCGCCGGGGCCAAGCTTTACGACCAACTGGCCTGCATCACCTGCCACGGGACCGGGAAGGGCCCACCCTTCGTGGACCTGTTCGGCAGGCAGGTCAAACTCAGCGACGGGACAACTGCGACGGCAGACGAAGCTTACATCCGGGAGTCAATTCTCTATCCCTCGGCGAAAATTGTCGCCGGCTATCAGCCCATCATGCCGACTTACAAAGGCCAAGTAACTGAGGAGCAACTATTGCAGCTTATGGCCTACATCAAGTCGCTGAGTTCGGGGGGAACGAAGGTAACAAAGTAACAGGTTTGGAAGTTCTCCTCCCCGCTTGGGGAGGGACAGGGGTGGAAGAGAAGGGAAGGTAATAGAGTAATGGGAACGGCAGCCGTTGAACCAGGGATCGAATCTCGCGTCCATTATTTGAACGCCAGCTACGGCATCAAGTCATGGCTGCTGACCACGGACCACAAGCGCATTGCGCTGCTCTATCTCGCCTCGATCACCTTCTTTTTCTTTGTGGGCGGCGCGGCGGCGGTGCTGATGCGCCTGAACCTGATTACACCCCAGGGCGCGCTATTCGAACCGGCAGCCTACAACAAGCTCTTCAGCATGCACGGGATCATCATGGTCTTCCTCTTTATGATCCCCTCCATTCCGGCGGTGTTGGGGAATTTCCTCGTCCCCATGATGATCGGAGCCCGCGACCTGGCCTTCCCCAGGCTCAATCTTCTGAGCTGGTACGTTTTCATGGTGGGCGGGTTGTTCATGCTTTATTCCGTCATCGCCGGGGGAGTGGACACGGGTTGGACTTTCTATACCCCGCTTAGCACCACCTATGCCAATACCAATGTGATTTCTGCGGCGCTCGGCGTGTTCATTGCCGGCTTCTCCTCCATCCTGACCGGGCTCAATTTCATTGTCACCATCCACAAGATGCGCGCCCCTGGGCTGACCTGGTTCCGCCTGCCGCTTTTTCTGTGGGCTATCTACGCTACCAGTGTTATTCAGATTCTTGGGACGCCGGTCCTCGCGATCAGCCTGACGCTCGTGGCCCTTGAAAGAGTCTTCCATGTGGGAGTCTTCGACCCTGCGGTGGGAGGAGACCCCATCCTCTTCCAGCACCTGTTCTGGTTCTACTCCCATCCTGCGGTTTACATCATGATCTTGCCCTCCATGGGTGTCATGAGTGAGCTGGTCACCGCCTTCTCCAAGAAACGGATCTTTGGCTACAGCTTCATCGCCTTTTCAAGCGTGGCCATCGCCGCCATTTCTTTCCTGGTCTGGGGTCATCACATGTTTGTGGCGGGACAATCTGTTTACGCGGGGATTGTGTTCTCCGCGCTGAGCTTCGCGGTCGCCATTCCCTCCGCCATCAAGGTTTTCAACTGGACGGCCACTCTCTACAAGGGATCGGTCTCCTACCAGGCGCCCATGCTTTACGCGTTGGGTTTCATCGGCCTCTTCACTATGGGCGGACTCACCGGCCTGTTCCTCGCCACCCTGGCCATCGACGCGCACGTTCACGGCACTTATTTCGTGGTGGGTCACTTCCACTACATCATGGTGGGCGGGGCCGTGATGGGTTATTTGGGCGGCATTCATTATTGGTGGCCCAAGATCTCCGGACGCCTCTATCCGGATGGTTGGGCGAGATTGTCTGCCGCCATCATCTTTGTGGGCTTCAACCTGACTTTCTTCCCTCAATACATGCTCGGCTACTTAGGAATGCCCCGGCGCTATGCGGTTTATGCGCCTGAATTCCAGGGGCTGAACGTACTGTCGTCCGCCGGCGCATCTATCCTAGGCGTGGGTTACCTGATTCCGCTGGTTTACCTGGTCTGGTCCATGCGCTACGGACCTGTGGCCGGGCCCAACCCCTGGGGCGCGAAAGGCCTGGAATGGCAGACGCCCTCTCCGCCTCCCACCGAGAACTTCGAGGAAACACCCCTGGTCACGGAAGAAGCTTACGCCTACGGAACAGAGGAGACGCAAGTTGCATAGCAGCACCGCCCTGGCAGAACAGTTTGACGATCTCGAGCAGCAGCACGAGGCCTCCAGCCTTGGGATGTGGGTATTCCTGGGCACAGAAATCATGTTTTTTGGCGGCTTGTTTACCGCCTACATCCTTTTTCGCAATTTTTATTTGCCGGCCTTCGAAGCCGGCAGCCGCCTGCTAAACGTCCGAATCGGAGCCTTCAATACCGCCGTCCTGCTGTGCAGTAGCTTGACCATGGCCCTCGCCGTGCGCGCCGCCCAACTGGGTAAGAAGGGAGCGCTCATAACCTTCCTGCTGCTGACCTTGCTCTTGGGCCTGACCTTTGTCGGCGTCAAACTCGCTTTCGAATGGCGGCACGATTACTTGGAGGGGCTTGCCCCCGGGGTGAATTGGACTTTCAATGGGCCTGACGCGCGACACCTCGAGCTGTTCTTCTGCTTCTACTTCTTCTTAACCGGCATTCACGCCTTGCACATGGTGATCGGAGTCGGAATCCTTACCGTCCTCATCATCCTGGCCGGGCGGGGGAGATTCTCACCCCTGCGCTACAACGCGGTCGAAATGTCGGGCCTTTACTGGCACTTCGTGGATATTGTTTGGATCTTTCTCTTTCCTCTACTGTACTTGATCGGGGGGCGCTACTGATGCCGGGCCACGTTGTACCCAAGAAGCTCTATTTCCTGGTTTTCGCTGCACTGATCTTCTTTACCGCCCTCACCACAGGTGTCGCGTTCGTTAACCTGGGCAAATGGAATACGGTCGTGGCCCTGGCCATTGCCGTCTCGAAAGCCTCGCTCGTCGTTCTCTTCTTTATGCATCTGCGCTGGAGTTCCGGCCTCACGCGGATGACCCTGCTTGCCGCCTTCGTGTGGTTTGCCATCCTGGTCGCCTTGACCCTTAGCGACGAGTTTACCCGCCAGTGGACGCCCGTCCCTTCGAGCTGGGAAGCTCAGATTCAACAACAGGTGCGCTAGCGTGCGAATAGGGTCATTGACCTCTCTTTTAGGGAGGCGGTAGCGCGGACCTGCTTTTCAAGGTCTGCGGCTTTTGGGTTGGCGGCGTGGCGAAGAGCCGCACACCCGTAAAGCAGGTCTGCGCTACCAACTTACCAAGCGACCCGCTGCAATCCCTGAATCAAATCAAAATGCCCGTCGCGGCTCAACAGGGGGAGGGCGTGTTGGCGGCACAAGGCGCCAATCCAAGCGTCATTACTCGGGATGGGGGTACCGGCCTTTTTGAGTTCGCCACGCAGGCGGGCATACCAGAGGGCAGTTTGCTCATTGATCTCGAGCACGCGGGAGACAGAAATCATTTCCACGAGCCAGCGCTCGTACTCACGGCGGCGCCGCGAGTAGGAGATTCCGAAACGATATTCACCCAAAACGATCACGGGAATGGCAACCAGGCGGGCACGCACAAAGATGTTCGTTGCTCCCGGTTCTCCCTGGGCAATTGCGGAGAGGGCGTTGGTGTCGAGGATCAAGCTGATTCCTCGGAGTCGATTCTCTCAAACTCCTGCTCAATCAAGCTGCTGATCCGAACGGTCTCCTTGCGCAAGTTACGCAGCTTACCCGCCAGGGCCATCCTGGCCTTGGCTCCGGCCGGCGATTTCGACTCTAGCTTTTCCGCCACCGCTTCGCTAACAAATTGGCGCAGTGGGATTCGGTGTTCAGCAGCCTTCGCCTTGGCGCGGTGAAATATGGCGTCGGGAATCTCCAGCGTGGTTTTCATCTTCTGATGCTCCCATATTTATGGGACGAGGTCAAGCATGGGGCTCAAGAATCGCCCGACAAACAACTTGTACAAGGCGAGGGGCTTGACAGGTGTACCCTGAATGAGTAGGAATTCAGCATGGACCGAAGAGAATTCCTGGAAACCGTAGCCGCGGGCGTCGCCACTACGCCGATTGTGGTGCGATCGGGTGAGGTGGAGTCGGGCGGCGCGCAAGCTCCTGCCGCGCCCGCCTCGCCGGGGACGGGCCCCCGCCTGCGCGAGAGTTTCAACCGTGGCTGGCGCTTTGCCCGGCAATCGCAGGGGACCGGCGCGCTGGGTTCGTTCGACCGGCAGAACGGTGAAGCTGCGGAAGTCGAGCCGCGCTTCCGCAACGCTTATCAGCCCGAATACGACGACTCGAGCTGGGATTCCATCAACCTGCCTCACACCTGGAACCAATTCGACTCGAGGGACGAGGCGCCGGGCTACTGGCGCGGCATCGGCTGGTACCGGAAGCATTTCCTGCTCGCTGGCCAGTACTCCGGCAAGCGAGTCTTCCTGGAATTCGAGGGCGCCAGCAGCGTGGCCGAGTTCTGGCTGAACGGCCGGCGGGTGGGCGAGCACAAGGGCGGTTACACCAGCTTCGAACTCGAGGTCAGCGGCGACGTCAAGTTTGGCGAAGCGGCCAACCTTCTGACGGTCAAGGTTGACAACCTGTTTCGTGACACCCTGCCCCCCACGGTCAAGAGCGACTACACCTTTTACGGGGGGATCTATCGCGACGTCTGGCTGCGGCTTGTCGAGCCCACTTATATTTGCGAGGCCATTTGGCTCACTCCCTCGGTAAGCGAGAGCGCGGCGAGGCTCGAGGTCCGTTCGCGGTTGGTCAATCAAACCCCCCAAGCCCAGGACCTGACCTTGGTGCAGGAAGTTCTGGACCCGCACGGGGAGCTGGTCAAAAGGTTTTCGCTACCCGTTCAAGTCCCGGCGCGCCAAACTGTGGAGGTGACGCAGGACGGCGGCGCGCTGGCGAACCCGCTGCTATGGTCGCCGGACACTCCCAACGTCTACCGCCTCCGTTCCAGCCTGCGCGCCGGATCACGCCTGGTGGACACGCTCGAAAACCCGCTGGGTTTCCGCTGGTTCAAGTTCGATGCGCAGCGGGGGTTCATCTTGAACGGAAAGCGGGTGCAGGTGCAGGGGACGAACTGGCACCAGGTCTACCCGGGAATGGGGAACGCGCTTCCGAATTCGCGCCACGCGAGGGACATGGAAATCATCCGCGCCATGGGGGTGAATTTCTGGAGGACCTCGCATTACCCGCACGACCCGGCTACGATCGAGGCCTCCGACCGGCTGGGCCTGATGGTTTGGGAAGAACTCCCCGTCAACAAGGAGATCGGCGACCGGCGCGAGTACACGGGCAACGTTCTGGCGATGGCCGACGAGATGATTCGCCGCGACCGCAACCATCCGTGTATCATTGTTTGGGGTATTGCTGGAGAAGTTAATGCCCCGCTGTCGGTTGCGAAAAAGGTGATTGGGGCGGTCGCCGCGCGCTATCGCCAGCTCGATCCGTCGCGGCCGGTGGCCATGCACGAGCCTCGGGGGGAGGAAATCGAAGCCCTGGTCGACATGGTGGGCCTCGGCGTGGGCAAGGCAACCGACGACAAACACCGGCGCTTTCCCAACCGGCCGTACCTCGTGGCCGAGTACTCCGTCTCCACCATGGGACGCGGGATCTATGGGGGCGGAGCGGAGAGCGAAGAGACGGCCTGTGAAAACCACGAGAAGTACCTCCGCCAGCTAAACTAGCGCCCCTGGATGGCCGGCGGCATGATCTGGCACCAGTTTGATTATGAAGGCGAGACGTATGACACGGTGATCCCGCACGTCGTCGCCTTCGGCATGGGCGACGTGTGGCGAATTCCCAAGGACGTGTACTATTTCTATCAGAGCCAGTGGACGGCCGTGCCCATGGTTCACATCCTCGGCCATTGGACGTGGCCAGGGTCGGAAGGCAAGGAGAGGACCGTGAAGGTCTTCAGCAACGCCGCAGAGGTTGAGCTGTTTTTGAACGGCAAGTCGCTGGGAGCGAAGACCGATGCGCCCGACGCAGGGTTGCCGCATCCTCCTCGCGTGTGGAGGGCGTCCTACCAACCGGGAACGCTTGAGGCGGTGGCCCGGCACGAGGGCAAGGAGATTCGCGACGCGCGCCGGACGGCAGGCGCACCGCATCACCTGGCGCTCGAAGCGGACACGCGGGAGCTCGCGTCCGGGAACTTCGAGAGCCTTGCCTACATCACCGCCCGTGTGGTGGATGAAAACGGCGTCCTGGTTCCCTCGGCGGAAGTTCCCGTCACCTTCACCTCGGGCGGGCCGGGAGAACTTCTGCGACAAAGCTCGCTCGGTCACGGCGCCGGGTGGACGCTGGATACCGTGGCAGGGATGGCGCAAATGGCTTTCCGCGCTACGGACCGCACAGGGCATGCGACCGTCAGCGCTTACTCACCGGGCCTGCGCATGGGACGCCTCGAGATCAGCGTCCAGGCGCCGCGTAAGCCGGATGAGATGAAGTATAAGGAGAAGTTTGACGTGGACGAGCCCTAACTGTGGGCTTCAAGCCCGCCATCGTTCATCCAGCCAGCGGTAGGCTGGGGGCAACCAGCGGCGTCCCTGCATGTCTGCGAAGGTCTTGGCAGCGGACAAGGCTGAGGCCTCCTCTCGGCTTAGCTGCTCGTAGCGTGTCAAAGCCTGATAGTTCTCATCCACCATGTAATCGTCAAACATGCCGGGCAGGACGGAGGTCATGATGGGCTGCCGGTAGATAAATCGCAGCGCGGCTTGGCAGAGCGTCTCGTTGGGGAGGCGGTTGAGGCTTCTGGTGAGCTCCGCCACCACGGCAGGCAGAACCGGCCGATACGTGGACTCGTACAGCTCGACCCGGGCGTTCTGAGGTTTCGACCCCGGGCGCGCCCTTGGGTCCAAAGTAACGATCGAGCCAGCCGCCAACGGTTTGATGGTGATGAGGCCAATCCCCTTGCGCGCAGCGGCGGGGAGAAACTGGCTGTAGCCGGCGCGGGCGTGGATGAAATTGTACGGGAACATAACGTAGTCTAAGCCTTCCAATGCTTGCAGGGCGTTCACCATCAAAGCCTCATTATGAGTGGAGATCCCGATAGCTCGCACCTTGCCTGCTTCCTTCGCCTTCCGCATGACATCCCAGTCTTCCAGGGTTCGATCATCCACTTGCGGGCCTTCCCCCGGGTAGATGCGGAACATATCCACGTGTCCGTAGAGCTTCGCGCCTTTATCAATATCGTCGCCGACAAACTGCGGAAACTGCCGGCATAGCGAGATCAGCACCTTGTCGCGTCGCGGGCGCACCAAGCGGGCCACCGGCTCCCATTGCCCTTCGGATTCGTAGGTATCAATCATGTTGACGCCCAGGTCCAAAGCATGCGCGATTTGCCGGTCACGCCGCGCTTGGCCTTCTTCGTTCAACACCATCTCGCTTCCGACCTGGCGCTTGTAAGCGGGATCGGTGTGCGAGCCGAACGAAAGAAGGGAAACATACAGGTCCGTTTGACCCAGCCGCCGGTAGACCATGCCACCCCGGCGGAATTCCCGCACGGCGGCGCCTGGCTGGGCCATGCTGGGTTCGACCTTGCCGATTCCGGCTCCTACAGCCGCTGTAGTGCAAGCCTGAAGGAAATGGCGTCGTGACAGGCGATGGATCATATTCCCCCTTTGCCAGACCCTGAGATAAAAGCGCGGCAGACGAACCGCCGTGGCGCCCCCACAATTTGCAAACCCTTCCTGTATTAAACCCCCTCTTGACCGCCGAGTCAATAGCGCCGCGCCGAATCGTTGCTCCCCTGATGGATTTCAAGCTCCCGCCCCCAGGGCGACGTGTGGCGCCCGCTCGCCACACGCTCCACCGCGGATACGTCCACTTCCACGGCGGCGGACCGTTCCAGGATTTCCACCGAAAGCACCAGCCGGAACAAGTTTTTCTTGCGCACCAGAATCCCCTCCAGACCCTGCAAAGGTCCGGATATCACGCGCACCCTGTCGCCACGTCGCAGGAAGGGGTGAGGCTCGACTCGATTTCCCCATTCGATCGCTTTTCGAATCGACTCGACCTCGGTTTCAGGAATGACCGCCGCCTCACCATTGATGCTCAAAATGGAAACAATCCCCGGCGTGGTCACCACCTCGAGCTTCCGCTCCTGCATACCGCGCAGAAATAGATAGCAGGGAAACAGGGGAAGCGAGAGATGGACGGTGCGGTCCCTCCATCGGCGCGTTGCGTCGTAAAGCGGGAGAAAGACTTCGAGCCCCTTGGCGGAAAGCGATTGGGCGATGGTCTTCTCGTGCTGATGTCGCGTGTAGATTGCACACCACGGCCCGCCCACAGCCGATTGGTTCTGCGCGCTTCGAGAATCCGTCGGCAACATAAAGCTCCGCCGTACGACCTATAGGAGAACACGCAGGCAGGGTAAAGGTCAAGCTTTGCCCGAACCGAGGACTTGGCGAGGAGGTTTCCACGGCCTCCGGTTTACTACCTGTTTTCGACGACAGCTTTCTGGAACGCAGAAATGACCGCCGCCCGAGTCAGCCCCGTGCATTTCAGGTACCTGCGTCCTGCGGCCGGCAAGCGGATTCCGTGGGCGTCGCCTTCGAGCGGCAACTCTTTGCGAAGGTCTTCCAGAAGCTCGACCTGACTGCGCGGCAGGGGCACCTGCAAAACGCCTTCCCCGGAGATGTGCCAGTAGACGACGTAAATGCTTCCGGCGCGCTGAAAAACAAAGGCCCGGACAGGTCGCTCCGCCCCCGCCACGTTGGGGATCTGTTCATAGGGCACAAGCTCGAGCTGGTTCTTCTCGTTAAGGACCAGGGTGTGTTCCTGATTGAGGTTGCGCAGCGACTGGCGTTGCGCCGGCGTGAGCTGTTCGCGCATCTGCTCCCACCGCCGGATCGCTTCCAGAATGTCCGAGGTTCTCGGGTGCGCATCGAGCTTTTCGGGGTCTGCCGCCAGGGAGATGGGGCAATCCCAGGCTGCCGCCCGGCTGGCCGCATATTCGTAGATGTCCACTTGGCTGCCTATGGACTTCTCGGTGGGGAGGTAGAAATAAAGCCAGCCGAAGTTGTTGTGGCTGAAGTCCTGGGCGCTGCGCGGCGCTTCTTCCGCTGGGTGGAGGCGAATGAACTCTTTCATCTTCTCCGGGGGTACGCCGTCAAAGGCGTTCATCCGCGACATCATGTGCCAGGAGAAATGAGAATGCGCGGCCGCCTCCGCGAACAGCGGTTCCGGCTTGATCAGCCGGTAAACCTGCCACTGCGCCCAGGAGGTAGTGAACCAGTAGGGGTTGTGCACGTCTTCGGCGCCGTCGAAATAGGCGAACCGGAACCCTGGCTCGCTATAGAGCGGCGCAATCCGCTCCGCCACCTCTGCCTCGATGTCGGTTCTCTGATCGAACCGGATGAAAAGCGGCCAGTCGTCCACGTCCAACAGCCCGAACTTCAGCCCCTTTCTGTGCGCTGAGGCGCGGGTATTCAGCGCGCCCCTGCGGCAGCCGAGGAAGCGATAAGGTGGGGAGGTGGTGTAGGACTCATAGGTGATCAGTTCGTCTTCGAGTTGTAGGAAGCGTCTTTCGTTGTCCATCGTACTGCCGCGAGGATTTTCAAATACGGACACGACCGTGGACTGCTCTTCCAGGGGCGCGGCCAGCGTGAATATCGTCCGCAAGTGGAGGCGCGGATCGGGCGCGGGCGTCACATAGGCATCGTTCTTCGTCGCTTTGTTGTAGTGGACGTGCAGGCCGGGCAGCAGGCCGGCGGCTGTGATTTTCGCTGCCAGCGCTTTCAAGTCTTCCATGCCGTTCGGGTACTCCGGGCGCCAATCAAAATGCCCCGCGCTTTGGGCGAAGGTCATGTAGTAGACCTGTATGGCCCGCAGACCGGCTTGCTTGGCAAAGGCTAGATAGCGGTCAATATTGCCAGCGGTAACGATGCTCTGCTTGCCGCTCGCGACGCCTACAATCATCTGGGACCACTTGTACTCCGGGCGCTGCCGGCTTTGGGCGCCCTTGGGCAGGCCGAAATCCTCCTCCAACCGCGTGATCCGCTCCAGCAGGCTTGAGGTGCGTGTGGCGATGAGCGCCGCTCCGACTTCTTCCATTTTCACTTCGCCCACCGCGCTCGCCCACAGGACGTGATAGTTGGCGTGCGGGTCGGCGTCAATCTGGGCGTAGGGATCGGTGGCCAGGACGTTGACGGCCACATCGTCGTCCCACATTACGTTCAACCAGTTGCCGAAGTTCTTGCGGTTTCGCACCGGCAGCTGAAGAAAACGCACCTCGCTAAAGTCACCTTTCCCTTCCACCCTCTCCAGCGTGAAACCGATATAGTTCTCTGTGATCTTCAAGCGAATGACTGCGGTTTTGGCTACCAGTTCGAAGCCCACCCGCAGCCGGTCTCCTTCCCGCCGCACGCGGTTGGCCGCGTAGGCTGTGCGCTTTGAGGGGTAAGCCACCCATAAGTCGGTGTGATTGGGGCGGTCCACGATCAGGGAAAACGCGGAGGTGTTTGTTCCCGGGGCAAGACATTCCTGGCCGCTGGCTTTCTCGACGAGGCTGAGCGCCCGCCCGTCCTCTCCGATGACCAGACGCAGGTCACGGTTCTCGAGCGTGATGGCCGAACGAGCCGGCGTAGCCCCCAGCACACACGCGCCCATTATGGCCGCGAACAACTTGGCGAACATGATTCCTCCTTTGACACGAAGCCATCAGCTATCAGCGGTCAGCTTTCAGCAACCACCTTGTGTGTTCTCACCGGGCCCGGCTGGCGCAGAGCGAAGCTCTGCGGTGGGGATCAGGGATCCGCCGAGCGCAGAGCTTCGCTCTGCGCCAGCCCACGGGAAAAACCCATGAGATACCAGCCCTCTCCCTCGGGGAGAGGGTGGCGAGCGAAGCGAGCCAGGTGAGGGGTTACTTCGTCATCCAGGCTGACTTGGCATCCCTCCCCAGCGAGCGAGAGTCCCCTCACCCGTCCCGCTCCGACT
>Ga0315282_10007891_pt1 | contig 17367 bp, 15 predicted proteins | sample YL17G07_20_MG_FD_203693 | JGI IMG/M metagenome (GOLD analysis project Ga0315282, IMG submission 203693) | Sediment microbial communities from Yellowstone Lake, YNP, Wyoming, USA - YL17G07_20 | ecosystem: Environmental > Aquatic > Freshwater > Lake > Sediment | place: USA: Wyoming | collected... | reverse complement strand
GTGATCTCTCCAGCGATCAAAGACTCCATTTCCGATATTAAGGAGAAGTTTAACTACGAGAAGATTCACCAATATCTGGATGAAGTCCAGGAAGATATTTTAGCCAATCTCGGCCGTTTCAGAGAAAGGGAGGAGACCCCACCGCCACTCCCCGGATTGGTGATGCCTCCGTCTGTTGACTCCTTTAGTGAATACCAAGTGAACGTATTGGTGGACAATTCGGAGACAAAGGGAGCGCCCATCATCGTCGAGACGACCCCCAACTACCGAAATCTTTTTGGCACCATCGAACGGGTGGTTGAGCGAACAGGAATCTGGAAGACCGACTTCCTCCATATCAAGGCAGGGTCCTTTTTAAGGGCCAATGGAGGTTATTTAATCTTCAATGCCCTGGATGCCCTCACGGAGGCGTGGGTTTGGCCAACTTTGAAAAGGACGTTGAAGAACCAAGTCATCGAAATTCAGACCTATGACCCCCTTTACTTCTTTTCCACTTCTGCCCTCAAACCAGAACCCATTGAGTGTAATACAAAAGTCATCATGATCGGAGATACCCATATCTATTACCTTCTTTACAGCTTAGACGATGATTTTAAAAAGATTTTCAAAATCAAAGCAGACTTCGATTCCGTGATGAATAAGGACGATGGAAAGATCCAGCAGTATGCCTCCTTTATTCGAAAAATCTGTGATGAGGACAAACTAAGGCCCTTCGATAAGACAGGAATCGCCGCGGTGGTGGAGCATGGGGTGAGAATTACGGGAAGGCAGAAAAAACTCTCCACACGCTTTCACCTCATCGCCGACCTCTTGAAGGAAGCCAACTACTGGGCGGAGAAAGACGGAAGTGATGTGGTGACTGAGAAACATGTGGACAAGGCGAATGAGAAAAGGATTTACCGGGTGAACCTCATTGAAGAGAAGATTCAAGAGATGATCGATGATGGAACCATTCTGATTGACTCCGATGGGATGGTAGTGGGCCAGGTCAACGGTCTCTCCGTCTATAATCTTGGAGATTATATGTTCGGCAAGCCCTCCCGGATTACCGCCAAAACCTCCTTGGGGAAGGCAGGCATTATCAATATCGAAAGAGAAGTAGAGATGAGTGGCCCTATCCATAACAAGGGCGTCTATATTCTTGCTGGATATCTCAGGGGGAAATATGCCCAGGATAAACCGATTACCATGAGTGCGAGCCTTTGCTTCGAGCAGTCCTATAGCGGAGTGGAAGGGGACAGTGCCTCCTCCACAGAAATTTATGCATTGCTTTCAAGCCTCTCCGGACTTCCCCTCCGACAAGACATCGCTGTAACCGGTTCCGTCAATCAGAAAGGAGAGGTTCAACCCATCGGGGGTGTGAATGAAAAGATTGAAGGATTCTTCGATGTCTGCAAGGCAAAGGGTTTAACCGGCAGGCAGGGCGTGATGATTCCTCATCTCAATGTCGATGATCTGATGTTGCGGAAGGATGTGGTGGAGGCGGTGAAGGAGGGGAAATTCCATATCTATCCAGTTAAGGCGATTGACCAGGGGATTGAGATCCTCACAGGGGTGGAGGCTGGCGAGATACAAGAGGATGGGCGTTATAAAGAAAGGACAGTGAGTGACCTGGTGGATAAAAAACTTCGAGAACTGGGGATAAAGATCAAGGAATTTGAGGGAGGTGGAGAAGCAGCTAAAGAGGAGAAAAAGAAGAAAAAAGGGAAACCCTCTTGCAATGGATAGGATCATTCTCGACCGGAAAGTTGAAATTGGTAAAGAAGTTCTGATGAAAGGGCCTCCTTTGGAGGCCCTTCGTTTTCAAGGTGGCCATGTGGGAAGCCTCATCACCTTGACAGACCAAGAAGGGAATGACTTCAGAGGAAGAATCCTTCGTCTCTCCGAAGGCGAGGCTTCTATTTTCATTTTTGACGCCTTTCCATCACCTACAGAATCATCATTAGAGATCATTCTCCTCCAGGCCCTTCCAGAAAAGGAGAGGATGGAGTTGATCATCCAGAAGGCCACGGAACTGGGTGTCTCAGCCATCCTACCTTTTCAATCTGAAAGATCCATCTCCCTAAAGGAGAGGGAAGCGAAACAGAAGAAAGCCCACCGGTGGCAGGAGGTTGCTATTAAAGCGGTCCAACAATCAAGAAGGGCAAAGGTACCTTGGGTAAGGGAATGCCGCCCATTTCAAGAGGTATTGGGAGATTGTGAGGGAGATGGGTTGAAGATCCTTCTTTGGGAGAAGAAGGGTGAAGATCTCAAGAATGTTCTGCGGCAACATCTCACACAAAAGATTTATATGATGGTCGGGCCGGAAGGAGGCTTTACCCAAGAAGAGGTAATTTTGGCAAAGGCTGTGGGATTTATCCCTGTCAAATTAGGACAACGAATATTGAGGACAGAAACCGCTGCCATTGCCTTGGTTGGGATTCTTCAATATGAATTAGGAGACCTGAGTTAATAGGCAATATGAATGAGGTGCTGAAACAATACTGAAACAAGTTCAGCACAGGGTTCATGACATAGCAACGGCTTCTTCGCTCCTTGTCATCCCGAACCAGGTCCTGAACTTGATTCGGGATCTACGATTTCGGGATCTCGTTTTTAGTCATGTAGTGTCGGCATTTACTGCCGACGGTGGTTCTCATGATGAATACATCAATCTCCACAACCAAAAATGAGATTCGAGAACGAATCTGGAGAACCTTAGAAAAAGAAGGGATGGCTTTATTTCCTGGCGCCCGTGGTCGGATTCCTAATTTTAAGGGAGCGGAGATGGCCGCTCGCCTTCTCTCGGCATTACCAGAATGGAAAAGAGCCAAAGATATTAAAGCCAATCCCGATTCTCCTCAGAGACCCATTCGTCATTTAGGCTTGAGCTCTGGAAAAACGATTTATATGGCTGTGCTAAGGTTGAGAGAAAAGAAATGTTTTATCAAACTCGATCCTTCAAAGATTTCTCCAAAAAAATTCCATGAAGCTTCTTCAATTAAAGGGGCCTTCCGATACGGCATACCGGTTCATCCTAAAGAGATGCTTAAAATTGACCCATTCGGCGGCGCCAAGCCCTGCCTTTGAAGGCGGGGTAAAGAAGTGCCGCTCAGGGTCAACCCTGAGCAAGCCACGGCCTTCAGGCCGGGGAGTCGAAGGGTTGACTTAATTTTGGCTGGGTCTATTGCCGTTAACAGAAAAGGAAACCGAATTGGCAAAGGCGGAGGATATTCCGATTTGGAATATGCAATGGGTCGGGAATTTGGATTTGTAAAGGAAGATGTAATGATTGTGACGGCTATACATCCTTTACAGATTGTGGATGAAGATTTACCTGAGACCGATCACGATTTTCGAATCGATTTTATTGTGACCCCAGAGGAAATTATTTCAACTGGCCGAGAAGGCGGACGACCCAAGGAAATTATCAGAGATGATTTAACAGAAAAGAAAATCGCCGAAATCCCAATCTTAGGAGAGATTCTTTCTTCGGATTAGAAATCGTACTATCAATGCAGCCGGAGTTGAAGTCGCGCACACTATTAAGAGGTCCTAGACGCTCATCCGCATACCCTTAATGGATCACCTGATTTCCGTATCGACATGCATCACGGCAGTTTCATTAGGTAAATTGAAGCCATTCCCTGCAATATCAAAAAATCAGGGTCTGAAGAGACTGGCAGAGGTTTTTTAGATTTTATGTCGGAAAGTTCCATGCTATACTTGATTTGTCTCATCAAACTGTTCTCCCCCTTTTGATTGAGGCGGAAATTCGGTAAGAGGAGGAAAGGATATGAAACTTTTCAACATCATATTGATTCCATGTAGTTCGGCCAGTGACTTTTACCTGAAATTCAAAAAAAGGATGATGCTCTACGCCATCCTGGAAACAGCCAAACTGGTTTTCATCGTTGCCATCACCGTTTTCTTTCTGCTGGAATATATTTCGCCTTTTACCCAAAAGAGCCTGCGAATAGACTTTCCAGTTAGAATTAGGGAATTTCTCTCCTTAACAAAATCCGCCCGTGACTCCAGCGTAAAAGAAGTTTTGAATCTAGCTAATATGATCCGATTGATCACCGATAATCAGCATTCCGAAGGTAAAGTTTTAAGGTATGCCGGATTGATCTACCATGCTTCCCAAAAATATGGGGTGAATCCCCTGGAAATCATCGCACTCATCATGGCCGAAAGTGGTTTCAAGGAGAATAGCATCAATAAGGAAACCGGCGATTATGGTCTAGGGCAAGTCAATTGGGAACACTGGGGCAAAGATTACGGATACACTCCCCAGGAACTCCTGGATCCGTCGATCAACATTTTTTTGACCTGCCATGTCTATAAATTTTTTGGAAATGATTTTGGCAAATACCATCGGGGCAACGGCATCCAATGTAAAGCTTACTTAGTGAATGTAAAAAGTATCCTTTCCACTTTGAATGCTTTTGCCGAATTGAATAAAAAGAATATTTCTTAAAAGTTAATTTCTTTCTAACAAGAATGGGAGCTTAAAACTTTTTCCCTCCAACCGCTTCTCTTTGAAGGTGAAAAATGAAAAGAATTTTGTCCATCCTCTTTTTACTGCTCCCGATTACATGTTGGGTTCAATATCCTACTGATCCTTCAGATTATTTCTTTCACAGATCATCATTATAAGATGACTCTGAAAATTAACGATTGCACAAAGAAAGTGAGGAAAAGGGCAGAGTCTATTTAGATTGACGAAATCGTTTTTAGGTATCTACGTTATGAATCCTTATGGAGATCGGTTAATAAAGCAAGTATTTCGAACGCAGCTTGCAGAATTGTTCAAGCGGCCTTTGCCAGTTCTGCACAATGGAGTTGGGGGCTTGATCATCCTTGATGGCTTGCAAAACCTCACGCGACCCAATCAGTGCTAGTGTTTGATCAAGCTGGAAATCCTTGGGATAAAGCCGGTAGAGTGCGCTGGCGATTTCTACTCCCAGGGCGGGGGAGTCCAGTGTTTGTCGATCAACCAGGATAATCTGAACACCATGACACACTTTATTGTTAAATAGACTGCTCGTCGGCGTGAAGTCCACTGGCATAAAGCGGAGGCCCTGAATTTTACGGTTGTTCAAATAGGCAGCGAGTTCTTTACCATCGATCCAGGGAGCACCGAGAAGTTCAAAGGGCGTATCAGTTCCTCGCCCCACGCTCACATTGGAGCCCTCTACCATCGCCACACCAGGATAAAGAATAGCTTCCGTCAGGGTCCGTAGGTTTGGGGAGGGCTTCACCCACGGCAGGCCGGTTTCGTCGTACCAGTCCGTGCGCCTATAGCCGTGCATTTTGATGATACGCAATTTGACACCAATCTTTTTCTCAGCGTTGAACATTTCAGCCAGTTCACCAACCGTCATACCATGTCGGATGGGCAGCGGAAAATAGCCGGTGAATGATCTCAAGCCCCTTTCCAGGATAGGGCCCTGGACCAATGATGCGGTGATGGGATTGGGCCGATCGAGGATGTAAAAAGAGATTCTCTTTCTTGCGGCGGCTTCCATTGCGTAACCCATAGTGGTGATGTAAGTGTAAAAACGCACCCCCACATCCTGAATGTCAAAAACAAGCGCATCCAGACCTTTCAGCATTTTGTCTGTGGGACGTCTGACTTTCCCGTATAAACTATAAACAGGCAGACCTGCGAAGGGCTCGGTTGACGAAGGAACATTCTGATCCATTTCGCCGAAAAGACCATGCTCCGGGCTGAAGATAGCTACCAGCTTCAAGCCCGATGCTTTGACCATGAGGTCTAAAGTGCGCTGTCCTGTCGAGTCAATGCCCGAATGGTTGGTGATGAGCCCGATACGCACCCCGTTTAGTGAGGCGAATTTCCCGCTTTTTAGAACATCAATTCCTGTTTGTACGTTGCTGTTCTGCGAGGCCTGCGCCCGATCACTCTTCATGAGGTCATAGTAGGCTGTGAAAGAGGGCTGGCTGGAAAGAACTTGTTCGGCTGAAACCAGTCCGATTGCAGTTGACACGAGTGTTGTGATCTGTGACCGTAGTGGTTTCACATCGCCCCTGCCATCCGGGTGAACTTGGTGGGTTAAGATAATGACATAAGTTTTGGAAACCGGATCAATCCAAATCGAGGTTCCAGTGAAACCCGTATGACCGTAAGAACCCACCCGGGATAACTCACTCCGGTTGGAAACAAAAGGTGAATCAATATCCCAGCCGAGTCCTCGCAGAACCATTTTGTTGGGCAGTGTTTGGGGAATAGTCATCTTCTCAACCATGAGGGGGCTCAGGATGCTCACGCCCTTGGTGTTTCCCCTGCCCAGGAGCATCTGTGCGAAGATGGAAAGGTCGTCCGCTGTTGAGAAAAGCCCGGCGTGGCCGGCCACGCCGCCCATGTTATAAGATGTCGGATCATGAACTTCTCCCCAGAGGATCTTCCCCTTATTCTTGTGCTGGTACTGGGTGGGTGCAAGGCGTTTGCGCAGTTCGACCGGAGGCTTGAAACCTGTGTCTTTCATCCCCAGTGGCTTGAAGATATGCTCGGAACAGTACTCATCGAGAGGTTGGCCGGAAATAAGGCGAACGAGTTCCCCCAGGATTACAAAGTTAATATCGCTGTAGATAAACCGTATCCCGGGGGGAAGAACAGGTTTCTCTGCCATAATTATCTTGAGAGCTGTGTCATAGCCTGACCACTTTGGCCTTAGATCCAGCCCGGATCTGAGGCCGGAATAGTGCGTGAGCAGTTCATGTACCGTGATCTCTTCCTTTCCGTTGGTTTTGAACTCTGGCCAGTATTTGGAAACGGGATCTTCAAGGCCCAGGTTACCCTTTTCCACCAGTTGCATCACAGCGGTGGTCGTGGCAATCACTTTCGTTAGGGAAGCCATGTCAAAGATCGTCTCGATCGTCATGGGCAGTTTATGGGGTACCAGCGCTCGAAGACCGAATGCCTGGCGGTATATGACCTTTTCCTGGTTCCCAATCAGAATCACAGCTCCAGGAATCTTGCCAGCACGAATGGCCCTCTTTGTGATCTCCTCGATGGACGCAAGTTGTTCTTCCTTCAGTCCCGCGGAGGAGGCCGGCTTATCTTGAGCCATTGGGGTGATCACTACAATCTGTTCAACCAGAAGGCACAATATTAACATAGGGAGAGCCTTGGCGAATTGCTTCACGGTCTTTTCCTCTTCAACAGTTGGCTATTTCTATCGTATTAATCTTTATTCTCTTCTCATTAGGTTTTCGAGAGGGGAGGCATATTTTACTCCCATGGGCGCTATTTTTTTCAGTCCATCCTCAAAATAACTATTCTGAGGATTCCAGAGCATCCAACCCTGGGAACCAAATTGTTTAGCAGCATCGATCTGATCCTGTATCTCCTTACCTCTGAAGTACCTCCTATCGAAGGCATAATCTCTAAATGATTGCAGCCAGGGTCTGAAGCGAATGGATGGAAGACGTGTGCGCTCCTGGGCTCGTTTAAGGGAAAGATATACAATTTCATGAGGGTTCGCAACAGGAATTCTATAACCCGGTATTCCATATTGAAATCCTGAGGGGTAGAGCATGGGACACAAATAGTCAACGTGGGATACAAGGTCTTCAAGTCTTTGCCCAATTTCGGTATCATTCAGATTCCAGCATACATAACCAAAGATATCTGCAGAAAGAAAGACATTGTAAGGCATCAACCTCTCCCTCGCCTCCTTGAGAAATCCTGAGATCGCTCTGACCCTGTTCTCCACTGTACTTGGCATAGAAAATCGAAGGGCAGATGCGTCAGGGAACCGGACGTAATCGAATTGTATCTCATCAAACCCAATCTGAGCGGCCTCGATGGCGATATTAATATTGTAATCCCACACCTCCCTCTTGAATGGATCGACCCATGCAAGATTTTCCCGATCGTGCCATATCTGTCCGTTCTGAGTCTTCACGGCTAAATCAGACATCTTCAAAGCAAGAGGGTTGTCTTTAAACACGACGATCCGTGCAATGGTATAGATACCCTTTTCTTTCAAAGATTTCATCAGGCTATTTATGTCTCTTACGGTGATGATTTTTTGAGCTCCGACTTCTGCGGCAAGGGGGATTGAGCTTTTATAAGGAATCATGCCTCTGTCTCCCTTCACGTCAATAACCAGGGCATTGAGCTCGGTCTCTTCTATAAACCTGAGTGCAGATTCCCGTAAAGCTCTGTCTCCTATCCCATAAAAGGAAAGGTAGAGAGCTTTAGGGTTGAAGGGCACCAACTTTATCTCTTGAAGGGCGGTGCTTAGAGGCATGGTGATCACTTGTTTGGTCCTTATGTATCCATGAGCCCTTATCCCCACCTTGTCTCCAGTGGTTGTTACATAAAATATGCCATTTTTATCAGTCTGTTCAATATCATTGTTCAACGTAACAAGTGCTCCCCCTATAGGTCTTTTCGTAAAAAGGTCAACGACTTTTCCGACGGTAACCGCCATGGTATACTCCGGTATCAACAAGAAGAAAGTCATTAACAAAATGACCGCAATCTTTAACAAAGATTTCCTAAAAGTCGAAGTTTTCCGTCTTTGACAAGGCAAAGCTTGTAAGACCCAAAATATCTTGGCTAAGGTATCCAGGTAAAAACAACTTTTTCCAGCCAATGAGATAAGATACATTTTTCCGCTCCTTGGAAAGAGAAATTTTTAGCTATCTTCGGAGAAACAGCAGATCCCTTCGACCGCTGCTTGTTTGGAAAAATCTTTTGTGCAACCATCAACTAAAGTTTGTAGCGGGAGAGGGTGTCTGTATTGCCTATAAGATAACGAGGAAGAGCCATGATGTTATCCGAAATACTTGTATGACGCCGATCCATGGACAATGCAGCCACATATCCCGCACCGATCGCCTTGTTGATAAGTTCGTCATCATAGATGCCAAAGGGCCAGGCCAACATGTCTACTTTGACATTAAGCTCCCTCTCCAGTTTTTCTTTTGACTTTTTTAATTGGGTTTTCACAAAATTTTCATATTCAGCAGGCTTTAATCTCTTTTTCTCATTCTTGAAATTAGGATGCCAAAAGGTGTGAGACTGAAAGTCAAGAAGCCCTGATTCTTTCATTTCTCGGAGTTGATCCCATGTCATCGCATAGGATGCGTTGGATAAGGCCGAAGGGTATACGAAGAGCGTCACTGGAATTCGATATTTTTTTAGAAAGGGGAAAAGATCTGTGTAGACCGATTTGTGGCCGTCGTCAACGGTAATCACTAATGAGTGGGAAGGAAGTGACTGCCTTTTGCCGAGATAGTAATCCACAAATTGTCTGAGTCTTATCACGATATAGCCATTATCTTTAAGGTATTTCATTTGGGATTCAAAAGTATTAGTGGTGACGGTCATACTGTCGGCAACTACAGGCCCGAAGCGATGATAGAGGAGAATGGGTATCTGTATTTCCTGGAGCCCCCCTTTTGTATCCCTTAATTCACCCTTAGCTGGAGGCAACCATGATAGGAGAAGGACGAGTATAGTGAGAATTAATAAACTGTTTTTCATGGGACGAAAATCCACAATAGTTCACAGCCCAACAAAGTGAAGTTATTCATTCATCCTTGGTTTGGTTTTTTTCCCTTTTAAGTAAGCTGCTAAAGCCTCATCGATTACCTCTTTTACTTTCTTTCTCTGCCAGTAAGCCAATGCCTTAATCTTCTCCAAGTAATCATTCCTTAAAATGAATGTAGCCCTTGTCCATCCATTTCTGAGACCTTTTTGTGAGCTTTTATTCACAACCATTGTGATGGCTCCCTTTGTACCCACTGTAAACCTTGTAAACTGAGTAAACGATATACCGATTTGTGCATTTAATGTGCCATATAAACAAGGTGAAAGCATAAACATAACTTTTGAAACTCATTGGTTATTTTTATTGGACTAGGAGAATATTGTTTGAAGGCTGCTTCCGGAGTGTCAAAGATTGGCGTTGAAATGATAAATTGTCATCTTTTTAGACAGTCAAATTGGACAATTGGCTCTCGGTTTAATATAATTTCTTGACCCTTTTGTAAAAGTCATGAAGGTCCTTCTCATTCAACCACCCATTCGAGATTTCTATCAGACCTCCATCCGGACGCAGCCGATAGGTCTCGCTTATCTTGCTGCTTCATTGAAAACACATGGTCATGAGGTAGAGATCCTCGATTGCCAGACAGAAAAGAAAAAATCCATACCCATCCCTTCTGAACTTTCTTACCTTAAAGATTTCTATCCCTTCGATGATCGAAGCCCTTTCAAGCTCTATACAGGTTACTACCACTTCGGGATGGGATGGGATGAGATTGGGCAGAAGATCAGAGATTCAAAGGCCGATGTTTTTGGAATCTCCTCCTCCTTTACACCCTATCATGGAGAGGCATTGGAAATTGCTCAGATCATTAAAGAATGGGATAGAAAAAAAATCGTCGTTATGGGTGGAGCCCATGTCAGTTGCGATCCAGAAGATGCTCTACAAAGCCCTTTTGTAGATTATGCCGTTACGGGGGAAGGGGAGGTCCGTTTTCCTCTTCTTTTAGAACAGATTGGGAAGGAGGGGAAGGGTGGCATTAAAGATATCGATGGGATTGGATTTTGGATAGACGGGAAAATACAGATCAAACCCCTTCAAAGCTTTATCCAAGACTTGGATTCCCTCCCTCATCCTGCAAGAGAACTACTCGATCTGGATCGATATCGGATGAGAAAAAAACGATCCACTATGATCATTACCAGCAGGGGTTGCCCGCATGGGTGTACCTACTGTTCAGCTCATCTTGTCATGGGCACTACTTTCAGGACTCGAACTCCAGAGGCCATTATTAAAGAGATGATGGAGTGTCAGAAGCAATATGGTATCCAGGTCTTTGATATTGAAGATGACAATTTCACCTTTGATCAAGAGCGGGCAAAAAGATTGATGAGCCTTGTTATCGAAAACTTTGGAGAAGAAAGCCTGCCTGCGGCAGGCAGGCTTGAACTTTCTGCGATGAACGGTGTCTCTTTTGCCTCTCTGGATGGAGAGCTTCTAAAATTAATGAAAAAAGCAGGTTTTCATACGATCAATCTCTCCTATGTCAGCACAGATCTATCAACGAAAGAGAAAATGAGAAGGCCTAAGGGAACAACTGAATTCGATAAAATCCTGGAAGAGACAGAGCAATTTGGCCTTAACGTGATTGCCTATGCCATCCTGGGAATGCCTGGCCAAACTATCGAGGAGATGGTGAATACCTTAATCTACCTGATGGGGAAAAAGGTCCTCATCGGCCCCAGTGTCTATTACCCCACACCCGGGACTCCTCTTTTTGAGAGATGCAAAAAGGAGGATATTCTTCCTCCCTACCTTTCCCAGTGGCGGTCAAGCGCTTTTCCGATTGAAACGAAAGAATTTAATCGGCTCGATTTGTTAACCCTCTTTTGCCTGGCAAGGGTCATAAATTTTATCAAGGGAAAGATGGAAGGAAAAGAGTTAGAGGAGGGGATGACATGGAGAGAACTCGCCCAGGTATTAAAAGAAAGAAAAAAGGTTAAGGATGATGCTATGCCATGGATCAATTTACTTTTGCTGCTTTTCAATGAAAGGTCGTTCTTCAGCTTAAAAAAGGATTCTGAAGGGGAAAAGTCAGTGTTGAAGGAGAAGAGCTCAAAAAGGGTCTTGGATTATTTCTTCGAGAAAGTTTGGGAGAGACCTATCTTGAAAAGTCAAAATGTTTAAATTGTGAACGGTACCATTATCTTTTTGGCAGGTAAGCCATTGGTACGGTACCACTCCATTGCCAGGATATAGATCCGTCAGAATTTCCAACAGGCATTAATGATAAGCTTTGACCATCCCCTGATCCATCAATATTAATCAAAGTCGCTTGAATCGCGCCAGTGGCTGGATCGACTTGGGCATTACTAATTCTTGTTACAGCCCCAATTCCAAGTCCTAAGCTGGTTTGAATTGCAGCGGCATCAGGACAGTCAGGCCAAGCAAGTGCACTTCCGAGCATGTCCAATTCTTGACGGTAAACTGCCACAGCAGTTGCAATGTGCCTCATCGCATTTGTAACTTCAGTCACTTTTGCTCTAACTGTCTGTTGTCTATACGCCGGAATAGCAATCGCAGCGAGGATGCCAATAATGGTAATGACGCATAACAATTCAATTAGGGTAAAACCTTTTTCCTGCTTTTTATTTAAAATCATGGCAGAACTCCTCTTAATTTATTGGACTAGGACAATTAATAAGGTGCAATAAAAATGCCGCCTTAAATTAGCTTATTTTGAAAGCTAATGGAGTTAATTATGGTAAATTGCCGTAAAATGGGGGAAAGTTTTTATTTTCAATTTTTTCCTTGAGGCAGAGGGTCAATATGACAAAAATGCAGATGATTAACAATTTGGGGCAGTCATAGAAATATCCAATCTCGCTTTTTTCGTCAATACATCTTGCCCAAAAGTGTTGCATTCATCCGCGAGAAAGTGATATGGATAACCCAGAAACTTGAATGAACCATCAACGAGGAAAGGAATTCAATATTATGACTTCCATTTATCTCGTCCGTCACGGCCAAACAGCATGGAATAAGGAAGAGATCTTTCGGGGAAGAACAGATGTCCCCCTCGATGAAACCGGCCTGAGGCAAGCGGAGTTGGCAGGGGAATATTTTAAGGGATTGGAGATCCATGGGATTTATTCAAGCCCTTTATCCAGGGCCTGGGAGACAGCCCAGAAGATTGCACAGTTTCACCATCTAAATGTTCAACCACTGCAGGGAATACTCGATATGAGCTTTGGGAAGTGGGAAGGACAATCACATCAAGATATTCAAAAAAAGGATAGGGAGATCTATCGACAATGGAGGGAAGAACCCCATCTGGTCAGGCTTCCGGGAGGGGAGGGCTTGAATGACGTCAGAGTGAGGGCGATGGCTGCACTGGAAGAGGTGATCCGAAACCATCCTGGAAAGACCCTTGTGCTCGTTTCTCACCGTGTCGTCAACAAGGTGCTGATTTGCGGCATTTTGGGTTTGGACAACTCCCATTTCTGGCAGATCACTCAAGACACAACGGCCATCAATCTGATTCAACACAGAGATGGGAAATACATTCTATCGCTGATGAACGAGACCTGTCACCTTAAAGCACTGAAAGAGGAGAGGCTAAAGGTCGACTTTTAATCTATCGAGATAAGTTTTATAATTTGTCTGTAAATAAACTTTTTAAATTGAGGTGTTAGACACGGGTAACGGTCACATCTGCCTGCAGTAGGCTGGGACACGTGAGTTAAATCTAATGATTGAGATTCGATTTCATGGAAGAGGTGGTCAGGGAGCTGTGGTGGCATCCAAGGTGCTTGCCGTTGCCTTCTTCCATGAAAGCCTCTATGTCCAGTCCTTCCCTGCCTTTGGAGTGGAAAGGCGAGGGGCACCTGTCATGGCTTTTCTGAGGGTGAATCAGCAACCGATTCATTTGAGGGTCAATATCTATGAACCCGATCATATCGTTGTTCTTGATCCAACACTGATTGGAGCGATCGATGTCACATCAGGGCTTAAACAGAATGGGTGGATCGTAATCAATTCACACCAACCTCCCGAGGTATTTAATTATCTGAAAGGCTTTCGAACGGCTACCGTCGACGCCACCTCTATTGCCATCCGGAATGGCTTAGGTTCACGAACGAACCCGATTGTCAATACCGCCATCTTAGGAGCCTTTTCAAAGGTGACGGGTCTCGTAGGAATCGATTCCATTGCATTGGCCATTCGTGAAGAGGTTCCAGGAAAGAGGAATGAGAACGCGAAGGCCGCAAGAGAAGCCTATCAAGAGGTGAAGTTCTAAGTGGTTCCCATCAGAAGAGAGTGTGGGCTGAATGGTAGAGGACGCTTAGATAAATTTCAAATGTCAAAAAAATGCCAAATTCCAAAATGGGATTCTGAAACGAGTTCAGAATGACATTGTTGTCATGCCGAACTTGTTTCGGCATCTCATTTGAGCTTTGGATTTGATTTGACATTTGAGGTTTGTCATTTGGCATTCATAATTATCTGATCAAGGGTTGAGAGGATTAGATGTCCAAACAGATTCATTTCAAAGGTGCCTCTGAAATGCCGATGATCTCCATTTCTTTAGGAAATATGGACTGGAATAAGACGGGGGCGTGGAGGGCACAGCGTCCTTTTTACGAAGACAAGACACCCCCTTGCAGTGCCGCCTGTCCAGCGGGAAATGATATCGTTGGTTTTATACAGAAGATAACGAAAGGAGATCTTGAAGGGGCCTGGAATTTGATCAAGGAGGAGAATCCTTTTCCAGGAATCTGTGGCAGAGTCTGTTTTCATCCCTGCGAGTCGAAATGTAACCGCGGAGACTATGATGAACCGATTGCCATCCATGCCTTGGAAAGGTTCGTCTCAGATTTTGGTTCAAATCTGAATAAAAAGATAGAAACGGTATCAGGAGTAAGGAAGGAGAAGATTGCCGTCATAGGATCTGGACCTGCCGGGTTGAGTTGTGCGTATCATCTGACTAAACTTCATTATGAGGTCACCGTCTTTGAATCTTCATCTTTCGCAGGAGGTATGTTGAGGAGTGGAATCCCCTCCTATCGATTACCCAAGGATGTTTTAGATAGGGAAATTTCGAATATGGAGGCATTAGGTGTGGCAATTCGGACAGGAATTCCATTTGGTGAAAATTTGAAATTAGAGGACTTAAAGGATTTTCAAGCCATCTTCATCGCCACGGGAGCCCATCGAAGTAGAGGCCTTCATATCCCCGGAGAAAAAGGAAAGAGTGTCTTGAGCGGTCTCGATCTCCTAAAAAAGATCAACTTGCTCAGGAAAGCAACGTTAGGTGATCAGATTGCTATCATCGGTGGAGGAAATACAGCCATCGATGTGGCACGATCGGTCATCCGAATGGGAAAGAAGGCAACCATTCTTTACCGCCGTTCAAAGGAGGAGATGCCTGCTTTTGAAGATGAGATTGTGGAAGCCATTGAAGAGGGGGTGAAGATTAAATATCTGATCAATCCTATCCGGATTCAACAAAAAGACAGCATGAAACGTTTGGAGTGTCTGCGAATGGAGCTGGGAGAGAAGGATGAGAGTGGCCGGAGAAGACCGGTTCCCATCCCCAATTCCAATTTTTCCATCGAAGCAGATAGCGTCATCATCGCAGCAGGAGAAGAGGTGGAGGTCTCCTTTCTCCCGAAAGGAATGGAGAAAAGGGAGGGGATCGTTCTCACACAGAGAGACGGAAGCACAGGCATCAAAGGAATCTTTGCCGGAGGAGATCTCACTTCAAACCAGCGAACGGTCGCCCATGCCATCGGTTCGGGTAAAAAGGCTGCCCTGGCCATCGATTGTTACTTAAAAGGCAAAGAGTCGGAAGAAGCGATCCGTCAAACTCTGATAGGAGATGGTCCATCCATCTCGATCTTCAGACATCTCCATCCTGAAGAGAGACCGATGAATCCTCATGTCGTAACCTTTGAAGAGTTGAATATGGACTACTTCGAACCTTCGAAAAGGCATAGGGAATCTAAAGGTCTCATCAAAAAAAGGATCAAAGGTTTTGGAGAGGTGACCTCCACCTTCACAGAGAGCGTCGCATTAGAAGAAGCGGAGAGATGTTTGAGTTGTGGGACATGTAATGAATGTGAGAACTGTTATGTCTTCTGTCCTGATGCATCCATCATCAAAACAGAAGAATTTCTCTCCCATCAGGTGGATTACGATTTTTGTAAAGGCTGTGGGATCTGTTTTTCTGAATGTCCCCAGGGGGCCATTTCTTTAAAAGAGGAGGCGAGATGAAAAGGGTCATCACAGGAAATCAAGCGGTGGCCTATGGAGTGATATTGAGCCGTGTCGAAGTTATCTCCGCCTATCCCATCACTCCACAGACAACGATCGTTGAAGAACTTTCAGAGCTCATCGCAAGCGGTCGCTTGAATACCCGATTCTTAAAAGTGGAATCTGAACATTCTGCCATGGCTGCTTTGATAGGAGCCTCCACCGGCGGGGTGAGGTGCTTCACGGCCACCTCTTCTCATGGATTGGCTTATATGCATGAGATGCTCCATTGGGCCTCTGGTGCTCGTCTTCCTATTGTGATGGTGAATGTCAATCGAGCCATCGGCCCACCATGGAATATCTGGAGCGATCAGAGTGACTCCCTTTCTCAGCGGGATACTGGATGGATTCAACTCTATTGCGAAAATAATCAAGAAGTCCTCGACACCATCCTCCAGGCTTATCGAATTGCAGAATCGGTCAAGCTTCCTGTGATGGTTGTCCTCGATGCTTTTGTCCTCTCCCATACCTCCGAGCCTGTAGAGGTTCCACCTATGGAGGAGGTTGACCAATTCTTACCGCCCTACTGTCCGGAATATCCAATCGATACTCAGGAACCTATGGCCTTTTCAGTGATCGCCACACCGGAATATTTTTTAGAGTTTCGATATAAAATTCAAAAGGCGATGGAACAGGTTCCCGAGATCGCCAAAGAGGTGGACGATGAATTCGGATCCCGATTTGGTCGTGGCTATGGTGCGATTGAAAGACATGGAAAAGAGGAAGCCGAAATTCTTCTGATGACCTCTGGTACGGTGACCAGTACCTCAAGGATCGTCATCGAGAAACTAATTGGGAAAGGAGTCAGCATTGCCGGAATAAAAATTAAGAGATTTCGACCCTTCCCATCTAAAGAAATTTATGAGGAAATCAAAGGAGCAAAGAAGTTGGCGGTCATTGATAGAAATCTCTCGGCTGGAGTGGGAGGCATCTTTGCCCAGGAATTAAGAGCCTCCTTATACTCCAGAGAAGAGAGACCCCAGGTCTTTGGTTTTATCTCGGGATTGGGTGGAAGGGACATCACTCCGGAACTCATTGAAGAAGCGATCCAATACACGGTGGAACATCCCCGGCCCGAAGAAGAGATTTTGTGGTTGGGCCTTAAAAGATAGATTCCAAACAATTCATTATGATTGCTCCGTTACTTACGAATGATGGAAATAGTCTTTGGGTTAAGGTCACGAAGCCCGTTTGGTTTAGAGTCAAAAGGTTATGGCTAAAAGATTTTAAAGACCAACAACTTCACCCTTTTACAAAACGGGCATCTTTACCTTGACCTTTTAACCATCGACTTTTTATTTTCTGAGCAATTTTCGATGCTGTGAGGGAAGGATGAAAAAAATAGAAGTACCTGATACGGAGAATCTTGGCCATGGCCATCTCGCCTGTGCTGGATGTGGTGCAGCCGTTAGCATGCGGCTTACCCTTAAGGCCCTCGGTGAAAAAACGGTAATGGTCTTCCCTGCTTCTTGTTGGTCCATCATTCCAGGGTCTTGGCCCTATTCCAGTTTCCGAATTCCAGTCGTTCATGCTGGTTTTGCCACAGGCG
>Ga0315282_10007890_pt1 | contig 17367 bp, 14 predicted proteins | sample YL17G07_20_MG_FD_203693 | JGI IMG/M metagenome (GOLD analysis project Ga0315282, IMG submission 203693) | Sediment microbial communities from Yellowstone Lake, YNP, Wyoming, USA - YL17G07_20 | ecosystem: Environmental > Aquatic > Freshwater > Lake > Sediment | place: USA: Wyoming | collected... | reverse complement strand
ATCGTCGGCGGGCTAACGGTCTTTGTGTTTTATTTCATTGTCTATGAATTGACAAAACGACGCGACCTTGCACTTCTCTCATCGGCATTTCTCGCGGTGATTCCGTTCCATGTCTACCAGACAAGTCATGCTGCGCCCTTGACCGTCGGCCATTTCTTCATGATGCTGTCAATCCTCCTCTATCTCAAGTACGCGCAGAATAAAAAATACCTCATGCCGCTTTTGATTTCAACGGCATTATTAATCATGTCCCATCATCTGACCACCTATTTCTTCCTGATAAGCCTCTTTTTCATTGTTGCGGTCAAAAGCCTTCACACAGACCTGGGGCAGCTACGTCGGGAAATCGCGTACGCGACCGTCGCCTCTGCGCTAGCGTTTGCGTACTGGATGTTCGTCGCAACCCCGGTGTTCACTCTCTTCATGGGGAAAGGGACCCCGTTGTCGTCGTCTCTTGTTATCCTGTGTTTTTACGCGCTATTCTACGGAACGCTTTTTGGAATTGCTGCGGTAAAAAAATATCACTCCTCATGGTCAGAACGTGTACATGGGCTCATGGCATTTGATCAATCCCGTTCACCTAAACGCGCCCTTTGGTATTTTTCTCTCGGGGTCATGGTGCTCTTCTCTATCGAACTAGTGTTTCTCTTTGTCAATTTCCCGGTGAGCGGGATGCGCATGAAGCCGCTTTCCGTTCTCTATTCGATACCCATCGTGTTGTTCGTGGGTTTTGTATGTATGGGCCTTGAATACATACAACATCTGGAAAACCGCTGGTTTTTCCAGGCCTGGTTGTGCGCGATTCTCACCTCCTTTTTATATTCGCTTTTCACCGTGAATAGCACGCTATTCCCTGACCGTCATGTCGAGTATTTATCGATCCCGGCGTGCGTATTCGCTGCGGTCGGGGTGCTGTACCTCTTCAAAGAAAAACGGCCTCACGTTTCGTTTTCCATTACCAAGCAACTGCCGTCGCCATACATCCAAGGGGTCTTTGCGTTCGTGGTGGTTGTTCTTGTTATTTCAAACGCGGTCGCGGTGTACCCCGTGTATAACTCCTTGGACTGGATGGACGAAAGCATCCCTGATTCAACGGTGAACGCCATGCAGTGGATACAAGACCATTGTGATGCGAATACAGCGGTGGTCGCAACAGATCTTCGCCTGTCAAAAATGCTCTGGGCAGACGGAATCAACGCGACGTACGAAGGGACAAATCACACGTGGACGTGTGAGGCGTGGCAGGACTGCATCGCTGAGTTCGGTCCCATGGATAACCATAGTCGCGTGACGCATGTGCTCATCGATGATGTGATGCGTGACACCTCAGTGAACGTGCGGGTGCTGTGGAGTACGTACATGACCAACGAGTCGTATCAGAAATTCACTGTGGAACCGTTCGAGCTTGTGTACCGAAATGCAACCGTGAACCAAAACGGTGAGGAGGCTCACTGGGCCGAGGTCTATGCGGTGAACTGGTCGTTCATCGACCAGCATCTCACGAGCGAGTAATATTTTTATTGGTTGTTTTTCCCAAGGACCGTGTGGTACACCTGCTCGTATTGAGATCCGATATAGCTCATCGAGTGTTGCTTCGAGAGTTGCAGGCTTTTTTTCCGCATGGTGTCCCTGAGTTTCTTATCTGATAAAAGAGTAATAATGTGCGTGGCGAGCTGTTCGCTGTTTTTCGGTTCGAAGAGCAACCCGTTGTCGTTACTGACCAGTTCAGGGACCGCTCCTTTATTGACGACGATGGGCGGTACCCCGGAGGCGATGGCTTCAAGGGTGACGATGCTTTGCAGCTCTGATTCCGCTGGCATGACAAAGAGGTCTGCGAGCGTGTAGATGTTCGGGTAGTCAGCCCAGTCGAGGAATTCAATGAACGTGGTGTGATCGGAGATATGGAGGTCTTTGGTTAATTTCATCAGGTCTGGTTTCAGGCCGCCTGACCCGCAGAAGAGGAAATGCGCGTCAACCTGTTTGAGGACAGCGGGGATTGCCCGTATGAGGACGTCGACGTTTTTTTCCTGGTTCATCCTCCCGCTGTACAAGACAAGCGGCTTGTCAGGGAGTGCGAATCGTTTTCGGAGGTACTCCCCCTTGTTTTTTGGGGTGAACAGATCAGTATCCACCCCGTTTGAAATGGGGGTGATTGGTACGCGAAGCCCTCGCTTTGTGTACATGGCCGCCCCGGTCTGCGTGGGGACGGTCGCCCAGTCGACGCGGTTGTAGAAGTAGATGAGGTACCGCCAGGTGTACTTCACCATGGTGTTGTACCAGGCGGTGTTGAAGAACGGGGCCAGTATGTTCTCTGGGAGGATATGGATTGAGCCGACGACCGGGATGCGGCGCTTTTTCGCCAAAATCCCTGCGCAGATGCTGATCGGGTACGGCGAGCAGACGTTGATGATATCTGGTTTGAACTCGTCGATGATTTTTTTCACATACAAAAGCGGGAATGGCGCCACATGGTATTTGTTGTTCATGTAAAAGGGAAGGACGAATGCCCGCGGGCGGTAAATCGCTGATCCTTTGTCATCTTCCATAGTGTTTGAAAAGGAGAAGCTTGGGGCGATCACGCGGACGTCATGCCCCCTGTTGATGAGCTCATGGACGATGCGGTGCTGCGCGACAGCCCCGCCGTCGATGATCGGGTAGTACGATTCCGTGGTGAAGAGTATGTTCATGGAAATTATCCTACGTAACTTAAGGGCGCTACATAAGAGTTACTCTTAAAAAAGAGAGCAATTATTTGAGGAGGTACGGGCTGAGCGAGGAGTAGAGTGATCGCGGTGAGGCAAAGACGTCGGTGGCGAAGTACTGGTACCAGCCGCAGCTGCGCGAGCAGGCATTCATGGTGCGCCGCGCGCGCCGTGCCTCTGGTGTTTTGAGGAATGCCATGAACGAGCCTTGCGTGAAATTATAAAGATGTGTGCCGACGGTGCGGCAGGGGTAGAAAAGGCCGCCGTCCGAGTCGATGATGACCGAGGAGGTGGAGCAGCCATGCGTTTTGTTGATGTTGTCCAGGAACCCTTTCGGGGTGGTGATCGTGTTCGGGTATTTCTTTTTCAATCTGATGAGTTCATCGCGGAACTGTTTCGGGTCCGGGTAGTAATCATCGGTGCCGTCGAGATGGCAGGCCGGCATCACGACCGTTCGCGCGTTCACCTCGTAGACCCGTTTGATTTTTTCTTCTAGCGCAGGGAGCGTTTCTTTCGTGACGACGATCTGGATGCAGATCTCAGGTCCGTAGCGTCGGAATTCCGAAAGCCTGTCAAAGAACGCAAGGTTCCCATGGCCCTCGTCGATGCTGATGTGAAGGTAGTCGATGTGTTTTCCGTATTCGGTCATGGGCCGCTTGTCCAATAGATGCCCGTTGGTGGTAAAGAACAGATAAAAAGGTTTCTGGTGAGCGTACTTGAGGATCTCCTTGAGGTCCTTTCGAATGAGCGGGTCGCCGCCTTCTAGGCTGAGGACGATGATGCTTGATTGCGCGATGTTATCAATGACTTTAAAGACGTCTTTTGTTGGGAGGTCCGGTGTGTTTTCCTTCCAGACGTTGCAGAAGCTGCATTTCAAGCTGCAGATATGGGTGACTTTGAAGGACGCGTAGAACGGGTAGATGGTTTCCCGCGAGAGGTAATTTGTTGCGGCATACCGCATGGTTTGCAGGTATTTTTGCAGTGGGAGTTTCTTCATAGTGTCACGAGACGGAAGGGAGTAATCGCTTTGGGAACATAAGGCTTTTTATCATTCCCGTAAAACAAGAAATGTTAGAGATTTTGAAGACAGAAGGTCAGATGGAAAAACGTTCTATTTCTTGAATTTTTCAATAAAATCTTCCTTGCTGATTTTTGCTTGTCTAAGAATCCCAAGTAATGTCCCCGTTTCTCACTCATCGTACAGGGGAACCACGCATCCAATCTTATTTTGTCTCGTCTCCTTAATTAACATCGCATGGCTACCTTTTTGTCGGATTTTCTTAAAACCAAACTGAGCAAGAATTTTCATAAGTCTTGGTAAATATCAACCCCGTTTTCCCAACGCTAAATTCCCAACTCTCTTTTACACAGAACCGGTTTGCGCATAAATTATCCTCAATGCTCTGAGTTTTTCCTTCCAATCTCAATAGCGTCGATTATTTTTTTGCTTTATTGACATTACATGTCAATGCTTCGTGAGTAATCGATGGAGAAAAAACCAACGATGGTTCATTGATAGTTATACTTGTACTGCAGAGTAATGATCCTTTCATCACTTCTTTTTCAAATTCATTAAACTGTGCTTTTATCATTGTGTTGTGTATTGAAGATAGGTCGCTCCAGCCACAGGTAGTCTTTAAACACATCTTCCTTTTGTAGTACTCTTCATATACTACGCTGTAACTTTTACATACAGGACATTGTTTCAAATCACATACCTCCATTCCTCTTACATAATCTATTTATCTCTTCTATCCTTTTAAATAGACTGAAAAACGCTCTGCTTTTTATACCTTCAAAAAGCTCAATCTCAACATTATTTTTCTTTAAAATTTTTATTGCTTCAACTTCAGGATATGGTTCAACATAAATTACTTTCTTTACACCGACATTTGCAATTTTATTTGCACACATGTTACACGGAAATGTAGTAGTAAAAATAATTCCATTCTTAAGACGAATGCCACTTTTTGCGGCTTCAACTATAGCACTTTCTTCAGCATGCAATGCTCGGCAAGCACCTAAATTCTTACTTTTAAAATACTCTTTGTCAACCGAAAGTCCACAGTTATTACAAATTTTATCTTCATTTAGTGCCACTCCGCATTTAGGGCAATAAATAAAAGTATTTATCAAATTTGTTTTCTGTATGTCTCTTGCGCAACCACCATCTCTTTCAATACACGATTCTAAATTCTTAGGAACATCATTATGACCAACGGATACTACCTCAAAATCCTCGGTTGTTATTAATGCTCCAACTTTTCTTTGGAGACAACGAGATTGAGATGCTGCTGCATAAGCCATTGTCATATAAATTTCTCTCATATCTGGTACTCTAGATTTAGGATCAGAGATTAATTCAAGATGAGGTTTAATGCTTTCCTCGAAATAAATATTGCGCTGATTTACTGATTCTTTTATTGATCTTTCATTTTTTATCAAAATATCGGCATCATCTACGCAGGTGTCAACTTGTTGTCCGTAAGCATTTCCTTCTAAATGATCTCTTTCATCATCTTCTTTAAAAAGATTTAATTTATAACCATATAAAGGAAGCATTCTTTCTGCGCGAACATTTTCATTTGCGTAAATGGCCCAAATATAGGTCAAAAAATTATTTCTAAAAAAATCAATTTCTCCAATATTTCTTATGCTATCAACTAAAATAAATTCTTTCCCATCTAATTGAGCTTCATTGGCTTTAATCTTATCAAAGACTTGAGATGCCAATTTTTCTCGTCCATAAGTTTTTCTAATGTGATTTCCCGCTTGTTGTTTTAAATGCCTTTTTTCTTCAGGGGATGCTTTTGCTATTGACTCCTCCCATTTTGTTTTTTTTATTATCTCTGTCAATTCTTTACTCAAAGAAAAATCAATGACTTTCTCGTTATAATGTTCTTTTATTATCTGAATTGTTTCTGTGCAACCACTTCCGAATGATCCAGTGAATCCTAACAGGATTGGATACTTTCTCATCTCAATATTCGTATGTTTACTTTTGTTATTATGATTTCGGAAAAAATAAGAAGTAAGTATATAAAATGGTCTAAAACCACTAAGTCTTATCATCAATTATTACCCGACTTGTTACAAGCATCTGCTACTTGGGTTCATCACCCTATTCTGTTACAGAACCCTATTCTATTTTCAATTTTGACATTTTTCCAGTGGGAATCCAACATAAGGAATTAATGCACACGTGGTTGGAATAATAGTATATAAAAAGTATAAGGAACTCCCCTTTTAAAATCATCTGAATTGTTACGAATATCTACGAACTAACAACATCACCTAATTATGAGATATAACCCGATATTCACCACCCGAGATAGTCACCACCCGACACCCGCCAATTCACCAATGCAGGAATTGGCATCTATCCTGTGGGAAGGTAGGGATTCTATTAATACGAAATCCCAGAATCCCCTCCTGAAGATGTTTCTAAAGTATTGACTAATTAACTTTTGCTCATTAGTCAAGAAATTCTGACTAATTAATCTGACCCTTATTTATAAACAATCCTATTTAGAAAAATTGTTGAATTTGTGAGTTTTGTAAATGGAGAGAAGAAACACTAAAAATTTAATACCTGTTTTGTGGCATTCCCATAGTATTTATAATGTCTTGAAAAATTGTATCTTTCTCAATTTTATGATATATATCCTCGTTCGGTTTCCAGATTTTTATTCCCCCTCTGATTTCTTCATCAAAAATATTGATTTGGGATAACTGAACCAAGTATCTCGGGATTTTTACAAGTTTGCTTTTATCACCATAGAAATATTGAAGGAACCTTCTGAACTGTTCAATATTGAATCCACTGATTTTTTCACATTCAAAAGACTCTTCAAAAGCATATCCTGCAAGTGCAAGATATGGACCTAGTACCCTTCTTATGCTCTCAATTTCATAATAGCCTTTTTCAAAGAAAAATGCTAAAGCATCCTCCATAAGTCCATATGTAGGGGCATTCTTTTTCCTACTCTCAATTTCTATTAGATTATTGCCTGGTAGAACTGTATCATTATCTTCACCAAAACGTACTAAGCCTACATTTGTTAAGATCTTAATATCTTCAAAATATTTCTCTTTTTCACTTTCGGACAGATACAGATCGGAAAGATATATTTTACCTTCTATCAAAAGCCAGCTAAGAATATCATGAAAAGGTGTATGCATATGTTCAGGGAAAGGCAATCTTGCAAATCTTTTTGCCCCTATCTTTGCAAGAGCTTTCTCTACACATTCTCTAATAGAGTTGAGTTTTTCTTGAATGGCACTACTTATGTCATGATACCGAGGGCGTGAAATTATATCTCCTGAGTCAACATTTATATCAATAGTCCCAACTTCACCAACATCAATGAATCTTGTTTTCCTAGGTTTACCTGTTACTTCATCAAAAATTACTTTAGGGTATCTTATCAAAACTGGGACTTTCCAGAGTTCACCGACTTTTTTTGGAACTCCCGGAGATGGAATATTTCCTATTTCACTTCGCAAATTTTGATAAGCAATTTTTTCTGCAGCTTTCTTATCTATAGGAAGGTCTGTTAATGGTTTTTGTTGAGTGTCCTTAGTCATTTATATTCATCTACCTCCTTAAGCTCAGGAATCGGTTGTTTTGGATCCACAAACAATGCACTATGATATTCTAATTCCCAGCCTTCGTCAAAGGTCGTTTTTTCAAGTGGCCATTCACCTTTTATCCAGGGGTTATTTAGGATTATGTGATCTTTTGTTAAACCTACAACTACAGCTGCATGACCTGGACCACGCTCTTTATTCATGAGATATGAAAGATCGTATAGGACAATGGTAGGTAGATTTTTCTTAAAGCGTTTTTCAAGGGAGGGAAAATCCTTATCGATTTCAATATTGTAGTTTAGCATACATGTTTGTTGTGCTAATTCTTTGAAAGCTGTAGTATTAATCCTCGTTCCGTTCTCTCTATCCGCCTTTAATATCTGGGCAATTTCTTCAGTTGAAAGATTATTAATTTTATCTCTTACGACCTTGAATCTATAATATTCTTTGTAGTACTCAATACACATCTTAATAGAATAGGGTAAACACCATGCTTCAGTCTGTTCTTGAGTAAAATAGGGGACTTGTAATACTTCTATTTGACGGCCGTTTACGACTATATTTCGTCTCATGTTACATTCAACTTTTTCTTCATTAATTGAAAATCATAATTCACTTAACTTTATTATTAATTCTATGGCCTTTTTACCTTTATTGGTAAGTTTATATGCTGTTGTAGGGGGTCTACCATGAACAATTTCTCTTTCGACTAGCCCTTCGTCCTCTAGATTTTTTAGTCTATCTGCAAGAGTCCTTGTACTCATTTTATTATTAGAACCACCAACTTGTTTTATAAGCTGATTAAATCTTTTTGTCCCATCATTTAAAGCAATAAGAACATCGTTACTCCATTTTTTACTTACAGCACCGACATTTACCATAGTGACTACCTTTATTATTTTACACTTAGTTTACAATAGTAAAGTATATAAACCTTCCTTATATATCTTATTGCAAGAAAGAAAAGTAAGTGTAAAAAAGTAAAGCTAGTATATTATTGTGGGGAACTCTGGAGGAGCCCCCCACTTTAAGGAGACAATCGAATGCGACTAGGCAATCGAAATATCTCCAGAGAAACCATAGAACTGGAGATATATAACACATTCGGACTATTCAAAGAACATAAGAGTATCAATATAGTTGATTTTCTCGATAAACTCGACCTTACAGCATTCAAAGGATACAAATATAGATCGATAAAATTCTCCTACGAATCACTCTTTAAACTAATCTTATTCCAGAAATTAAAGGGAATAAAATTCCACACAAAACTAACAAAATTCCTCCGACAACACAGACAAGAACTACATACACTTGGATTCAATGAAATACCAGATCGAAGAATCATCGGCTATTTTCTTCACCATATTCTCGATAACGAAATAAAAGAACTGTTAGAATTTGCAACACATAAAATAGAAGAAATCTCTGAAAAATTCGGCATACTCCTTGACATCAAAACCTTCGAGCCAGAAAAGCCACAGAAAGAAACCAAAGAACAAAATCAACATCTCCAAAGAAATGAAAAAACCAAAGAGATATGCAGACTTTTCAAGAAGCGGTTTGCTCCTTTCATTAATCTGAATCTGAAAAACAATACGCTCTACAAAAAGAACCAATTCATCGACCTTTTGATCCATATGGGGATGACAAAGGATTTCGCAGAGAATGGCAGTAAAACCTACAAAGAGCTTCGAGGGCAGGATAACCCAGACGCAGATACGCTGTTATACCATCTAAAGAAATATACAGACACGAAAGACCTCCATAAGATGTTTGTTACGCTGTTTGAGATCGTGTGGGAGATGACCCGCAAAATCAACCTATTTGATATCAGAAAACACTACGATGTTGCTATTGATTTTACGGAATGGTACTTCTACGGTGATCGTGGCGCTCCGATGGTTGTAGGAAAGGAACCTGAACGTGGAACATCGAAATGCTACAAGTTCGCCACCATTAACATCGTCGAAGCTGGAAAGCGATTCACCCTGCTTGCATTGCCTGTTGGACCGTTTGACACTAAAGAAGAAATCCTCAGAAAATTACTAAGCTATGTTCTTGAACGTATCAAAATACGACGATTGTATGTTGATCGTGGATTCTGCGATTCCAATGCAATCAAAGTATTCAACAGTCTTCACCTGAAGTATCTCATGCCTGCTACGAAGATTTCCACTGTAAAAGACGTAATGGCAATCACTCCTGCACCAAGAATAATCACAGATTTCGAGATGAAAGATGTCACATTCAACCTGGTAATAATAGAGGAAGAACTTGAGAATGGTACGAAAGAAAAACGAGCGTTCGCAACCAACGAAGAATACAATGAGAATGATTTGAATCTAGCTGAGAGGTTATTTGACTTGTACGGTAAACGTTGGGGGATAGAAACAAGTTACAGAGTGAAAAAGCATTCTTATCTTCCTAAGACGACATCGAAGAATTACCAGATACGGTTGTTTTACTTCATGTTCTCCGTACTCATGTATAACTTGTGGATTCTTGCCGATATTCTGATCTGGCTTGCTTTGTTTGGAGTTGTAAAAGAAGATCACTTAGTGACATCGAAGTATTTTGGAACTGTGCTCTATACCATAGATCCTGGAGGATAATATGTCCTGTTTTTGTGGTAGGTTTTTTTCTTTTATATTAGCGTAAGCCCTGGTTCTCTTGGTAATTTTTTGGTTTAATCCTCTGTTTTTAGTCATGATTTTGTTGTTTTGGTGCTGAAATTCAATGCCTCTATGTCCTAGATCTGCGAGTTTCGGTCTATTTTCCGAAACTTAAAACCTACTTTCGGAGCTACTGGGATAAACGTCAGATTTAAAAATAAGGAGAGTATACAGCCTTCCCTATGAGAAAAGCTGAACGATGCGTTTCATGCGGAAGAGGATTACTTGAACAAGGGTCGACAACGTTTCTTTGTCCGACGTGTGAGACCGTAATTGGACGGTGTGCGAACTGCAGGGAACAAAGCGTCGTGTACGTATGTCCGAAATGCAGTTTTCGAGGGCCATAACTCGGAGGTTGTAGGAATGGGGGAAGTTATTGCATTGATTCGTCTGATGCCTGGTGGCGTGATCACCGATAAAGATATGGATGCGATTTCAGAGGAAGTAAAAAAAGCCGTTCAAAAACCAGCGCGGCTTGGACGCGTTGAAGTAAAGGAGATCGCGTTCGGCCTTCGTGGTCTTGATGTGACCGTCGCGGTCCCTGATACCGCCGGCGGACTCGATCCTATCGTTGAGAAACTTGAGAAAATCAAGAACGTCGACAGCGTCGAGGTTGTTGACGTCGGAAGAATCTAAGCTGCTTTTCCTGATGCTGTTTTTAGGTACTCCCGATAGGTTTCCATAGTTTGTCGTCCGATTTCTGTGGGGTAGTAGATCGGGTACGCGGAGTTCATGGTGTCTCCTTCGATGAGTTCCGCCTCGTACATTTTATTGATATGCCAGCGCACCACATGGTGGTTGATGTTCAGGGCATGGGCGATTTCAAGCAGGTGCTTCCCCGGGTGGTCCGTGAGATACAGCATGATGTCTCGCGCGTTCTTGTTCCGCAGGATTGATTCCGAGATCGCACGTTGTTTTGCCTCCATGCCTCCTTCGACGAGGTAGTAGACTTTTTTCCCGCCGATGCTTCTGCTTCTGACGAGGTTGGTCTGCTCCAGTTTTCTGAGGTGCCAGGCCGCATTGCTTGGTTTGAGGTCGAGTTCTCGTGCGATCTCCCGCAGGTGGCTTCCCGGGTATTCGTCGATGTACTCATACAAGTGTTTTCGTATTTCTGTGTCAAGCACGTTTTCCGGTGTGACATATTTCACGCCGCCCATGAGGAAAAAAAACGCAAGGATCAAGGCCACGACGGTGATGATGACCGCGATGGTCGTGGTACTGAAGTTCGTTTGTTGGAGGTCAGGTGCGGCTGTACTGTGGTTGACCGCAATCAAAAAGAAAAGACCTAGCATCAACACTATGATATTGAGGAAGCGCATTGTTTTTCCCATCCTTTTTTGCATCCCTGCTAGGGTTTGAAATCGCAACGACGCTTAAATACCTTGCTTCGAACGACGGGTGAAAGGAGGGATTTGGTACTCTTCTCTGGTGTTACAAAGATTTATATAACAATATACTCTTTATAAAATGTACAGGGGGGAAAACTTATGCAAACAAATCCAATAATGAGGAAAGGGTTGGCGGTTGGAATCATTCTTCTTTTCGTTGGAATAGGTATCATTCCAACTAGCGCGCAAAATAGAGAGAAATCATCTCAACAACAATTAAGAGGACATTGGTTGTATGTTGGTGGCTCAGGTCCAGGGAACTACACAACTATCCAAGGCGCAATAAACGCTGCATCCGATGGAGATAATGTTTTTGTCTACGATGATTCGTCACCCTACTATGAACATGTAGTGATAAATAAATCAATTACATTGATAGGAGAGAATCGTGATACTACGATCATTGATAGTAGTAAAAACATATCTGTAACCGCTGATTTTGTGACAATCAGCAGGTTTACAATACTGAACCGGGAGGAAGGAATAAGTCTTTTAGGTTCTTACAATGGCAGCCCGAGATATTACATTACTATATCGAACAATATTATAAAAAATTCCGGTGTAGGAATCTTTCTTAAATATGCGATTGCTTGTAACATCTTCAATAACACCATTACCACTTGTTCTTATTACGGAATCTTTCTTAAATTAGCGAGTAATTGTAACATCTTCAATAACATCATTACCACGTGTTCCTATTACGGTATCCTAATATTAGGGGATTATGGTTTCAGCACCGGAAACAACATCTATGGAAATAGAATCATAAATAACGCGCGCTCTGGTATCGTTATTTCACCCGAGAGTTTTCCAAGTTCAGTATCAGATATGTGGACTGGATTCTCTGAGTATACCACAATTTCTTATAACGATATTAGTAATAACGGATATGCAAACCCGAATTGGGGTGGAGGTATCTGGATAGATTCATCCTTCTATAACAATATATTTAAGAACAACATCACACACAACACAAAAGGAGTGTTTCTGGATGCGGCTTTTTTAACTTCGGTTGATGACAATACTATCTATCAAAACAACATTATGAATAATACGTACGGAGTAATGATAAGTGCAGATGGACGGTTCTCTCATGCACGACGCAATAAAATCTATCAGAACAATTTCATAGGTAATACCTATCAGGCCAGAAGTCAAGGTGGCTATAACATCTGGGATAACGGCAGTGTTGGTAACTATTGGGAACATTATTTTGAATGGGACTTCAACCATGACGGTATCGGAGGTAGACCATATAGAATATCTTTATTCAATAAAGACCATCACCCATTAATGAGACCATATCCAGATATCTTATGATATCTTAATGAAAATTAGGATTAAATAAAGTAAGGAACAATAAAAGCTATAGTGAGAAAACATATGCAAACAAAATCTTCATTGAGGAAAGGATTGGCGGTTGGAATCATCCTTCTTTTCGTTGGAATAAGTATCATCCCGTCTAGCGCACAAAATAGAGAGAATACATCCTTACCAACGTCCAGGGGTCATTGGTTGTACGTTGGAGGTAATGGCCCAGGGAACTATAGCACAATCCAGGATGCTATTGATGACGCCAGCGATGGAGATACCATCTTTGTTTATGATGATAGTTCCCCATATAACCGTGCAATCATCGACAAAGCTGTCACATTGATTGGAGAAAACAAAGAAACCACCTTGATAGAAAATCAAGTCGTGGTTGAACATAATAACGTAACCGTAACTGGATTCACAATCCATTTCCTCAATGCAGACGGGGCGAATAACTACACGATAATCAATAATGAGTTTCATGGCGATGAATATGGACTCTATATTCATGCAGGTTCCAATGTAAAGATTATCAATAATACAATTATAGACCAGAAACTTTGCGGGATTGAATTCCACACAGGGTCAGATAATATTATCACGGGAAATTCGATAATCGCAACAAACAATAGCTGGTCAAATCACGAGGATCTCTTTATCTATTGGGTACATCATACAATAATCTCTAATAATTCTTTTATCTCACTTCGTGATGGCTTGAATGTAGGCATTTCGATTTGTGACTCTGAAAATAATACAATCGAAAACAATTCATTTGTAAAAACAGGTATTCGCTTGTTAGGTTCTTATGAAAACACCTTCAGTAAGAATAGCGTGAATGGCAAACCACTTCTATGGCTTGAAGAGGAGGCTAACAAGACTGTTGATGATGCAGGGCAGGTATTCCTTTTGCATTGTAATCAGATAACAGTGTGCAACCTGACCCTTTTCGATGTCCCAGAAGGTATCACTCTTTATGATACTAATAGCAGTAATATACAGAATAATACTTTTTCTTGGTGCGGTACTGGCATCAATCTTGATTCTTCAAATATGAATAACCTCTCCCAGAACACTGTTATGAACTGTTCTTCTGGTATCAGTATTGGTTATTCATGGGGGGGCATGCCCTCCTTCCCTTCAAATATGAATATTCTGTCCCAGAACATTGTTATGAACTGTTCTTCTGGTATCGGTCTTGATTATTCAAATATGGACACTCTCTCCCAGAACATTCTTATAAACTGTTCTACTGGCATTACCATTGGTCATGGCTCACAGAACACCATTGAAAGAAACTCAATCCAAAAGGGTGACTGTGGGATAGATGTTCATTCGGGTCCAAATAATATTACTCATAACAACGTTAAGGATTTTTCACTCCACGGAATATCAATTTCTGGAGTACGCAATACTGTACGGGAAAACAACTTCCTAAAAAATTCCCCTCACACATATATCGAATTCGCATTTTTCGATGAAGGTTATCACACTCAATGGCTACATAATTATTGGGGTAGACCAAGATATTTGCCTTATAAAATCAACGGCTACATTTATGATTTTCTTTTCTACACAACGGTAATTCATATTCCTTGGATTAATTTCGACTGGCATCCAGCAAAAGAACCATATGATATTTCTTGAATAGAAAAAATATGAAGAGATGAAAAGATAAAATATGAAAATCTTGATTCAGATATAGCAACGACATGCAAAAACAGTTCGCGGTTATAGGAATTCTTCTTCTGTTTCTCACTGCTGGCTTATGCGGCTGTACTCAATCAGCAAGCGAGAAAAATAAATTTGTTGGAACCTGGATCACCCAGGTCAAAATAAACCCCATGGACGACAGCAACTATACCGACACGGCCACATTCTCTGCAAACGGGTCGTACGCAACAACATCCCTAGGTATCGGCCATATCCCTGGCAGATGGGACCTGCAAAACGGAAAACTGCTCATCGATACGTACTATCCAGGGACGTACCAGTATTCGTTCTCCCGCAATGATACCGTACTCACCCTCATCTCAGTCTCCGGCGGGGACATCGAAACCCTCACAAAGCAGTAAGGAAAACAATGTTATTTGTGCGTGAAGATGCCGACGAGCCCTTCTTTCTGTTTCTCAAGCCTCACAAACCCAACCCGTTCAAACTGCACGATTTCACCGTCACGCAACGATGAGACGGCTTTCTCCGCGTACCCATGCAGCTCATGGAGACTATTAGGGTTATACGTGTCGTGAATGAAGATGAGTTCCGGGACGATGACCTTTAGGGGTATATGGTCGTCCGTGACCCACTGGATTTTCGCGGTTTCCGAAATAAGCTCTTCGCCTGCGTACGCCCCGGTCATTGGCTCCCCGGTTTTCGCGACCCTCACATTGTACAGTCCTTTCAACCGGAACACGTCCCCTACCTTCATCTTCTGCGCATCCTCACGGGGGATGTAAAACGTCGAACCCGTATGAACGGTGCGTTCACCCATAGACGCATCTGGATGCAGGCGGAGTTTCACGGTTTTTTCCGGCGCCTCATCAACAGTAATTTGCACTGGGTCGGGGACGTAATAGTACCGCTTCACCCGCGGATCAAGGTATTTCCTGTTCACCGATTCAACGAGGCTGAAATCAACCACGGATTCCACCTTGGAAAACCCTTGCTGGAGGACAAATTGTTTGATCGCCTCAGGGACGATCCCACGTCTCTTCAGTCCGCGTAACGTTGGCAGACGCACGTCATCAAACCCGGACACCAGTCCCTTTTCAATAAGCGGTTTAATTTTGCGTTTCGACACCGGCATCCCCTCAATGGAAAGCCGGGAGAACTCCATCAAATGCGGCTGACGTAACTGTAGCAAACTGAGAATCCGGAAATACACCGGGTCACGCAACTCGTACTCCTTGGTACGGAACGGATGCGTCACCCCACTCAGGCTATCCTCGACCGCACCTGCGAAATCATACGTCGGCCACACATGGTACTTATCGCCGGTCAGCGGATGCGGCTGTTCGATCATCCGAAACAAGGTCGGGTCCCGCATCGCGGTGTTCTCGCTTGCCATATCGCCACGCAGACGAAGGATGCCACCGACCTCAGGGGCAGCAAGCATCTCCCGCCATAGGTCCAATGCACTCTCACCAGTATGATCCTTGCGGCAGGCGCATGCCTTTGACGTGAACCGCCCTTCCTTGATCACCTCCGAGGTGCACTGGCACAGGTAGGCGTCACCCTGGCGGATCAACTGCTCTGCAAGCCGATAGTGAGTCTCCAAATTATCAGAAGTGTGGTACTCCTTATCCCATTCAATCCCTAACCACCGCAGGTCTTCTTTCTGCGCCTCGTAAAACTCCAACTGCGCGTTCTCCGGGTTCGTGTCATCAAACCGTAAAAAGAACTTCCCGTTGTACAACCGGGCGTACTCGCAATCGATCACCGCTGCCTTCGCATGGCCGATATGCAGGTACCCGTTTGGCTCCGGCGGAAACCGCGTCACCACCTTTCCTTTCTCCGCGAACGGCAGATCAGGAAGGGAGAAATCACGCTCCCTTTTCTCCTTTTGTAACAGTTCAGGGGCAAGGGTTTCAAGCTCGGCAATTTGTTGCTCCAAGGGGATACTATTGACCTGTTGAACGACCGAGCTGACGATGGGTATGATCTGTGCGGGCGTGATCCCGTCTTTTTTTAACGTGGCGATGACCTTGCCTGCGACCGCGTTTTCATTTGCCTTGCCATGAAATTGAACCGCATTCTGCAGTGCGAACTTCCGTGCTTCACGCTGAATTTTCTCCGTCGGCATAGTTATTTTTCCCTGTGAATCGAATAATCAACCAGATCTCGTAGGAGTTGTTTCGCCTCTGAATCACGGAGTGCTATGAGCGCGTCTTTCGCCTGGATACCGCAGTGTAATGCCTGCTCCCGTGCATACTCGACTGACCCGAGATTCTGAAAGCAATTGAACACTTTTTTTATGTCAGCATCGGATGCGTTTCGATTCCCGAAGATATCGTCCAATACTTTTTTCTGCTTCCCGGTGGCATGGGACAACGAATGGACCGCGATCATGGTTTTCTTGCCGTTTCTGATGTCATTGCCGATGTCCTTGCCAAGGGTCTGTTCGTCGCTGCTCATGTCCAGGTAATCATCCCAGATTTGGAATGCAAGCCCAAGCGACATCCCGTAGTGCGAGAGCGCATCAACCTCCTGTGGTGTCCCGCCGCCGATGAGTGCGCCGCCTTTCGCGGAAAGCTCGAAGAGAGCACCGGTTTTTTTGCTGATCATCTCAATATATTCGTCTTCGCTGACCGTGTTTCGTTGCTCGAACTCTATGTCCAGCTGCTGACCTTCACAAATCGCGATCACACAACTGATGAACCACTGCTCAAGTTTCTTGAACATCTGAAAATCAATCGAGGAATCCAGCATCGCTTCAAATGATTTCGCGAACAGTAGGTCGCCCGCGAGAATCGCGGCAGGCTCCCCGAATTTCACGTGAACCGTGGGAAAATTCCGCCGCAGGGTCGACCGATCCATGATGTCATCATGAACCAAGGTGAAGTTATGCATAAGCTCAAGGGCGGCTGCAAAGGGCAACGCCTGCCTTGCGTCACCTGAGACACTTTCACAGGATATGAGGGTGAGAAACGGCCTGACACGTTTCCCTCCGGCGAGCGGAAGATGACGGGCGGCGTTGTA
>Ga0315282_10007889_pt1 | contig 17367 bp, 18 predicted proteins | sample YL17G07_20_MG_FD_203693 | JGI IMG/M metagenome (GOLD analysis project Ga0315282, IMG submission 203693) | Sediment microbial communities from Yellowstone Lake, YNP, Wyoming, USA - YL17G07_20 | ecosystem: Environmental > Aquatic > Freshwater > Lake > Sediment | place: USA: Wyoming | collected... | reverse complement strand
TCTTCAGGACACAATCAATTACATAAGAAACCAGAAATATGGCGCAAACATGCAGAGTCAGCAAACGCTCTTATGCTTTGGCGCCTAAGCACGGAAATCCCCCAATCTCTGATTGGGGGTTGTTTACCTAGTAAATTAAGCTGCCTGCCTATGTTTAGCCTCCACAGTTAGTGGCGTTTCATATTCATGGCTAACCCACAAAGTGGGAATTTCTTTAATATCATATCCTTTCCTATTCGCAAAATGAGCAGCCCAAGTACATGGATATTCTCCCTCATTCCAAACAAGAATTGGGGTTCCACCAAAACGCTCGGCCTGAAATGCCAATTTGTTATCAATAGAGTAAAACCTACTATATATTTGCTGGTAATACTTTTCTGAAAATGAATGTTTCAGAAGACTTGTACCTAGAAATGAATGAGGATATAATTCGATAATACAGCCTGGACCGTTAAATTCAAATAAATAACGAACTTGTGTTGCGTGACCCTCCATATCACCTAACACAAAATGGTCCTCACTTCCTTTTTTTGCCACATAACAGAGATTGCCATTTAAATTTAGGAGTCTCAGTTTTTCAGGCCCAATTTGTAGCAATTCATCATAAGGTTCACTTTCTCTCCCTCCAACACTGACTATCTTTTTACCATCCAGAGTTTCTGCAGCAAATACTAACTCATTCTTTACTATTAATGTATCAATTACTCTTCTGTAATCAGGACTTTGCCAATCACCAACCCTTACTAAATGTGAAGTTGGAACTACAATCACAGAAGCTAAAGAATCAATACTATGTGGACCCTCCATATATGCTGTAGATTCATGAAAACATTTAAACTTTTCTGAAATTCAATCATAATTTATATATAACCTAAAAATAATCAAGTATATTATGAAACACCCTAAGTTAGCTTCAGATGTTATTATTAGATATAAAGAAGGTATTGTATTAATCAAAAGAAAGTATAAGCCTTATGGTTGGGCTATTCCTGGAGGAATGGTGGAATATGGGGAAACAGTTGAGAGGGCTGCAAAAAGAGAGGCAAAGGAAGAGACTAATTTAAGTTTGAAGAACTTGAGGCAATTTAGAGTTTATTCTGATCCTAAAAGAGATTCAAGAAGGCATACTGTCTCTGTCGTATTTACTGCTGATGGTTTTGGGAAATTAAAAGTAACAAATGAGGCTACAGATATTGGTGTTTTCAAGAAACTTCCAAAACTTGTTTTTGACCACAATAAAATACTGAAGGATTATTTTAATGAAAAATAAGGAAGAGATAGAGGATTTCTTAATAGAACTAAACAAAAGCAATAAACTGATAATAGTTGAAGGACCTAAAGATAAAAAAGCACTGAAAGATGCGGGAGTTGGTAATCATATTATTGAGTTAACAAAGAAGCCTATCTTTCAGGTTATTGAAGATGTTGCCAAGATTTCAGACCAAGTTGTAATCTTAACAGACTTTGACAAAAAAGGCAAAGAGCTTTACGGAAAACTTAATTCTGACCTTCAGCAAAACGGAGTTAAGGTGGATCATTATTTTAGGGAATGGCTCCAGAAAAACACTAAATTAAGCCATGTTGAAGGATTAAGCTCCTATATTTCAAATTTATAGTCCTAGTCCTATTTTAGAGACTGGGACTAGGATTATTCTTTTTTCAGGTTGAGATAAATTTAAAAATAAGAATAAGTTCTTCAATGAAAAAGAGGTTCTTTAAGGTGATTTTTATATGTCAAGAAATAAAGGTAAAGAAATATTGGAAAGGCTTAGGAAAGGAGAAATCATTTTAGCGGATGGAGCAGCAAATGTTGTCCTTACACAGAATCGTTTGGATATTGGTGGTGGAACAGCACAGCACAATATTACTCATTATGATTTGATAGCTAAATTGCATAAAGATTATGCTGCTGTAGGTTCACAAATTGCTTTTGCCAATACACTACATGCAAGCAGACATTCACTCTCTCGCCATTCTCTTGAAGATAAGATAGGTGAAATTAATTTTGAAGGGATAAGGGCTGCAAAAGAAAGTGGGAATCCTGTTTTTGGTTTGGTTACATCTGCTTATGGAGTTGAAACTAGCCTTTTTGATAAAGAGTATATAAAAGGAAATTATGCAGAACAAATTGCTTATCTTAGAGATGTTGGTTGTGATTTTATTTATCTCCTTACCCATGTTGATTTAGTTGATGCCAAATGTGCTGTTGCAGCGGCTAAGGAACAAGCAAAGGATTTACCAATAGCTCTTGCTTTTACTTTTGGGCATGATTCAAGTGTGATTTTTTGTTATGACCATACTTCTACAGGTGCTACTTTAACAGGAATAGTGAAAGAATTTAAAGATGAAGTAGATGTTTTGGGTTTTAATTGTGGCACCCATCCTTTTTATTCTAAAGCCCTGCTTCAACGTTTCAGAGAACTAACAGATATGCCATTAATAGTACAACCTAATGCAGGTAAACCCAATATGGATGGAATAACTTACCAAACAAATCCAGAAGATTTTGCTCGTAGCATACATTACGCAGTTGAAGCAAATAATGGGCAAGGGTTGATAGTTGGGGGATGCTGTGGAACCACACCGGAATATATACGACAAGTTAAAAAAACTCTAATCAAACCGCTAAAAACATAATATGCTATTAGACGATATTTTAAATGAATTCCCATGTTATCAGCAGGTACAAAGAGCTGAAGTATTAGATAGACTCTTACCCTTTTATCTTAGAAACGCAGAGTTAGCTAATGAAACGCCTAACCAAGGAAGGGAAGTTGCTAAGATGGTCGGTCAAAATGACCTTTCAAGCAAATCAATTGTTTTTCATGAGAAATGTGAAATAGGATTATATCTCGGTTTATTTAACGTTAATCTTGGTTTTAAATATTCTGAAGAAGAAGTTAGAAATCGTACTGCGCATAGAAAAAAATATGAAGTAGCCCACGATATGGCGGAAAGAATAGAACTTCTGTTATTACAACATGTAGCCAGAGCAATTTCTAGAAGAGAATTACCCTTATTTACAATTATCCCAGCAAGACCGATGATGGAGTTATTTGATCCTGATCTGAAGAAAAGTAGAGCAAGAATGGATTTCTACCTTCCAAATAATCCTCCTTTTGGGGTTTATAGCGGTATTGAAAAATTCGTCCCATTAGTATTTAATCCCGATGAGGTTCAAAGTGCCTTTGTCATGTTTGAACAATTTGGTTCTGAATATCATCAACCAGATTTTAAGGAAAAAGTGTTAACATGCGTGAAAGGTTTTGTTCGTTGCACCAATATGAACTATCAAATGGTGGAAGATCATTTAGAGTCTGTTCGTAAGTAAGCTCACACCCCCTTTGTGTATAGTTAGGGCTTTTTTCTATGAAACATTAACTTTTTAAATAATGAATGACTACACCTTTTTAGGTGAGATAATGGCAATCGGCAATCAAATCAGAACAGTACTTTTGTTAGGATTATTGACAGCCCTTTTATTATGGGTAGGAGATTTAGTTGGAGGTATGTCAGGTCTTACTGTTACATTTGTTTTTGCAATCATTATGAATTTCGGTGCTTACTGGTTTTCTGATAAAATTGTGCTCTTTATGTATAGGGCAAAAGAGCTAAAGGAATCAGAGGAGCCTGAACTTTTTAAGATTGTCAGAGAGGTTGCTCAGCTTGCAAAACTCCCGATGCCTAAAGTTTATCTGATTAATGCCCCATACAGCAACGCATTTGCAACAGGACGCAACTATAAACATGCTGCCATAGCAGTTACAAGAGGAATAATAGAGTTGCTTAGCAAGGATGAGTTAAAGGGAGTGATTGCTCATGAAATGTCTCATATTAAGAATAAAGATACACTAATACAGGCAGTTGCAGCAACAATTGCAGGTGTTATATCCTACGTGGCAGCAATGGCAAGATGGGCAGCTTTATTTGGTGGTATGGGTGGCAGAGATAGAGAAAAAGGAGGCTCTGGTCTTGAGCTTTTAGTGTTGGCAATCTTAACCCCATTACTTGCAATGATAATCCAGATGGCAATCTCTAGGTCAAGAGAATTTTTAGCTGATGAGTCAGGAGCAAAGATTGTCCATTCAGGCTTGGGATTGGCAAGCGCTTTGGAAAAATTAGAAAACGCAACCAAGAAAATCTCATTGATACCTACGGCACAAACACAGACTACTGCCCATATGTTTATCACGAATCCTTTTCGTGGATCTGGATTCTGGCAAATCTTTTCAACTCATCCCAGTACACAGATTCGTGTGCAGAAATTAAGAAGTATGAAATTATAAGCTGCGGATTGTAAGATTTATTTTCTTGAAACTTTTTTTTCAGTCGCAATTCTCAAAAACAACCTTCAGTACTTCTTCCCCAAATCTTCTGATCTTATTTGGGCCTATTCCATGAATATCATAAAGCTCTTCTGTTGTTGTTGGCCTGTTTTGGCATATTTCAATCAATGTTCTATCATTTAAAATCTGGAATGCCTTAACATTTAGATCTCTTGCTTTTTCCAAACGCCACTTCTTCAATACATTAAAAAGTTTATTACCTGACTCTTTATTATTCTTTTCTTCTCTATTTTCCTCTGCATCAATAATATTCGAAGTCCTATTATCGATAAAATCAGTCAGGGTTGAATAATAATTGATAACAAGCTTTGACTTAGCCCTTGATAACGCAACATAAAACACCCTTAATTCTTCTTCATATTTATCATAGCTATCATTCGTCTTCAAAATATCTAATATGGGATGTTCAGATACCTTACATGGAAAATTGAAATTGTTTGCCCCAATAAGGTAAACAACCTCTGCTTCTAAACCCTTTATAGCATGTATTGTTGACAGGGTTATCTGGCTTTCTTTTGGCTCAATATTGGGCTCTTCAACCGTTTTCTTTATAAAATCAATACCAAACTTCCTAAATGTTTCAGCCATCTTTTCAAGCTGCTTATTTGTCCTCCCAAGAACGAATATTTCCTCTCTTGGGACTTCAAGGCTAAGTATGCTTTGTGCAACAAATAGATGTTCTGCCTCTTCATTGGCATGCTCAAGCATCAACACATTTTTATCTGATTTGTTATCATAACAGCCAATCTCCGGCAGTCTCATTGGCAGGATAACAGAGTTCAATACCTTGATTATATCCCCTTTTGACCGATAGTTTATCTTAAGCTCTAGCATTTTGCAATCTGGATATTTTTCTGAAAATCGCATTATATGTTGTATATTAGAGCCCCTCCAACCAAATATACTCTGTCTGGGGTCACCCACTGCAAAAACATTTTCGGGTTTTAAATAATCAAGAAGCTTCATCTGCAAATTATTTACATCCTGGTATTCATCTACAAGTACATATTCAAATTTGGGGATGCACTCTGGAAACTTAGAGAATAGTTCCATCGCATGCACTAATTGGTCAGTATAGTCCCTATAACCTAACTTTTTTTTGTAAAAAATTATCTTTTCTATCACATTCAGGACAAACTCAGCAACCTTCCTATCGCTAGGGTCTATATTGCTTACAGCATTTTTTAGTTCGCTAAACTCCTTCTCCATGTTCCTATAATGGTCCATAACTGCAAACAAATCATTGATAAACCTAAGGTAAAGTGTTTTTTTGTCTTCTGAGATATACCTCCTATGACTAAAATAGAGGTCAGTAGCTGATTCTGGCGTATATCCTAGTTCCTTTACTATGTGATTAACCAGCAATATCCTATTTTTGAAGTCTAAGACCTTACAGTTCTTGTTATATATCATATTGCTATATTGCTTCAACATTTTTTCGCAGAATGAGTTAAAAGTTTCAATATAAAACTTGTTTCCTGGAAGGATTTTTTCAAGCCTTTTAATCATCTCCTTTCTAGCTTTCCTTGTAAAGGTTATTGCAAGAATCTTGTCATCCTGCACGTTCTTTAACCTTGACAAGAATTCAACCCTTTTTGTCAAGACCTTTGTTTTTCCAGTGCCAGCCCCTGCAACGCATAAAATGTGTTTTGAGGAATCTATCACCGCCTTTTTTTGGAAATCATTTAGTCCATCAAGAAAATTTCCAAACAATGAAAACAGTTTTTTATCTTCGTCAGTAACAGATTGTATAACTGACTGCATGCGTTTTTTTGGGACATAACCATTTAGTATCTCTTTTTCGCCATCATCGGTTAAACAAACCACAGTATAGAATTTGGTCCGGTCTGGCTTTTTTACCTCAATCAGTTTTTTATACTCTAATTCGTTCAATAGACTATTTATTTCAAAATCTGTAAACCCACCAAGGCAGCCAAAGTACTTATTCTTATTGAGTTTGTGGCTTATAATCCTATCTGTTTTGTCACCTTTAAGAAGATTTACTAAAAACCTTTTCCCTACCTTAAACCTCAATTCATGGATTGCCTTCAGGACCATTATATGGTTTGGTTCATTGATAATTGCAGGTTCTATCATTTATAAAAGGGTAGAATATTCTCTTAATAAAATTATGGTTTATTAACAAATTTTTCTATAGAATTTAACTTTCATACTCACTATCCAAAACCTTTCTTATGTTTTCCGCTTTTTTTGGGCCTATCTTTTCAACTTTTTCTAACTGTTCCTGATTTGCATTTACGATCTTTTTGACTGTTTTGAATTTTTTTAATAAAGGTTTTGCCAATGTAGCACCAATACCTGGGAAAGCAGATATAATATATTCCTGCCATTGTTTTAATGTCATTATCCTTTTTTCTGCATGCATTGTGAAATCTTTTGGTGTTTCTTGTTGCTCACGTTTGGCAATAATAAATAAAAAAGAGGCTGTTTCTTTTGCAGTTTTTGTATATAATAATGGGATTCCGTAGCTTATTGCTATTGTAGCTAGCATACCCCTTATAGAATTAGCATGAACATTCCTTACTGAATAGATGTCTTCTATTCCTTCTATTATAACTAAAGGCCTTTCAAAATCATTCTTCAATGCCTTGATCTGCTGCAACAACCTTCCATCAACAATTGAATCAACAAAATCCTGCACTGTTTTGTATTCAATACCGCACCTGTTACTGACTAAGTAATCGCAATTTTCAACCTTTTCCATTTCAATATTTGCGCCAAGCTCCACTAATTCTTTTATTACACCAGAGCCCTTTTCCCTGTAATCTGTGATTACCCTAACCTTTTCCTCGTTTGGAACAAATTTTTCAAGTGTTGGCTGCTTGGCTGTAAGCTTTATGTTTCTTTTTATGTTTGCCAGATTCCTGTACATGTTTTTTTGTTTGCTTCTGGCAGACCATGAATATGTTTCATCTCTTGTGTTTTTTGTGATCAATATAATTACCCTGCCTTTTTCCAATCTTCCTGTGCGGCCTTTACGCTGGATGAACCTAATGGCAGAAGGGATAGGCTCAAAAAATATGACCAGGTTAACCTGAGGTACATCAAGACCCTCTTCTCCAACTGAAGTTGCTACTAGGACATTAAATTCATTAATTCTAAATTTGTCTAAAACTGCTTTTTGTTCTTTTTGGGTATACCCAGTTTCACCTACTTTTGTTTGACCTACAAAAATTCTGGCTTTAATACCCTGTATCCTATTCAGTTTTTCTTCAATATCAAGCGCATTATCCCTATATTGGTTGAAAACAATAATCTTTACATTAGTGTCCGCCTTGATTTCTTTTTCAATAATATGCTGCAATTCTACCAGTTTTGGGTGCTCTATCTTTTCTTCATATAATTTTTCTGTTTTATAAAGAGCTGATTTAAAATTTGGGTCTATTACTACATTTTTTACTGCCTTAACTTTGGAACTAAACGCATCATCTTGCAGCCTTTTTAAATATTTATACAAGGAAACAACCCCTTGTGTTTCAAGAAGCTCTAATGCATGGAATATTTTCATTATCTCTGCCAACAGGCTTATAGCATTCCAAACTACAAAGTCCCTTTCGCCAGAAGCTGCTCTACCCCTCAGCTGAGCCTGAATAGCCAAAAGATCCTTTTTGCCAACATATTGTATGTCTTTTAGCTTTAAAATACCCCACTTTTTCAGTTTTTCAAACCTTTCCCGCAAGAAATTTTTTAATAATTTTTGGACATCCAGCAAAATTGGAGGTAGATCCACTTTAATCCAGTCCATCTTTACCTCTTGTATATAGGGTTTTACATCAGCACTTTCTTCTGTCCTTATCTCAATCTCTTCAATAAATAAATTATCACAGACTTCCTTAATTTTTTCCATGTCAGAGCCTGGCGATGCTGTTAAAGCAACTATTCTTGGATATGATGCCTTTTTATAGTACTGCTTTGCTACAAATACATAGGAATAATCTCCTACAGCCCTATGCGCTTCGTCTATGCCCAACAAGGAGATCTCTTCAAGATTAATCCTATTTGAGATTATATCATTTTCCAATCCTTGTGGGGTGGAGAAGATTATCTTTGATTGCTTCCAAAGTTCTGCTCTTTTTTCAGGCTTAACCATTCCTGTAAAGACAGCAAGCTTTTCTTCTTCAATCTCAAAATGTTTTTTGAATACCTCTATATATTGGTCAATCAATGGTTTTGTGGGTCCAATGAATAAAATTTTGGAATCAGGATAGAGTTTTAACCTATGGGCTGCTAACATCAAGAAGATGTTTGTCTTGCCCATCCCAGTTGGCAATACAACTAAAGTATTTTTATATGTTGCAGTATTAAATATCGTTTCCTGGTATAATCTTGGAGTGAAATCTTTTATCATAAGAACTAAGTAACAATATTTGCTTTATATATCTATGTTATTTTTCTAGAAGCAAGTGGCGTCAATTCTTGATAATTCTCCGGTACCCACACACCATGAATATTTATATAACCTTTTTTTCGTGCTCAATTATAAAATAATCCCTATCATGCCGTTGACAACTTACAAAACAACTAGTTATGTTAATTGAATTTGAGATATGAAATTCCGCAAATGAAATAAGCAGCCTCTCTTTAATATCTCCATGAAATCCTATTCTTATTTCCAGATACTGGCCTTTATATTTGTCTCTGGAAGCTATCTCTGACATTTCTAGGATTATGCTATCTCCAACCGCCAATGGGTTTCATGTCCCTTACATACTCTTGGTCTATGCAAGAAATAGAATACCCGCTTCCTGCTTTGTTTGCCCGTATCCAAGTCCCAGACTTATTGACACCAACTGAAGAAACAATAGGATGATGAAGCAACTCTAGTACGGAATCATGATAGCTCTTTATTCTGGATTCTTCTTCTGAATTATTAACCTCGAATATTACCGGATTTATAATCCTGGCAAAAATATTTCCACTTTTTGTAAACGATCCAAATCCTAACCAATTACGCCTATTTAAATACTCTCCTTCAGAAATACCTTCAAAACAGATATTGTATAGTCTAACCATCTTAATTAACTAATAACGCCTTAGAAAATGAATAATTGCTTAAAGACATTGCTAATAATCATGCCCAGGAGCTAATATTTTATAGCCTATTTTCTCCAGTTTTTTAAGGCTATTTTCAATCTCTTCTGGAACAGAATTAGGCAAATCAGATCTTCCAATCCCATTTTCAAATAAGCAATCTCCTGAGAATAGGATTTTTTCTTTTTTGTGGAATAAGGCAATGCTGCCAGCAGTATGCCCTGGCACTTCAATAATATCAATATTGTTATTAGCTAAAAGACCCCTAATAGTTTCAATTGCTTTTAATTTTTTTATTAACAGGCTGATTATGTTCGAATCTAGGTTAAATGCAACTATTGGATTTTTCGTGAAATCTGATATTTCTTTTTCAGAAGCGAATATTTCTGCATTTGGAAACAAGTCAATATTACCTGCATGGTCATAATGAATGTGAGTTAATATGACTTTCTTGATATCTTCAAGCTTTACTATTTTGGAAAGCCCCTCTTTTACATCATTGTGATAAATCCTTGGTCCGCTGTCTATTACTATCTTTTCTTTTAAGTTTAAAAAATAGATATTAGAATCAAAATTTAATTTCCAGATGTTAGGGGCTAGCATTTAAATCTTCAGATCGTGGATTACTCCTTTTTCATAGATTTGGTAACCTATAAACATGCCTAAAAAGTAAAGGGTCAATATGGTCATTTTGTTCCCGTAATAAGCGCCAAGAATGTATCCAATAATGAACCCAACTATAATCATGGCGTAGGGAAACATCAGCTTATTCTTTCTTTCGTAAATAAGCCTTCCAGACATTATTCCTACAACAAAAATCATGATGTAGCTTATGACTGCGCTTGGCGCTGCCAATGATATGATAAATCCCAGTACTAGCAGAACAAAGAAAAGGAATTCTGCCCAGTTTCTGAAGAAAAAATCTGCTCCTACCATCTTACTTTACATCCTTTTTTCCAACAAATGGTGTTGGCCATGCATATTTTTCAAAGAATATATAATATAAAATCCAGCAGACAAGACCGATTAGTAGTGAACCTACAACTGATATAATAATTGGGATATTAGTCAGCAATAAAGCAGCACCTCCTACTATCGATGCCAAAGAAAATACATAAATCATCCTGGAGCCAAAGAATAGCCTGCTTCCGTTTAATGGAGGTATCGGTAAAATACTATAGACTGCATACCCTATATTAAATATCATTGCCTTATGCAGAAAAGCAAGTGGAAAGGCTGCATACAATATTTTAAAGAATATTGACAAGAACATGCTCCCAACAGAACCCCATAACGCGACCATTCCGATTCCCAAATAATTCAATCCGGATCTTGCAAAACCAATCCTATGGCCTGCAAGATGATGGACAATGATACCTCCAGGAATAAGCAGCCATACACCACCGTTTGATATGAATGCTACAATTACTGCAAACAATAAACCGAAAGTCCAAATCCTGTATTCTGATAGGTAGCCGATGCTCAGGCCAGTTATCCTTTGAGCATATAAATGCACCAAGATAGATATTGTTACAATAATTAAACAATTCAAGATATTTATAATGTTAAACTGACTAAATGAAAAAATAAATGTGAGAACTATAATCGTAATAATGACATTTCTAAGTTCAGAAGGGGTAAAATTATAATATCTTTTTGTTTTATCTATAATATCATGTAATTCTTCCATTTTACCCTGCTTATAACTTTTTAGATATTTAATTGTTTTGATTCACGGTAAAGGAATAGCTTATTGAGGGTTTTGCCAAAAGGTCTAAGATGGAATCTTCATGCCCAGCACCAACTATTGCTACTATTTTCTTATCCTTATTTTTTTCCATCAAGATGTTTAGCCTTTCAGCCATTATCTCGTTCCTTTCTTCAACTAAGACTTTGTAAAGGCTGGGATACCTTATCTTGACCTTCTCCAAGAGTTTTTTAATAACCTTTTTGCTGGGGACTGTTTTCAGGTCAAACTCAATCTCCTTTTTTCTTAGTATCAAGCCTTTCATTATGTCTACAAAAATGTTCCACTTTTCCTTCCAGGTAAAACTTTTTGAGAATCTTTTTAGAGTAATCTCAATGTCCTGGTCAATCAGTGCTATTTCTATGTTATTTTTCTCTGCAAGTTTAATTGCTTCTTTCATTTCAGAGCCTGGTGAAACGCCCGTGTATTCACCCAGCTTCTTTTCCACCCATGCCCCTATTAATGAAAAAAGAAGTCCTTTGAGCCCAACTTTCTTTATATCATAGATGCTTATTTTCTCCTTTTTTTTAGTCATTAAGGCATAAGCCCTTTTTTTATCTAATTCCAAGGCTATTATATCTGGCTTTTCTCCCTCTATTGCTGCTCTTACTTCTTTCAAGCTTTGTGTAGCTATGTGAGATGTCCCTATTATTGCCAGATTCTCAAACTTCATAAGTTGCCTTTTTATCATTGCGTTTAAAAAATTTGCTATGACCTTGCTATTTAAGAATAATATTTTTTATAAAAAACTTAAGACTTCACTACAATTGCAGTATATCCAATATGCTTTCCCTGCTGTCAAATATTTAAGCTTGTTTTCCTGCCTTTGCATGTTATAGGATTCCCACCCATTTTCCCATGAATAAAGAGATTTACAGCATACGTCAACTGATCCAAGGCTTTTTGCAATTTCCACTTCCATTATCTTAGGGTATCCAAAAAGATTCCATCCTTTATTGAGCCCAACTGAAATTCCTTTGGGTTCCTGAGTTTCAAGCTCTACACTTTCAGGTTTTTCAGAGTACACCCATAATCCAATGGATGGTCCTGTTTTGTTAGGTACATACCATGTTGTATTGTAGGAAAAAACACGGTGCCCACTGAATAAGCTTGATACAGATGTATTTATTGGGACTGATACAAGGTTCCATCCCCTTACCAGAGATATATTAATTTTCCATATTTTAGGTCTTGGACCTATTGTACTAAGGTTTAAGGGTTCAAAGCCCAGTGAAAATGCCGGAGAATTTTCCTTTAATCTAAAATCGTCAGCTGAATAATTTTGGAATAAGGGATCTGCAATCAATGAGTTTCTATCAAATCCGTAGGCTTTCCATTCATTAAGCTGTGAGGTAAGGTTGCTAAAATCAGTCGGACTGTAAAACAAATTGAAATCGGAATAATTTATGGCATTGCTATCCACTATGTAAAATAATTTTCCTTTATTCTTGTTATAATACACAATGTTGTTGCTGAAGTTGTCCCCTCCTGCCCTTTCAAGAAATGTTTGATACTTCAGTCCATCAACAAATATATTGTTTCTTGCAGTATTATTCTTGTTATTAGTCCCTCCAAGATTTGTGAAAAACATAAGGCCGCCCCAATCTGCCCTGTATACAAGGTTTTTTTCTATCGTAAGGTCAGCAGTACCTCCTTCTGTATAAATGCCCCAGAAATACATATTATCCAGGTGATTTTGCGTTTTTACAACATCATGAATAACATTATTTGAGATGACTGTTCCAGCCTGTTTGCCCATTATATAGATTCCTGCGCCATCATTCATTTCTGTCATAACATTATGAATGTCATTAAATCTTATCATATTCCCGCCAAACATGTCACCCATATAAAGTGCGCTAAACCATCCGAGTGAAATCCCTGTATATGTGATATTATAAAATAGGTTGTTTGAGACCATGTTGTTGCTATTCCCGTAAATAGCCAAGCCTACAGCTTCCTTGAAAACCTTTCCTGTATCATGGATCAAGTTGTCCTGTATAACATTCGAGCCCGCCAGATTATCCATCATATCATACTGATCATGGGTAACGAAGAAAGCAATGAATGGCTGGCCAATCCTCACAGCTCCAGCACCTGTATCATAAAATTCATTGCCAGTTATCTTGAGATTTTTAGAATAGCTGGACAATCCATAGCCTCCAACATGGCTGACTTGGTTATTTTCAAAGGTGCAGTTTTCTGAGATAAACATAATTGCAGGAGCACTGCTATCATATGCTGTCTGAGAGCCGATGTATCCTGCAGCTGATATTTCCCAGTCAGCATATTCAAATTTAAGATTCCTGAAATTGACAAACTTTACATAGTCTGTAAAAGGTGTTGAGCCAGATATTGTTCTGGCAGAAAATCTGGAAGATTTTCCAAATCTGCCATCAACAAAAGATGGAATCCCTTCTATTAGGCCGTTATTCCTTTGCGGGGAAGCGTCAAGATAATCATCTTCAAAGGATAGAGATAGTGCTAGGTCAGTAGGATTTGCAGTGTTGCTTGTGTAAAGATTTTGAACCTCGCTGGAAGATATAACTTTCTTAAATATTTTCAGTTCATCCATATCACCTGAATAATAAGAAGTCTCAGCTACACGGCCAACAAATAGAGGTACAGTTGGCATAGAGATGTCTCCAAGCCCTGCTATGCTAGTCTCACCTACCTTAACACCATTTTTATATGCAGTTATAATGCCATGAGTCCTATCAATTGTCCAGACAAAATGCCCCCATTCACTCCTATTTAAACTTCCTGCGCTGCTATGCACCTGAGTAGTGCCATCATTGATTACAAATTCAACTGGGCTAACAGGATTACCTTCTGAAGAATGGGCAATTCCATATCCTTTGATAGAGGATGGGCTTCCCTTTGCCAGACTCCAGGATGGATTTTTAGAGCCCACTGGAAATCTCAGCCAAACAGAAACAGAAAAGTTAGAGTATGCAAAATCAAGGCTTCCTCCTTCTGTGATATATACATAGTCTCCATTAGTATATTCTTTAACCTTTTCATAGTCACCTACCTGTAAAAGCTGCTTAAGGACTGGCGCAACAAACTCTGAAGTTTGGATATTTTCTCCAGGAAGAGGATAATAATATAGATTTCCATTAGTTTTGTCAAGGAACCATTCTCCTGGACTATCCAATGCATCCAAAACGTTTTCAACATAGTATCTGTCAAAACCACCATAATCCCAGCCAAACGGTTCAACAGATGTGCTTGAAACATATGCTTTATTTCCTGCTATCCTATCAATATATAGCCTAGATTGGAACCATCTCCTGAATGAAACAACCTCTGTTGTTGTCCAGTTAGGATTAATGTCTCCTTGTTTGAAGTAAAATGCATGATAGCTGTCTTGATGGACTGTTTCACTGTCTATGCCTTGCTCTCTTGGGAATATGTAACCTTCAATGCCTTTGTACTTCCATACACTATAGTTAAACAGGAAATTCCTTTCTGCTAAAGATGTTGTATAAAAAGATGAGCCTGTATTTAAATTTACAAATTTATACAAAGCAGTAGTATTGGACTCATTAGCAGGAAATACACTAAAGGCAACACCCTCTGATGTCCAGCTTGCATTTGCCGCATATAAATCTCTTTCAGAGGTATTAGCTGTATAAAAATGCACTACTTTTAAGCTATTGAAAAATCTATATACTGGGACTGTGCTTGAGAATTGTCCTGCATATACATAACCTTGTACACCTTCATAAATAAAATCAGGGTATTTTCCTATGGCATCCTTTTCTTGATCATTTACTGTATAGAAATGTGCTCCAGATTTCTGATTCCACCAGCGATAAAGCGGGAGTACAGTTGCATACCATCCTTCTCCATCATTTGGGCTACGTGCTCTTGTGGCTCTTTTTCCATCAACAAAGAGCGAATTAAACTGCATAGTTCCTACATTTGTAACATATATTCCATCCCGATATGGAACCCATGGTGATTGGAGAACTTTACCTCCGCTCAATACAACTGCCTCTCCAGGAAATGCCTGATACTCTATTGGATTGTCTGCAGTTCCAGAATCTGCAGTAGTAAGTGTGAAAGTTTTGTTTAGGCTATAAGTGCCTCTTCGTATGTATACATTTACTGGCTCAGTTAATGGCTGTAAAGCTCGGATAGTATCTCTTGCTTTCTCAAGTGAGGCAAACGGAAAGTCCAATGTTCCATGGTTTGAGTCTTTTCCATCTGGCGCTACATAAAATGTATATGCATTGACACACGGAAGTATAAGGCAAAATAGCACCAAGATTAACTTATTCATAAACACCCCCCACTCCATAACTATCAGTTTACTATAAAAGAATTATTGTACTGTTTCGTATATTTTTTAACAACAATATTCCACCCTTCAGATAAAAAGAAGTCGATTTCATGTATCTGCTTAAAAAAAAGCTTCGTTCAAAAAGTAAGCAAAAGCTTTAAATAGTTATATAGTCCTTCAGTATAAATTATCAAATAATGGATTAGGAGGGGATATTATGCTGCAGATGAAAAGAATTTCAGAAACATTCAATATGAAGGTCTTTACAGACAATGGAGAATATTTTGGAGATGTTGAAGAATCTATTTTGACCCAGAACAAGGTATTTGGCTGGAGGGTAAGATCCACAAAGAGCTCTTTTTTAAACAAGGTGTTGGGCTCTGCAAAAGGCGTGATTGTACCTCATCAGCTAGTTAAGAGCATGGGGGATATAATGATCATCAGCAGGGCTGCTGTTCCCAGCTACAGTGATGAAGAAGCGAACAAGGCTAAATAATTTTTCTTAAACTATTTAAACTAGTCAGTTTTACCTATTTTCATACGGTAGTCATCTAATGGCTATGATCCCAGCTTCCCAAGCATTTTATGCAGAATTAGCTGGTTGTCCGGGTTCGAATGAATGAAGGTTTAAATCTTCGTCTTTGAAAATCCCGGCTACCGTACTATCTCTTTGTGTTTCCCAGACAGAATAAAATATCCATTCATAAACTATTTAAATAATGGTTATCTTAATATCAAAGATGAATCAAAAAATTGCAGATTTTGTTAATATACTAAAAAAACAAGGAAAGCTGTTTTATTTATGCGTTGTGTTGTTCCTAATATTTGTCATTCACCCCTTTTTTGACAAAACACCATTCGAAGAACTCCTCCTTAATATAATAACGACGGTTATACTAGCTTCGGCAGTATATGCACTCGGTTACAATAAAAAAAGATTGATTTGGTCTATATGCCTTGGGTTACCATGGTTGCTTTCAGCGTGGTTTGATTTTTTTTCACCTCTTGATATTTCTTTAGTCAGCCATTCATTTGGAGTATTATTCTATTTATATGTTATCATTTTGTTATTACGTCATATAATCAACGCAAATACAATAACAGTAGACGAAATCTATGGTGGAATTGCTATATATCTTTTGATAGGCATGGCGTTTGGTGTTATCTATACTGTGATTTATACTGTGGATTCTCATTCCTTCAATGCGAGTTTCTCTGACACAAACTATAGAGTGGGTGATTGGTCCGACTTTCTGTATTTTAGCTACACGACACTCACCACGCTTGGGTACGGAGACATAATTCCGCTTAATACGATTGCAAAAAGCATGGTCAATCTAGAGGCTATAATTGGCGTTTTGTATATTGCTATCATGATTGCGAGATTGATTGGTATACACACAACCAATCACAAACGTTGAACAGTCACATCTTTTCATCTAAATTTATACTTTGCCATATTCGGTCACAGAAATATACATTCTCCGGATACCGTATTCTATAAGATTTCTTTTATTACTTATTGGATTTGTTAATACTATTTTTAAAAATGTGTACATCCATCTTCCATAAGCTATAAATACTCTTAAAAAACGCTATTTTAGGGGTGATTTATATGGGATTAATATATTCAGCCATTAGAGTAAGAGATATAGATAAAGCAGTAGAATTCTATACAAAACTTCTAGGTATGAAAGAGATAGAAAGGATGAGTCCAATACCAGATGAGATTGCAGTGGTATTGCAAAGCCCAGATACAAAAAACAAACTGCGGCTTATGTATTTTGGAAAAAAATGCAAGTGGTATAATGCAAAACTTTCTGCCCAGTCTTTGACTGGGAGTTCAGTCATGCAGTAGCGTAAACTTTTTCTATTCTGAAAATAAAGAAGTAATTGGTAGGCTCCTGAAGAGAGCGCTACCCAAAAAACAAGAC